>Ga0123355_10009630_pt1 | contig 14722 bp, 19 predicted proteins | sample TergutEmb28metaG_3_FD_89872 | JGI IMG/M metagenome (GOLD analysis project Ga0123355, IMG submission 89872) | Embiratermes neotenicus P1 segment gut microbial communities from Petit-Saut dam, French Guiana - Emb289 P1 | ecosystem: Host-associated > Arthropoda: Insects > Digestive system > Gut ...
CTTGTGCTGAGGCTTCTTGTTCTTCTTTGAATTATAAAATTTGTCTTCTAAATCGCTAGCCTCAGCACCTGATTCCTAGTCTGTGTCAGCAACCAGAATTTCACTGATGGCTAGCTCGTCCAGTTTTATTTTCTTCACCGCCATCGCACCACGTGCTGCAGTGTTTTGTGTGACTGGTGCCATAGCTGCAGAAACCTAATGCCTCGAAGACAGAGTAAGCGCATAGGGTGACAGCAAAACAGATCTAAAGCTACGATTTGAATGCTGGGTAAAATTCCGCTAGTCAAGGGTGTCCGTGTCATTTTCACTAAATTTCACGATTGTGTGTTGCACATTAGGGCCCCACGGTCCCTACAGAGTGTCCCAGAACTACAACAGGTACACCTGTGAGCCCTTCTGTAGCTGTAAACGTCAATTTTCATGGATATCTCCAGTTTTTGTGCATTGGTTTGATCCATAAGTTCACTGTACAGTACGCCGCTGAAAACCTTTCGGACGGTCAATTAGTGCTGGTTTCATAGTCCACTGTTGATATTCAGCCTTATTCAACCTACACTCAGTTTCAGTGCAAACGATAAACAGAAGGGTGCTGTGTTCTAAAATTATAACTCAGCTGACACATGACATAAAACTCTAGGCAGTTTTGGGGGGATAGCGGGGAGGAGGTGAAGAAACACTCACACCACAAAGTAGCCTTGACCTTTAGGGGACCTACCACTTGCAACTCCATAGCTGTGCAAGATGGAGCAGTGAACACAGTCCTTCCAAATTTGACACATATTGGCAACCCTGTAAGGGGATGTTAGGATGTGCAGCTGATTTAAATACCTCACTGCGCGACCCATTAAGGGGTCATTTGGCTTCAAACGGTTAATAAGACAGACCTTAAAGACAAAGGAGAGAAGGTTATGGACTGGATTCATATACCTCAGGATAGGAACAAGAGGCAGGGATATGTTAACATGGTAAAGAATCTTAGGGTTGAAGATTGAAGCCTTCTGCAATGTTATGCTGTGTCGCTGGGTAAAAGAGCTCCTGCTTACCCAACAATGTAGTGCAACCTTCCACTGTGTAAATCTCGAATCTTAAAAACTTCGGGTTCCATGACGTACAGAAAATTCTTGACTAGCAAAGGTACTACCTGCCTTTAAATACAGAACGTACTCCACAGAGTTAGTAGACAATGAGAGTAAGGAGTATGAAGAAAAGCACCCTCTTGTAAACCTTTCATATCTGTGCTAGTTCAGTAAACACTTACGTTGTGCTGTGTCTCTAGTTCTTTTCCTACTTCATCCTGATGTTCCTTGGCTGCTGAAGGTGGAGATGGCCTTGGTGGAGGCTTGGCAGGACGCACTGGAGCCACAGGACAGCCCCGTGAAGCAGGAAGACTCACTGAAATTAGGGGGTATTAGTAGATGTTCAGTTAAGCATATTTCTCCAACAATTCAAATCCCTGCCAAACAATTTACCTTGCCTCTTAAGGATGTTATATTTCCGAAACCTTACCGAATGTGTCAAAATTCTCATCCTTCTCTATACGTGTTGAAAACAGACAGTCGGGTGTAATGTTGCGGGAAGAATGTCCTGCCCATAGAGGCTGTTTGGTAGACTGGCAATTGTCCTCAGCCACAAATATATTGATGACAGCAGTGAACCTCTCTTGATAGTGGTCTGAATCACCAGTATCATCCAGCTCTGATCTGCACACACAAATATATTGATGACAGCAGTGAACCTCTCCTGATAGTGGTACGGATCGCCAGTATCTTCCAGTTCTGATCTGCACACAGAAATATATTGATGACGGCAGTGAACCTCTAATGATAGAGGTCTGGATCACCATTATCATCTACCTCTGATATGCACACACAATTTTAAAAGTGTATACATTACTGTATTTATTGAAACATAAGATGACCTGGCAAATAAAGACGCCTCGCCTGCACACTCAACAATTCTCACTAATATACGTACACGGAACATGTTTAATCCAAAAATTCTGTTCTTTTATGAGGTTATGCTGCTTCACTGACCAAGCTGGCCCTGATGTTTCAAAGGAACGTACTGCCTTCATCATCACGAGAAGAGTATCTGTCATGTACGGACAAATTAACCAGGTATGGATTGTGAATGAAAAGCAATTTCATAAAGTTAAAGCAGCTCTTAACATCTTGACCCTAATATGAATACAGTCTACATGTGCAGCCGATGATTAAAGGCACTGTTGAATGACAGGAAATGAAAGCCTTGATTTCAGACAGTTTTCAGACAAAGCTGTCAGTAACTGGCACACTAACCCATGCTTGACTACAAACAGCTGAGAACACAAAACCCCTGTGCTGCACAGACTCCATTTAATGCATCGCCTCAGTCACTGTACACAGTCATCAAAACATAGGCTGCCAGCACATAAAACAAGCATTAATGTGTTGAAGCCCTGTGAAAAATAACAATGAAAATATGTACTTCAGCAAGTCCTTCAATTAGCGTGACATGACCTTCTAAAGGATCCATCAACAAAAAACCACCTGTAAATCATCTTTCAATTTCCGGCAAGTTGTTTGATTTGCTTCACCCATCAGTGAGCTCTCACTGTTGGTATACAACAGCCTTGCTCCTAGCTTTCTGCTTGCAGATGTCACCGGCCAAATACTAACAGATGACCTACAAAAATGTACTCTTATTATAACGTTGTATTGCATTTGTTCACTCTGTACAATCTGCTAGCTATATCACAATTTTTGCACACTACATTTATGTAATAACCACATGATGTCCAGTTCAGGTCTCGCCATCCTGAGTGATGTTTTCATGGTCTTCCTCAGTCCCTCCACACAAATGCCATGACAGTACCTCAAATTGGACCGCCTACTGCCTTCCACACCCTTTCCAGTTCATCATTGATTATCACCTCCCATTTGACGCTACGAAGTCTGTGCTAATGACAGCCTCATAAATAAACATAACAACAACACATGCCATTATATCCCACACAACAGCAGTCTTCACAGTATGATTCAGATTTACAGTCTGGGTATAAAATGCACAAGAGACAAACATAATTATGCAATGTTACATAAAAATTAAGATAAAAATGAACAAACATTTTGTTAACAAACGTAACTGCTGTGATACTCACTTTGTGTACCTCAAACTAGTTTCTTCCTCTGGTATAAAGCCCGTATGGAACTGGACCTGTGCTATCTTGATTCCAGTTGGACGTCCAGACGACATAACACCTCCAAGCACATTGCGCGCGTGATAGGCCACTAACGTGATGTCTCCCACAACAGTCACATTCAAAGGGAGGGTCACCTGGAACATGCCCTGAATCTCTTCATCTGTTGTGTTTCACATGTCCAGATGTATCTGTAAGTAGGCACTCTAAGCTTCACAATACACTGTGTCAAAACCCTATCCTTTCCTTTATCTGTCCCTCTTTAGTCACGCTGTTACATGCCTGCTGTCATTTTATTACTCCTTTACTTTCTTCAGGCATACTCTTTACAAACTTACTTTTTATTTTTATCCTGCCATGAGCTACACTCCCCAGCCTGACTTAAGAACAGCAACAAAATACCGCTTGTCTGCATTTTTCTCATGACACAAACCCCTGTTTATTATATCCATATATGCTGATTCTACATACATTGTGAAATGAACTTCCACTGACAATCCACACACTGTGGAGCACCAGCACTATACTTTGCCATTTTCTTCTTCCAGTAATTTCAACTTTATCATAACATTTACACGTTTAAGTCTTCTGTTTCTGTCAGTGCTATTTTTGTTAATTCAAGAGTACAAATGTCAAGAAATACACTATAAGAAAAATTATATGTATCTAATCTGTCACTTTTGTATATATTTCCTATTCAATTAAACGCAAAAAAGTCACAGGTAACTGCCCAGGTTCTCCTCTCAATGTTGTGGAGGGGGTGGGGGTGGGGGTGGGAGTGGGGTGCAGCAGCAGCAGAGGATATGTCCTACAGTGCTTGGAAACAAGTGATCAGAATATCACTGAAGCAACACTGCACCTTGCTTGGACAATTAAGGTTAAGAGACTGTAACCTGACTGGCTCCCAGATAAACCTACATCTAATTCTTGGATGGTGAACAGGAGTAAGAGAAAGATAGAGTGGGGAAAGAGATGATGATTAATGGTAAAAGAAACTGGAGGAAATTCCTGAGGAAGGAAGGGATCTACATGTGATTCAAATACACTACATTAAAATATGGTAAGAAAGCATACATATTCAGAGATTAGAGTATGAAACAGACAGATTACCATTGCAACTGTGTAGACATAACAAAGCCAGGGGGAAAGACTGTTCACACTGTACATAACTGTCTAATGGGAAAGTTTGGTTACCCTTAAAACATCTCATGTTCAGTTCTGCCTGTTGCTGTGTTACCTTCTTTTGCTTTTAATCTGAACACAGTAAATGGTCAACAACAAACTGTCTTCATGAAAACACAGCTTACCTTCCCTTCAGTTATGTTAAACAGACGCATTCGTTCATATTCCTGAAGTGTGGTCAAGACCCTGTCCTCGCCCTGGTAAACTTCTACATAAGGTCGACAACCATCCCTGAAAGATAAATCAATGCTACATTCAGATTACAGCAGCAACTTCCAACAGCTGCCTGTCAATGATGTAATTATGAATGGAGCCACTGGCCAGGTAGAGGTCTCATCACATAGACCCAGAATAATTACTGTCACACCATGTAACAATTCTGGGCATAATTTTATGTAGACTTACACTGGAACTGACCATACACAGGATTCACAATTCCTTGTGTCCTGTCATTTCAACACAACCAATCTTGAAACACGCCACAATCTATGTGACCACCTTGCACAAACTATCACAAATTGGTGTCAATGTCCTCAGATGCATCAGAACAAAAACAATCTTACCTGACTTTAGTGAAAAGGGGCACTGGCTGGAGAGTCACTGAGATCAGCGTAACAGGCTTCAAATGTGGCTCAAGTGGTGGACTTTGAAGCACGTGGCTCATGTAATAGAGATACCTGTAATAAACACACAATGTCATTAAGCCAGACATAAAGGTAAAGTTGTCCCTGTGCAAGTCATGATGGCATGTAGGGGGCACAGAGGTACAACTCCGGTCATTCTTGATCTTGCCCTGGATGGAGGTGAGTTGTCAGCTTCATGCTCCAAGGCCTGTACGGACATTTTCTGGCAAAGGGAAGCCCTTTTACCTCTACTGAAAACTAAATCCTGGATCATCCATCTCAAAATCAATTCACTACACTGACAACACCATCCTGGCCCCCACTACAACAGAATGTTTTAGAATTTATTAAAGACAAGTTACTATTCTGGCAGGTTGTGTTTCACTATCGAGGAAACCATAATACAGAGTAAAGTATGCACCAAAAAAATGTGTTTCAGTTTTTGCTACAGCCTTTGTTCAAAACACAGTTCATGCCAATAAATGTTTATGGCAGTTGAGCCAGCACAGTCAGTACAGTCACTAGGCTACAGGCAGTATGAACTATGGCTTGAATCCTGACAGGGACAAAAAATGTTCTTCTCGAAAACAACAAAACTAGTTCTGCAGCTCACTCAGCATTGTATTCAATTGAAGCTGTGGACCCTTGCACTGGCAGTGAAGTAGCCAGCATATGAGGCTGATCACTCATCTCCATCTAGTGCCAAGGTTAAGAATGAGTGGAGTTTTACCTCCACTCCCCATATATACCTTTATGGTGTAAGCATGGATGGCTTTGCCTTTACAAATGTTAATGAGTTACGCTTGAGATGTGTGCAGAAACACAAGTACGGTGCCTGTGACTGCTGCTGACAGTTTAAATCACGACTGCAATATCCTGACCTGCTACAGTTAACTCCACACTGGCACACATTTTTCATGGCTTGCTAGATCCATACAGAAGGACAGACAGATGTCACAAAGCCTATGGGTACACATTTTTAAGCACGTTTGCAAACTTGCACAAGGTGATTATTAGCTTGGCCTGTTTGTTGGTCCATCCGTCTGTCCATCCGCGTGCAATAACTCGGCTCCCAACGGGCAGACTGTCACGTACACTTATATCTGAGTATTATTCATAAATCTGTTGAAAAAAATTCAAGTTTTACTAAACTCTGACAAGAACAACCGGTACTTTACATGCAGACCAATGCACATTTATGATCACATCTCAGTACTTTACATGCAGACCAATGCACATTTATGATCACATCTCAGTACTTTACATGCAGACCAATGCACATTTATGATCACATCTCAGTCAGTTCTTCTCAGAATGAGAAATGTTTCAGAGAAATTTGTAGAAAAAATCAAAACACATATTTCATGCTCAATAACTTTTTTCCCAAACTCATGACGATGAGATAATGTGGAACAAAATGGCATAGCAGGACAGGCCAGACATGACAATACAATACAGGCCAAGCGCACTGTATGCTGTATACCTAAGGCTACAAACACACACTCAATATATGTAATATTTTTTCTTTTCCACAGCAACACTGGTTACACCAATGCACGCCAATGTTGCATCTATACATACACTGCCTGTCTTGTGAACTCTGCTGCAAACACAACAAGAACTTCCTACAATGAACACTTGTAATAATGGGCTCAAAAGTTGCAAAGTAACATCCCTCCAAATGAGACATCAGGCTTCAAATCCTAACAAAACAAATCACACAATTACTGTTTTATTTATCCTAGTCTGTGTCTTGGAATGCACAAAGGATGATGCTGCCCACCATTCTTTTTGGACTTCAAGCTGTGACTGATTTGCTGTCCCAAAACACTGGCAAATAAGTACCAACATGCGCTGCGTAACATTCCAGAAGAACGAAAGTCCTTTTCTGTCCTTTCATTATGACTTTCATCTCCATTTGTCATCACTGTCTTCAAATTCCTATATTTTTAAATGTTCTTACATAATTTATTACTCACAACTCTATTATCACACAGGGAGTGATATTAATTTTGTCGTGTTGGTATCTGGATCTGCTACCCACTCTATCACATTACAATCATACACATTATGAATATTATTAGTATACTGTAATAAAACTGTCCATAAATGTAACATGTAAATACCTCCTCCTTGCAGTCCAACTTTGTGTTTCATGTAAAGCATTCAATACAATATGGATTAATTTTCCAGCACGTCATTTGTTAAGATTATATAAAACTGATGCCAGATGAACAAATTAGTATGGCACAATGGCAGAATGACATTGACACAAGGGGAAACTGAGGTACTTGCAGGAAAACTTGTCCAAGTGCCACTCTTTCCACCACAAATCTCACATGGACTGGCCTGACATCAAGACCAGACTTCCAAAGTGACAGCACAGTGTCTAACCACCTGAGCAATGGCAAAGCCTAACACACACCAGTAAAACACAACCACAAATAGAAAATACTACCAACATAACACCACATGGACCACTGTAAAGTACTGCCAACTGGAACTTTTCTCCAAATTTAAAATCAGGCCTTAAAATAAACTGAACAGGCACAAAGTCCACAGGCAGCTCAAAACTCAAAACCATTCATACATCACACGATACCTACCAGTAGGAAGTGCAACAAATATTACTATCAGACTTAACTGTGGAACTGAACAGGATTAATCAGGTCACTGAAAATAACAGTCATATCCAGAGTATCTCACCTCATTTCAGAAGGGTGGAGTCCAGGAGGCATGCGTTTAACCGCAAACATTTGTGCTGCATCTTCAGGTTTGCTGAACAGGTTCACATACATCAGGAACGCACAAACCAACGTTGCCGATCTGGCCTTTCCATCCTTCACAAAACAGAAGGCAGTTCATGATTGCTGCTGAGTGTATACTTTTATAAGATGTTTCAAACAGATGTATCATTTATATACACTTAACTGTGTACACAAGTCTCCTTGCTTCACATGTACACAGAGCACAAACTCCATTAAGCCAATTATACATGGTCATTATTTTATCTGACAACTGTTGTTAGTCATTGCCTTACAGTTTACCCAAATTTCAAAACTCTGATGTTCAATAAACATGTTAATTGGAAGTGACTCATGTCTGCCAGCCAAAAGACAATATTTCCAGTACCTCCATTAAATATGGTGTGTAAAAACCTAATACAAGCTACTATATATCGAACTGTAACTTATGGACTCCTACTCATAAGCACTCATAAGCAAACTGCAGCAGCAGTGAGCGTTGCATGCTTGCTGTCACTCAAACCAGTCTGGGTGAAACAGTGAAGTGATATGCCACATACAGTACAGTTCCTGTACGAAGTCAACATACAACTGCAATAAGCTCAAAAAATCAGTTCAACTCGTAACAGCTTCCAAGTCCTCTTATCATTACAGAAAGACAGAGAACACCCTCAGTACTCATCTGAACTGTCAAAACTGTGTCCTTCTGTGTCAGGACACCACACTATGTGGTGGTTGTTAACAGCACTTTGGCAGGACCTTCTGACTGCATATCAAGGGCATAAGTTCCTCTGCAACACTAGCGACCACACACTGAATTCTCACTGCCATAACAAATACACATCTTATTTCTGAGTGCACGCACCAAGTTGCAAAAAGCAACTGTTGAGCATCATCATGCCTATCTGTCCATCCATCAGCACGGTACAACTCAGCTCCCACTGAATAAATTTTCGTGTGATATTAGACTGGGGAGAATTACTAAGAACCTATCAAGAAGAATAAGTTTAGTTAAATCAGACAGAAATAACATGCACCTTACATAAAGACCTAAATACATGAATGACATTATGATTATTATCATGGTTACCAATGTCCTAACAGTTGCTGTGGTCATCCTTGTCACCAGGTTGCCATTTGACTTTCCAGTTGCCATGGCTATCTTTGTTACAAGGTTACAATCCACATGGTTACTAAAGTTACCACTGATCTCTGGTTGATATGGTCATGCAAATCTGGCAGAGGTGTTTTCTTCTGCAGGCATTTCCTACTTTGTTTAAGTGTTTTATTGTTATGTTATTTGCTTGTGTTTGACACGAGTGTTTAGTAACAGACCTAACACAAAAGCAGAACAAGTTTCATCCACCTGGAATGTGCAGGTGCGTGATGTGGTACATCAGGGTACATGGCATAACATCCAAGAAGCCTGTAACCTCAGTACTCGCTGCTGCGACAACCTCAAAGCTCAATGCACAAGGCATAACTTACACGAACCCTTTTTCACCAACCTCTGCACACTCTACTAAGTACAGCTATCATACAGTAGTTTCAGTTTCAAACTGCTCCACCCAGGGCATCAGTTGAAATGTAAACACAGCATCACTCAATAGTTAAATGTACTATAACAAGTATGCTAACAGCAGCAGTATGTTGACAGTACATCTTTCAGACACTTACCATACAATGTATAATGCAGGCATTCTTTGGATCTTGCTCCAAGAAGTTATACATGTCATTACAAAGGGTGTAAAGAGCATGAAGAGGGGGTGCATGTCTTACTGCATTTCCTGAAGAAACACCTTGGGTCATACCCCATCCACATTCGACCACTCTCCCACTACCCAACCTTCCTGATGCATATGATCGACCAGACACATTGTAGATGGCATAACGACCTCCTGAATCAAGCAAAAGGCACAATCAACATGTAATTAATCTAAAAAGTCAGTACTTCTCAATGTTTCCACGCAAGCAAAATGGAAAACTAATATTTCCAAGACAATGTTCAGTGTATTTTGGTCTTTATCACAAAATAAGATACAGCAGTGGGCAACATACAGAGAACTTGCAAAAAACAAACACTATTTATTCAACAGAGCAAGCCATACATGAAAGAAACTGTGTCAAGTGGCATACTGTTTAATGTGTAACACATATTTTGAAAATATTTGTAACTGATAACCTTGCACCAAACTAAGGAACAGAAATACAACATACCTGGATGCCGGGATTCAAGAAGAGCACGAACGTCATCTGCGTGATTGGTGCGGTATGCAGATTCAAGACCCTCTGCTGGGAATGGCATTACAACAAGGCGAGATGTAATATAACTGATGTCAACATCAGATCTTGCAATGCTCCTAGTTACAGAAAACAAGAATACATACAAACAGGAAAGTCTTTAACTGTCATACTGCTTCCACATCTGCTTTACAAGGCAACAGTGATTCTCAAAGACACTTGCCCAGTGTTTAACTGGTCATTAAGATTGCATTTCCACTGTTCATGTACTCAGTGTACAGAAGAGACTTGATAAGTAAACAAATGTTGGCGATTCCTTTGACTTGTCACATTTACTGACAGCTGGCAAGAAACAGACAAGTGTCCAATATTTGCACAAGTGCACCACTCCCACAATGTGGCAAATATCCACATATGACAAATGTTTGGCAAACACTCCACATATCAAAACAGTAGTGACACTATTCATGTAACACTTACTGCTGTACTGTCTGCATAACTTTCCCTGTGGTGTCTTTCAGGTTCTTCAAAAAACTTCCTGCTCCACCCCTGAGAGATGAAAACAAACCACCACCAGCCTGAGCAGTTAGATGTGCACTGTGTTGAGATCTAGACTGGTGATGTTGTGATTGTTGTGCTGCTTGGTTAAATGGCAAAGGTCGAGATGGAGGTTGAGAAGGTCTACTGGGGGGCTCTGGATGAGTGTCTGGAGTTGAAGGTGGCCTTGCAACGGGTGGTCGTGGAGGTGGGTGATGTGAAGTGTCTGAAGAATTCATATTGCTGTCTGCTGCTGGTGGTGGCTCGATAACGGTATGGGCTGTAATGCAAACAAAATGAACACAATGAGCACCTTCAACTAGCGCTTCTTTGCATGATGTTCCTCACTAATATCTTAACAATGAATCAAGATTAAATTCCCAACAAGGGCAAGAGATTTATCTGTTCTATGCAGCATCCAGTCCACACAATGTCCTGTTCAACAGACACAGGGGGTTCTCTGTGTGAGACATGACGTTGACCATTCCTTTTCATCCATTGCCAAGCTTAAGAACATGTGGAGCTGTACCTCCTCTCTCCCCCTTCAAGGGGAGCACAGGGACTTTACATATTCCTTGCCTTCTAATGGAGATGTGTGACTGGACCTGAGAAGTGTCTAACTGAAAACACTCAAAATATCACACATTCTTTGTATTTCAAAACAGAACTATAATAGAAACTTTGCAATGTAAAATGTAGCTCATACAAAATGTGTCATCATATTTTTAAAAGTAAGTACTTACACATTCAACTAATGAACAGCAAAACAAATGTTCATCAAGACACAACCTACAAACCTTAGGTCCAAAGGTTTGCAACAAGCATACGTTCATAAGCTGTCACACTTACTGGACACTTTTGATTATCTTCTTTGGGTTAAATAAACACAACCTGAAGAACAAGGACAATGAATGACACTGAAATCCTATGAACAAACCTGGGCTAGAAGTGAAGTCAATACGTTTGCCTTCCAGCACAAGAGGTTCTTTCAAATTTATATTTTTTGTTTCAGCAATTGCAGCCAGTCTTTCTAGAATGTCAGCAACTGTCATCCGATAAACAGGATTCACTTGCAGGCATCCACCTGTAATTAATGGCACATACAGCACATATACAGAGCATACTGTAAACATCAATATGAACTGTATGTTACTATGAACCAACCACATAACACTCTGGTGACAAAACCTGCAGGTCAAGCACTGCCAAACCAGCCTCCAAGATACAGAACCATTAGTCTCCAATCCTCAAAACCTAATTTTCTAACAACCATATTAATATTATTATCCCACCTCTTCATATTCCAAATGTCCATTTTCTCAAAATTTCCCCCGCTAAGTTTTGTATGCACTCCTTGTTCCCCCATCCCAAAGTAGGCACCAATATTTCAGCACTATAATGTACTAAACATACACATACACATATCACATAGCAGCTCCTGAACAAACAGACACTACACTCCTCTACAATCTTAAAGCTCACCACTGTGAGAAACTTAAATCTCATTTACTGATCTGTTGGTAAATCTATTCCCACACGAACCATATTTTTATATCTCATTTTTCTGCACGCTACAGTACTTCTGATATGCCAACACTTTTGGGACTACGGTGGTGCCAGACGATTGGACACATTGGGCCATCACAAGGTACTCTTATCTGCTCAGTCAATGCCAGAGTTACATGCTCTTGTAACACCACTACTGCCACTAGCAGCTTCACTAGCCTCTGAAACCCTTATTAAAAGCAGATGGATATAAACATATGAAATATAAGGCACAAACGGTCCACAAAATACAGGGCCTTCTAATCACAAACAAATAAAAATGGCACATGGAGATATATGCCTTTGTGATGAGCTGACCCACTTCTGCTCAGCAGGCCTACTGCTCACCTCAGCTGATGCTGCTATGACTCGCTTTCACTGAAGCTTACTCATAAGCAGTTGCTACTTCTGACGATGGATTATCAGAACTGCCAAATGATCAGATACCAGACTACTGGCATTTTTCTGTGTTTTGTATACAACTAAGTGTTATGTCACAAATCTTATGTCTGACATAGCGTACTTACGTATTATATCATGATAGCAGGAATATTTCACATCCCCAGGCGGAATTATGTAATTCCCATTTAATATCCTCAACTTTGCTGAATCTTCAAAAGGATGTTTCATATAGCAGAGTGTATAAATGATACAACCCAATGCCCAGACATCTGACGCTACAGTTATCGCATGGTTACTCCATGTATCCACCATCTCTGGGGCTCGGTACATTGGAGTAGTATACCTTGCCATCTGCAGGAAAAATACAAACATAAACAGCTGTTTGTCTTTCACAGTGGACAGAGCTGAATACCCCCTTACAGCCAAGTAGTAACTGCATGTGCCATGATCAAATGACAAAACTCTACACTGATCCAATGTAGTGTATTAATGTATTAGCAGTGTTCTCTGTAATGTAGGAACTGAATTTTTATATATAAGTTTGACTAATCTTAGACTTTAAAGCAATATGGAAAAGTCAACGTTGTTCTGTGTTTAACTAAACACTGTACCAAGACATCATCTAAGGGAACAAACACGTATGTCCAAGCATTCACAAACTTAACACAAGACAAGAGTGAGTGATCCAACTTCAAGTCTTGTTCACTGTAGCCCAAATGAGGAGCCTCCACTAACCAGGAGACAGGAGGTTAGGTGGACCCCACAGCCAGTCTAGATGTTGTGGATAACAAACTACCTGGCCCTGCTAATGACAGTACTTCCTCAGTCACACAGCCCATCTGCTTTCAACCAGTTATACTTGGATATTTTGTTCCATCTTGGATTTCACTTGTTCTGAGTTCCAGTTCTGGTGTGATAGTACTGTTCCTGTCACTTATCAAACCAGCAACACACACATTCTACGCAGCACAGTCACTCTTACAAAACAAACACCAGACAGTCATACAAGCCTTCTAATAACCTTTTAGCACGAAAGCAAAAAATTACTGTTGTCTGGTGGAACTTTCTTTACACTTTAAAGAAACTTATGTTATGTTAATAACTTTTGAGGCACTATGTACACTTTTACTTTCACATGCTTTGCAAACTGCATGAGGTGCAAAATTCCATATCAGGTGAAGTTACTGTCACGTACAATACATCTATTAAACATACCAGCCTCAGAGCAAACCAGATGTCCAATACAAAGCTTCTCATAACTAACTGCATGGCAAAGATAAGGAACTACTGGCCCCAGTGCTAAATGGCACAAATTGAGGTATCGGCCTACAACTGTAACTGCAGGTTACACTGATACAAAAATTTGAAGCCAGTCCATTATGCAACAGTTCCCCACATCAACACTGTTCTGCATTAACTCCATTACTACTGTCACTAAAATGCAGTGACTTTCTCTCATGACTGTCCAGAACACCACGGCTGTCATGGCACAGCCCTGTATGTGATAAAGCTGCTGTGGTTCCAAGGTGATAAAAGACAGGTTATGTGTATCCACACTTAATACTGTTCAAGGAATTGTGGTTCATTTCCGAGAGTGGGCAAGAAACTTTTTTCTCAAGACCTTCCACATGAACTCTGGGACCCTTCTGGCCTCCTCTTCAGTGAGTACCAGAGGCCCCTTCCCCATTGGTAAAGTAACCAGTGCATTATGATGACCTCTCACCTCCATCAAGTGTTAAACTAAGTATGTGTGGAGCCATACTTCCACTCTCCCACATGCCTTCAGAGTGAGCAGACGGGAAACTTTTATCTCTACTTTTACACTTGATACTCAGAACTACGTCACCCTGAGAAACAGAAAAGAAGCAAATGAAACCAGCCAATTTAGTGCAGACAGGTCCATTATGGCCGAATATTTTTAGACACATTTGCATACTTGCAAAAAGGGCCTACTAGCTTCGTCATGTCTGTCCATCAGTCCGTTTGTCTGCACACAGCAGTATGGACAGATTTCTATTAAATTTGATACTGGGGACTTCTAAGGAAATCTGATGAGAATATCCCAACTTGTTTGCAATCACGCAAAAATATGAGGCATTTTACATGAAGACTGAAATACATTTTTTAAGCTCGTGGTTCCGTGCATCGTAATTCAATGTGAATAAAAATCCAACAGATGCAACAGTATGCAGACATTTATTTACTGCAAAGCTACTCTACATGTTTCGGGTGTCACAGCACCCATCATCAGGAGTATTAACAACTGTACC
>Ga0123355_10009631_pt1 | contig 14720 bp, 8 predicted proteins | sample TergutEmb28metaG_3_FD_89872 | JGI IMG/M metagenome (GOLD analysis project Ga0123355, IMG submission 89872) | Embiratermes neotenicus P1 segment gut microbial communities from Petit-Saut dam, French Guiana - Emb289 P1 | ecosystem: Host-associated > Arthropoda: Insects > Digestive system > Gut ...
AATGTTCTGCCGCGCCGCGTGCCACGCCGGAGCCAATCCACCTAGCAGCCCCATCACCATGGCGAAGACGACGCCCACGGCCGCCACCCGCCACGTCATGCGCAGAGAGAATACGACCTCGCTGAAGGTTACCTGGTTCGACGTCCCGGTCTGCATGCCGTTGAACGGCAACATCATAAGGATCCCGAGAGCAGCACCGAGCAGAGACAGCAGCAAGGACTCAAGCACAAACGACGTCAGGATCGACGGCCGCGAGAATCCGATCACGCGCAGCGTTGCAATCTCTCGGGAGCGGTAGGCGACGGCGGCGTACATGGTATTCATGGCGGCGAAGCTTGATCCAACGGCCATGATCAAAGCCACCAGCCAGCCGATAAACTTGATCACTTGACCGCTGCTGGTTTGCCGCGCGTAGTACTCGGTCTCGAGAGCGCCATCGAGTTTGAGCCGCTGGTCGTCGCTGACCCGATTCTTCAGCGCCGCCGCGGTCACCGGGTCGGTCGCCCGCATGTAAGCCGAGCTGTAAACCCCCTGCCGGTCGAAATCAGAATTCATCTGATTCACATCGCCCCAGATTTCCGACTCATAAGCGGAACCCCCGGCGTCGAAGATCCCCACCACTTTCCACTGCCCCTTGCCAAAACTCAGCGTGTCTCCGACGTTGGCGTTCTTGAAGCGCCGGTGAATGCTTTCACTGACCACAACTTCCCGCTGGCCCGGAATGAACCAGCGTCCTTGGACCAGCCTGGCAGCCGGCCGCAGCTCCAGCCCGTCCGGCATCATGCCCCGCACCGAGACGTTCACTTCGCCGGAATTATCCTTGCGTGGAAGCACGATCACCACGACTGTTTCGCCGGAGACCATGGGCTCGCCGTGGCTGTCTTTCGCAATTCCCGGCAATGTCTTGAGCGTTCCAAAATCTTCCGATGGGAAAGGCCCGGTGAGTTCGCTGGTGGATCCCTTGCGCACCACCATGACGTTCAAGGGATTGCCGCTGGTCACAAACGCACGTTGCAAACCCGCCAGCAGAGCCATGATGAAGACGGCCGTGGTCACGGTCAGCGCGATGCCCAGCGCCGTCATGATCGTGAGCCCCTTGCGCAACCGAAGATTTCTCAAGTTGTAGCTTATGGGGATTGCCATAACTCTCCATTCAGCCGATATGCCGCAAGCCGTCCACGATTCCCAGACGGGAGGCGTTGTAAGAGGGAACAAACGAGCTGAAAAAGCCCATCAGGGCTGCAACCGCCAGCGCCACCAGCATGGTCCACCCGTTGACCTGCAAAGCTCCCGCAAACCCGCCGGCCTTGGCCGCCCCGATTCCAAACAGAAAGGCCACCGACGCACCGATCAGACCGCCCGCCAAGGCAAGAATGATGGCCTCGCCGACAAACAGGCCAAGGATGGTGCCCCGGGCAAATCCCAGCGTTTTCAGCACCGCGATTTCCCGCGTGCGCTCGCGGATCGACATGGCCATGGTGTTGGCCGAAACCAGAAGAATGGCAAACACGACCGCCCCGCAAATCCCGAGAATGAACGCCTTCACATTCCCCATCATGGCGATGAATCCCAGTTGGAAAGCTTTTTCCGTCTCCGTTTTCGTGGGCTGTGGCGAGTTCCGGAACATATCATCGACGGCGGACGGAATCCGCGTCACGCTTTGCGGAGAGTTAGCCAGAATAGTGTAGAAACCCTCCTGGCCTTTCAAATTGGGGACTGCCTCTTCCACATATTTCTGATTGAAATACAGCGACTGGGTCGGCTGGGGCGCCTTAAAAACACCGCGGATGTTCAACTCGAGGTTCACCGGAAAAATGGTCCCGGTAATCACCACGCGCTGTCCCACCTTCCACCCATAGCGCTTCATCAAGTCCTCGTCCACGATCGCGCCTGCCCGGTCGCGCTGCCAGGCAACCAACTCGTCCGGTGCGATCTTCCAGTCCTTGTAGACCTTGAAGAACTCATCGGGATCGGTCCCAAACTGAGCAAAGAAATTACCCGATTTATCGTCCTTGTAGACGCCACCAAACCAGTTGCCCGGAACGACGGCCACCACTCCCGGAATGGCGCGAATCTTGTCGCGGTAGTAGCTGGGCATTTCGAACACCAGCGAGACTTTATGCCGGGTCACCAGGCGCAACGCGGATTCTTCGGTGCCCTTGGTCAGGTAGAAATTGCGCCAGATGGCCATCATCAGCGTCAGCAGCAGCAGGGAGAAACTGATGCTCAATACCGTCAGGACACTGCGGCGCATATTGCGAAATGCGTTCTTAGTCACGAACCGGGTCAACGTCATCGGCGAACTCCAGGCGACGCAGAGAGCAGGGAGGAGGAGGGGTGCAGGTCCCAGCGCCCCCAGGATAGACCAACACGCGCATCACGGACAACCGCTCCGGGTCTGCGCACTGCCACTTTCACGAGATTTCGTTCCGTTCCCATGACGGTCTTCATCTTGTCGCGACTCCCTATCCGTCGCCAGTGGAGATCGTCATCGAACCTGGATGACAAATGTCATCTGGAAGACGACATAACAGTTACAACCGATTTAAGAACCACAAAGTCACGCGGGAATTCCGGGAATTGACGACTGAATGGGCCGCGATTCGTGGTTGATGAGGGTGGAACCTAGGCAGCGCGGCCCTCATCTGCCGACGGACCGTAAATTGGGGGGACAGATGCCTCATTGAGCCGCAAGTAGACGGTCAACTGTCCCCGATGATGAGCGAGATGGCTGAACACCGAGTCGGCGATCATGATGGAACGCGGGCTCTCCCTCATGATGTGGCCGCCAGCCAGTAACTTCCAGGGCGTCAACAAATGTTCGTCGTTAGTGTTCTCGAGCGCCCGGCGTGCTCCCGCGACCGCTGTGTCAAGGGCCGCCAGCAGTTCGGCTCGCGTTTTCCACTCCGCAGGGGTGTATTTTACCGCTTCGGGCGAGCGCATATCGAAGGCGTCCTCAGTGACCATCGATATGATCCAAGACGGCATGGTCGCCACCAGCGAAGCTAGGTAGCCAAGCGGCATCGACTTGTTATGCGGCTTCCAGCCATTGTGTCCTTCGGGCACGCGCTCGAGGGCGAGGCGTGAGCTGGCGGCTTCGCGTTCGAGTTGGGCGAGAAAGAATTCGGTCAGCTTCATCTCGATCTGTCTCCGTGGGCGATCCCCCTCTTTTGGGCGGGATAGTCGCCCAATACGGTATCAATGATTGAGGACAGTTTTGGTCCTCAGACTTATGTCACAAGGCGCGCTCCTCGGCGGGCGATTTCTTCCTGGTTCAAAGAGAAATGTTCCAAAAGAAATGTTCCAAAGAGAAAAAGAGAAATTGAGAAATACCAAAGGCCCTCGTATCCTGGTAGTCGGGAACATTTCTTTTGATTCACCAATTTAATGAGTACGGTCCGCCCCGATCAGGGGTGGGATGCCAATCCTACGGACAATCTGGAGCCGTTTTTGGCAGGTGGAATTGCGAGAGCAGATTGGAGCTCCTTAGCATGGTTCGGAAAGCGATTGCACAGTTCAAGAAAATCGCTTGTTAACCCCTCTGAGCCTTTAGGCATATTGCGTAGAATTTTTTGGTTCTTGGTTACTGGTGGTATTCACTCAAATCGAACCGATCAAAATCCATGTTGGGGACATCGGCAAGACTGCTTCGCCTGCTGTCGCTTTTTCAGGCGCAGCGCTACTGGGGCGGTGCGGAACTCTCAGATCGCCTTGACGTTACTCCCCGAACGCTGCGCCGCGACGTTGACCGATTGCGCAGCCTCGGCTATCCGGTCCACTCCACCTCAGGAATTGCCGGCGGCTACCAACTGGGCGCGGGTGCCACCCTGCCTCCGCTGCTGCTCGATGACGATGAAGCCGTTGCCGTAGCCCTGGGATTGAGAACCTCGGCTAGCGGCGGCGTGGGTGGCATCGAGGAAGCTTCGGTGCGCGCCCTGTTGAAACTCGAGCAGGTGCTACCACCGCGCCTGCGGAATCGTGTGGCCGCGCTGCACGGCTTCATCGTGCCCCTGGGAACTCCGAGACCCACCGTCGACGCGAGTCTTCTCTCGACGATTGCGGGTGCCTGCCGCGATCACCAAGGCATTCGGTTCAACTACCACAACCGCACGGGGGCACCCAGCTTGCGCATTGTGGAACCCCACCGGGTCGTTCACACCGGTTATCGTTGGTACCTCGTTGCCTGGGACCTTGCCCGCAAAGACTGGCGGACATTCCGCGTCGACCGCATTGAGGGCAAGCCAAAAGCCTCAAGTTGCTTCAAACCGCGCAGGCCCCCGGAAGGAGATTTCGCGTCCTTTGTTTCCAAATCACTGTCCCAGGTCCCGTATCCCTTCCGCGCCCGGGTGACCTTGCACGCGCCGGTCGCGACCCTCGCCAGAAAGATTCCTTCCTCGGCGGGAGTACTCGAGGAAGTCGATCATAACTCCTGCCTGTTGCACACCGGTTCTCACTCTCTGGAGAGTCTGACAGTCCACCTCTCCATGCTTGGTGTCGCTTTCCAGGTACACGAACCCCCGGAACTGATCGCCTACATCCGCGATCTCGCCGAGCGCTTCCGCAACGCGACCCAGCCATAACCACCTGTCCTGCCTAATCCTGGCGAGTGCGCTGGTGCTGGCGATTGCGGTTGCGTACTCGACGGTCAAGGGCTACGCGACGTGGTATTTGCCGGTGAACGGTTCGGTAACGGTCGATGGACATCCAACCGGCGGCTCGATGCACGTCGACACCGACCTACAGGTTTGCTGATCACAAGAACAGATGGAAACCGGCCGCAGACCTACCTCGTGGCTCCCGGGAGCCAGCAAGCCAATTCTTGAGTGCCGAGCCTGGCATCCCATTCGCTTCTCGCCGAATGTGGCTGGAGACTTGAATTCACGCGGCCCGGTCCTGAACGTCAAGCCAGGCGAAGTGACGGATTCTCCGACCGGCGCCACTCTGTTTTCAAGCCGGAAGGCCAATCGAGCTTAGGGCCACGTCCAGCAAGAAAGTGAAGCCCGAGTGGCAGATCTCCATCGCATACAATGAACCCTCCATGCGCCTGCCACTCTGGCTCAAAATCGGCTGGACAGTCTGGCTGATCGTTTGGGCTCCGATTTATTGGCGGCAATACGGGCCGCAGAATTTCCTCTTCTTCTGTGACATCGGCAACCTCCTTGTCGGGATCGGCCTGTGGCTCGAAAGCCCGCTGATCTTTTCCTGGGTTGCGTGCGGACTTTTGATCCTCCAATCGCTCTACACGATCGATCTCGCGGGCGCTCTGCTCACGGGTCATCATCTTATCGGCGGCACCGAGTATATGTTCGATCCGCACCTGCCCTTGATCATTCGCCTGCTGAGCCTGTTTCACGTGGCCACTCCCCCGCTGCTGTTGTGGGCGATCTGGCGCCTGGGCTATGACCGCCGCGGATGGAAACTTCAGACTCTCACCGCCTGGATCGTCGCCCCCATCAATTATTTCTGGCACCCCGAGCTTGATGTGAACTGGGCGCGCGGCCTGTTCTTCCGCAACCAGCACATGATTCCTGGGTGGTTGTACTTGCTCGGCTACCTGATGGTTGCGCCCCTATGCGTCTATTTCCCGACCCACATCTTCCTGGATTGGCTGACGAAGAATTGGCCGAGTCGTCGTCTTCGCGGGTCAGCCTGAGCGCCGCTTGTCGGAAACAGTGTTCTGCTGGCGCTGCGCCGACTCCTCCTGGGGATATTGGATCGTTCCCTCGAACGAGGAGATGTCTTCCTGGTGGAAATCGGGAAAAGGCAGCTGCTTTCCATCCCGCAATGCCGCGATCTTCTTGGCAGCGTTTTCCGCTTTCCCCTTCTCGATTCCCGTATCGCGGCCGATATACAAAGTCTGCCCCGGAAGCGCGAGCCCGCTGCCGGCGTCCTCGACGATATCCATCATGCGCAGCAGAATATCCTCCCGTACCGCTGTGAATTCGCCGAAGTCCAGTGTCAGGATGTAGGCCAGCACTTCGATACTCAACGAGCTGCCGGCAATATCGGTGAGCCGCACGCGGGCAGTCTTGGTCTCCACCTTGGGATGGCTGTAAAGCAGGCGGCGCAGTTCGGAGAGCACATAGCGCACGTGGTCTGCCTTGGTTTCCGGACGCAGGCCGAGCGTCGTCTTGAAAAGAATCTTGTCCCGCCGGCTGAGGTTCTCGAGATTTATCGTCGCCACCGTTCCATTGGGGATGGCCAGCAACGTGCGTTCCTCAGTGCGGATGCGGGTCGAGCGCAACCCAATGTCCTCGACCACTCCCGTGCGGTCGCCAATGCGGCAAACATCGCCCACGCGAAACACCTCGTCTCCCAGGACCGAGACGCCGCCGAAGAGATTTTCGATCGTCCTCTGCGCCCCGAAGCCGATGGCGAGGCCGCCGATACCCAGTCCGGCCAGCGCGGCGCTCATGTTGAAGCCAAGGTTGCCGAGCACGGCCAGAATGCCGAGGATAAAGATGACTGCCTTCAGCATGCGCTCACCGAGGAGCATGAGCGATCCGGTTCCGGCATGTCCATGAGCCAAGGCGCGCTGGCGCACGCGCTGGAGAGACCAGTGGACCGCGCGCCACGCGATCCATGTCACACTCAGGATGAGGGCGATCGATGTGACCCGGAAGTAGTAGTGCCGCAGCAGCAGCGGCATTTTCAGGTAGAACGTGAACGCTTGATGCAGCAGGGTGCCGGTCAGCAACCACGCCGGGGCCGACACCGAGCGCCAGTTCGCCACGTCCATTTGCCCACGGCGGCGCGCGAACCAGCGCACGGGGACGGCCACTGCCGCCACCAGCACCCAGCCCACGGCGGCGGCCAGGGGCGCTGCCAGAATCAACGCCAGCCATTGCCACAGGGGCATTCCCGCCACCTGATGTTTGACCAGAACCGCGGGGAGCCTGTTTTCGACGTGCCGGGCTTCCACCTGATCGTAAAGCTCGGAAACCCGGGCGAGAGTCTCGGCGGAGATCAACCAGATTTTGCCGGCGGTCGGATCGGAAACCCGCACCACATCGATATCGACTTCCACGTCACCGGAAGAAAGGGTGCCCAATCGTTGCCTGCCAAGGGGCACGCTTTCCTGCGGAATTCCTTCGGGCTGGTTGTAGCGGCTGAGATTGCCGCTGAAGTTAGCATTGTCCAGGTCGAACTTGAGTTGCGCGGCGATTCGTTCGCCTTCGGCCTCGCGGTGCGTGGAGCTCAACTGCAGATATTGAGCTGCGATGCTGTAGTCGCCGGACTGCGCGGCTTTCAGGAATCCGAGCATGGTGCTGGAGGGCGTGGTTCGTCCCAGCGGATCTGTGGCGGTGCTTGGACTGGGGGCCGGGGAAGCAGGTTGCAGGGCTTGTGTCAGCGGGGTCTGTGCCCGGGAAGCCAGACTGGCGGCAATCAACAACACAACCAACGATGCGGCTTTGGGCAAAGAACGCATGAGCCTCTCCCGCCCACGATCGGGCGCCTTCTGCGCGCACAAGCCTCATTGTAGCGGACTGGGCGAGCCCAAAAAGCCGGCTTCGAACTAACTCCGCTTCGGACGATAGATGTGCGTGCTGGTGCCGAAGAAAACCTCTGCCGACTCCATCACGGTTTCCGAGAGCGTGGGATGGGGATGGATCGAGAGCGCAATATCCCTGGCGAGGGCCGCCATTTCGATTGCCAGCACACCCTCGGCGATCAATTCGCCGGCACCTGCTCCCACGATGCCGACTCCGAGCACGCGCTCGGTGTGCGGATCGAAGATCAATTTCGTCATTCCTTCGGGCCGATCGATGGTGACGGCGCGACCTGAGGCAGCCCAGGGGAATTTCGCCACTTTGATTTCGCGATTGTCTTTCTGCGCCTGAGTCTCGGTCAGCCCGCACCAGGCGACTTCAGGATCGGTGAACACCACGGCTGGAATTGCGTTCGGCTCGAAAGCAACCTTATGTCCGGCAATGGACTCGACGGCGGTGCGTCCCTCGTGCGATGCCTTGTGCGCCAGCATAGGCTCTCCGACGACATCCCCGATCGCGTAAATCGAAGGATCATCGGTCTGCAACTGCTTGTTGACTTGAATAAAGCCACGCTGTCCCACTTGCACGTGCGTCTTCTCAAGTCCGGGGATCTCCGAGTTCGGCTTCCTGCCCACGGAGACGAGCACGCGATCGAATACCGTCTCGTGCGAGTTGCCGTCCGGTCTCTTGAGGGTTGCCCGAATCCCGTTACCTTGGTCTTGCACGGCAACCACCGTGGTGTTGACCAGGATGCTTTCAAACATCTTCTCCAGACGCTTGTGCAGCGGCAGAACCAAGTCCCGATCCGCTCCGGGAAGCAAGCCCGGAAGCATTTCCACAACCGTCACTCGGGTGCCGAGCGCTCGATACACCGAGCCCAGTTCGAGACCGATGTATCCGCCGCCCACGACCAGCAAGCTTCCCGGAATGTCTTCCAGGTTCAGAGCCCCGGTCGAATCCATGATGCGGGGAGTTTCCAGCTTCAACGTCGGAACAATCGCCGGCCGCGAGCCGGTTGCAATGATGATGCGGTCGAAGCTGAGCAGTTCTTCTGAGCCGTCCGCTTTCGCCACCCGCAGCGTCGTTGAATTTTCAAACCCTGCATGCCCCTCGAGGTAGTGAACCCTGCGCTGTTTGGAAAGCACGCCGAGCCCGCCCGTCAGCTTCTTGACAACGTTTTCTTTGAACGAACGTAGGCGGGCCAGATCGATCTTCGGCGCCGCGAACTCAATCCCCCAGTCCTTTGCCTGATGGGACTCTTCAATGAGCTTCGCAATATGCAACAGGGTCTTGGACGGAATGCACCCGCGATACAGGCACACTCCGCCCGGATTAATCTCCGGATCGATGAGCGTGACGCTCATGCCAAGATCAGCGGCTAGGAAGGCAGCGGCGTATCCGCCAGGACCGCCGCCAATGACTGCAATTTTTATGGATTGTGTGTCAGACATGAGTATGAGGACGCTTCAAAATTCTGGATCTCGACGCGGCATCGATGGCCGCAACCTTCAGGCACGGTTTTCATCTGTCGCCTTTTGCGCCAAGGACCTCGGCCCCGCGCCGGCGCGACCAGGCTTCGACAGGTCCGGCAAGATGACAAGGTCTTATCCCTGCACCGACAGCAAGAAGGGCTGCTCAAACGCTTCCGCGATCCAGCGCACGAAGCGCGCGGCATCGGCCCCATCGATCAGGCGGTGGTCATAAGAAAGCGAGAGCGGCAGAATGAGCCGTGGCTCGAACTTCTGGTTGATCCACTCCGGCTCCATTCGCGACCTCGACAGCCCGAGAATGGCAACTTCCGGATGATTCACAATCGGCGTAAACCCGATGCCGCCAATGCCGCCGAGATTTGTGATCGTGAACGTCCCGCCTTCCATGTCCGAGGGGGCAAGTTTCTTCTCCCGCGCCTTCTTCGAGAGCTGCGACAGGTCAGCCGCGAGTTCGACAATGTTTTTCTTGTCCACGTCGCGAATCACCGGCACCAGCAATCCGCGATCGGTATCGGCCGCCACCCCAATATTGATGTACTGCTTGTAAACGATCTCTTCTTTTTCAATATCGATGCTGGCGTTGAATTGCGGGAAAACTTTCAGGGCGGCCGCACAGACTTTAAGTGCGATCGCAGTCACCGTCATCTTGCCGCCGGCTTCTTCCGCCTTGGGCGCAAAGCGAGCGCGCAGTTGTTCGAGCTCCGTGATATCGGCGCGGTCATGCTGGGTCACGTGCGGGATCGTATTCCAAGCCTCGGCGAGATGCTCGGCCGTCTTGCGGCGCACGCCCCGCATGGAGACACGCTCGATCTTTCCAAACTTCGCAAAGTCTGGAAGCTGTGGCTGCGCGAAATGGCCGGCCCGCGGGGCGGACTGCACCGAAGCCGCTGCGGCCGAGAGCAGAGCCTTGGCATAGGTCTTGACGTCATCTTCACTGATGCGCCCGCCCGGCCCGTTGCCTTTTACTTCGTAAATGTCAACCCCCAGCTCGCGAGCCAGTCGCCGTACAGAGGGCGCCGCCGGCACCGGCTGCCGCTGCTCGGTGCCCGCCACCTTTCCCAACTGCACCGGCATGCTGAACGCCGGAGCTGCAGTCTGGGGTTGATCCCGAGGCAGCGCCTGTTCTTCCGTCTTGCCTTCGGCGCGAATCGCCGCCTGAAACGCGAGCCGAGCTCCGTGTTGCCCGGAAACATGCTCCACCGGCTCGGTGCGGGGACGCGCAGGCTCGGGCGCAGCAGCCGCTCCGCCTTCGAGCGTGAAGATCACTTGTCCGACTTTGATCTTCTCGCCTTCCTTGACCCTGATCTCTTTCACCACGCCGCTCACCGACGAAGGAACCTCAACCACAGCTTTGTCCGTTTCCAGTTCCATCACCGGCTGCCCTTCGGAAACTTTCGCTCCCGGCGAGATCATCAACCGCACCAGATCCCCTTGTGAGATGTTTTCCCCCAGTTCAGGAAGCTTGAATTCACGGGCGCCAGTTCGAGCAGCCGGGCTGGTGCTCACCTGAGCCGTGGGCGCAGGAGCAGGGATTGGAGCGGCACCGGGAACGGCCTGCGGTTGTGAAAGCGGAGCGGCGGGTTTTTCCTCGGGAGGCGGTGGAGGTGCTGGCCGAGGGGATGGGCTCGAGGTCGCTGCCGAAGTCTTCTCCGCGCCATCGACAATGAAGATCACCTGTCCGACCTTAATCTTGTCGCCCTCTTTCACACGAATTTCCTGCACGGTTCCGCTGACCGAGGACGGCACTTCGACCACGGCCTTGTCCGTTTCCAGTTCCATGACGGACTGCCCGGCGCTCACCGTCGCGCCCGGCGCTACCATCAGCCGCACCAGGTCGCCCTGTACGATGTTTTCTCCTAGCTCGGGAAGTTTGAATTCAATCACCGCGTCTGTGCCTCTTGTAGGATTCGATGGCGCCCGAGCACTTCGAGGCGCGCATTGATGATGCCGGTCTAACGGTAGAAGCTCCTAGCTGATCGCCGGGTTCGCCTTCTCCGCATTGATTCCCAGTTCCTCCATGGCGCCCTTTACCACTTCGCTTCCGACCTTGTTCTCGCGAGCCAACGCGCCCAAAGTCGCCAGTACGATGTGCTTGGCGTCGACTTCAAAGAAGTCGCGCAACGCCGCCCGATTCTCGCTGCGGCCAAAACCATCGGTGCCCAGCGAAACCAGTTGTCCCGGCACCCACTTGCCAACGCTCTCCGGCAAAACCTTCATGTAGTCAGAAGCGGCAATGAACGGCCCCTGTGCGTTTTTCAGTGTTTCGGTGACGTAAGGAACCCTGGCGGCCTCTCCCGGATGCAACATGTTCCAGCGCTCACAGTCGTTCGCGTCGCGGTAGAGCTCCTTGTAGCTGGTTACGCTCCACACATCGGCGGCGACTCCGTATTTCTCTCCCAGAATCTGCTGCGCCTTGAGCACCTCGAACATAATCGAGCCGCTGCCCAGGAGTTGGGCCCGCAATTTGGCGTCGCTCGTACCCGAGGCTTTGAAGCGGTACAGCCCTTTCAGGACCCCCTCACGCACATCGCCCGGCATGGCCGGCATGGGGAGTGGCTCGTTGCCCACCGTCAGGTAGTAGAAGATCGACTCCTGATCGACGTACATGCGCCTGATGCCATCCTGAATAATGATGGCGATCTCGTACGCGAAGGCCGGATCGAAGGCGTGCAGGTTCGGCACCGGCAGCGCGAGCACGTGGCTGTGTCCGTCCTGGTGCTGCAGTCCCTCGCCGGCGAGAGTGGTACGCCCGGCCGTTCCACCGATTAGGAAGCCGCGGCACCGCATGTCCGCCGCCGCCCAGATCAGGTCGCCGATTCGCTGAAACCCGAACATCGAGTAATAAATGAAGAAGGGAATGGTGTTGATCCCGTGATTGGCGTAGGCGCAGCCCGCCGCGATAAACGAGCACATCGACCCGGCTTCGGTGATGCCCTCCTCGAGAATCTGCCCGTTCTTGGCCTCCTTGTAATAGAGCAGGGTATCCATGTCGACCGGTTCGTAATTCTGGCCGACGCTCGAGTAGATTCCGACCTGGCGGAACAGCGCTTCCATGCCGAAAGTGCGCGCCTCATCGGGAACGATGGGCACGATATATTTCCCCAGCTCAGGATCGCGCAGTAGCTTTGCCAGCAGCCGCACGAACACCATCGTCGTCGAAACTTCGCGCCCTTCCGTGCCTTTGTTGAATTCCTCGAAGTGCGAGGCGGGGAACGGCTTCAGCGGCGCAGCCTTGACTTTGCGTTGCGGCATGTAACCGCCCAGCTGCTCTCGCCGTGCCAGCAGGTACTTGATTTCCGCGCTGTCGTCGGCCGGACGATAGAACGGCGCGTTGTGCAGTTCCTCATCGGGAATCGGAATCCCGAAGCGCGACCGGAACATTTCCAGTTCATCGTCGTTCAGCTTCTTTTGCTGGTGGGTAATGTTCTTGCCTTCGCCCGCTTCGCCGAGACCATAGCCTTTGATGGTCTTTGCCAGGATGATGGTGGGCGATCCGACGTGGTCGACAGCGGCCCGAAAAGCGGCATGCACCTTGATGGGATCGTGTCCGCCCAGCCGCAGGCGCGCCAGTTGATCGTCCGACAAATGCTCGACCATCTTCAGCAGCCGCGGATCCGTCCCGAACAGGTTTTGCCGGAAGTAGGCTCCGCTTTCGACGAAGTATTTCTGATACTGCCCGTCGCTTACTTCTCCCAGCCGCTTCACCAGCAGGCCATCGCGGTCGTTCTGGATCAGGCTGTCCCAGTCCGATCCCCAGATGCACTTGATCACGTTCCAGCCCGCGCCGCGGAAAATCGCTTCCAGTTCCTGAATGATTTTCCCGTTGCCGCGCACCGGACCGTCGAGCCGCTGCAGGTTGCAGTTCACCACGAAGATCAGGTTGTCAAGCTTCTCGCGCGAAGCCAGTGTGATCGAACCCAGAGACTCGGGCTCATCCATCTCGCCGTCGCCTAAGAATGCCCAAACCTTGCCGCCGGTCGACTGCTTGAGCCCGCGATCTTCCAGATACTTGATAAAGCGTGCGTGGTAAATTGCCTGAATCGGTCCCAACCCCATGGAGACGGTAGGGAACTCCCAGAAATCAGGCAGGAGCCAGGGATGCGGATACGATGAGAGCCCACCGCCGGGCTTCAATTCGCGGCGAAAATTCTGCAGCTTCTCTTTCGACAGGCGGCCTTCGAGGTAAGCCCGCGCATACATCCCAGGTGCGGCGTGGCCCTGGAAGTAGACAATGTCGCGGTCGCCGTTTTCGGTCTGAGCCCGAAAGAAATGATTGAAACCGACCTCATACAGCGTGGCCGCCGAAGCGAAAGTCGAAATATGCCCGCCAATGCCCTCCTGAACCTTGTTAGCCCGCACGACCATGGCAAGCGCGTTCCAGCGAACCAGGCTCTTGATCCGCCGCTCCATCTCCTGGCTGCCCGGGAATGGCGGCTGTTGCCGCGCCGGAATGGTGTTCTGATAGGGGGTCGTCGCGGTAAATGGCAGGTTGATCCCAGCCTCGCGCCGCGCATGCAAGGCCAACTGCTGTAGCAGACGGCCGGCCCGGTTCGGACCTCCGTGCGACAGTACATAGTCCAGGGAATCCACCCACTCCCGGGTTTCCAATACTTCTAGGCCGTCAGTTTCCGTCTGAGACACGTATGGTTTCTCCGTGGAGGATTGCCGAACCCTCCATCATAATTCAATCGCGCGGATTCGTGTTTAGCCGAAAGCCCATCACCAACGTGAAAGAAAGCATTGTCCGTGAACCTTCGTGCCCTTTGGGGTTCCAGCCTTCGTCGCCAGCCAATAGGCAGCGGGATCAGGTGCTGATTTAGAATCGTGTCTCAACGCAAAATCAACAACTTGCACTGAATGCTACCGAGTGACAGTGAGTGTGATTTAGCGAGCACTTACACGGCCTGCATCGGAAGGTTTGTTGCTCAGTATCGCTCGTTAGCGTTAGGTGCTGGCCACGCTGGTCACCATTTTTTGAGAGGTATCGTCCTGCTTGGGCCCCCGTCTCCACCTCGCTCGAGCCAGGCCCTCGGGAAGCGCAAGGTCATAGCTCGAACGCGAACGCGTGGGGGAGCGGAGAAAATAATCCGGGATTGGTAGCGAGCGCTCCGGATCCCTGGCGAGTGAGTGTAGACGCGTTTCAGTTACAAAAGTACTTGGCATCTCAATGAGTGAGATTATGTCTGTTGGCAACAGTGCCGCCTGATTCACAGTCTCCGCTGACTCACTCGGAGTAGTCCACCGGGAACTCATGAGTCGGTTCGTTATAGAGGATACTTATCAGCAGAATGCCAGGCTCGGCTGTTGCGTCGGAGCGACAAGCCGCGACCTCGCCGGCCACCTCGCTCGTGTATTCGGCCACTACTTCGCCGAACGTGTTGCGCTGGATAGCAACCTTCTGCCCGACTCTGACCTTCTCGTTCAGCTTGACCAGAAGCTCAACGAATCCGCCGTGGGTTGCAAGGATAGTGTGCCCGCTGTTGCCGATGAAGATGTTCGTGTCCTTCCCGGTGCGGCCCATCGCACCGGCGATAATCCCGTGGTGCTTGAGCACATTCATTGTGCCTTCCACGAACAAAGGGATCATGCCGAGGTCAAGGATGCGTGCAGCGCCAATCTCGCAACAGAGTGCCGGGACGCCCACATTGATGAATGCGTTCGGGAGGAGAGTGGGATAGGCGGGGTTGTCGAAGATCTGGCCGATGGGAAAGAGCTCCGCCATCGCCCGGACCTCGGGCAG
>Ga0123355_10009632_pt1 | contig 14720 bp, 14 predicted proteins | sample TergutEmb28metaG_3_FD_89872 | JGI IMG/M metagenome (GOLD analysis project Ga0123355, IMG submission 89872) | Embiratermes neotenicus P1 segment gut microbial communities from Petit-Saut dam, French Guiana - Emb289 P1 | ecosystem: Host-associated > Arthropoda: Insects > Digestive system > Gut ...
CGACCGGCGTCGGATGAACTGCGGCCACGACTGTGCCATGAACTCGCGCGCCCCGCGCCAGTCGAACTCTTGCATCCTGAGGCGCGCTGCCCCAACATGCGCGCCGTCGCGAGTTCCAACCGTCAGTGAGGTGTCAGCAGCGAAATGAAGCAGCGCAAAGTGTCGACTGACAGCGACCCTCGGCCCCGTCTTCAACGCCTGAACGAGTACCTCGAGAGAAATTTCCCCGATTTCTTCACCGAGGCGCGCTTCCAGGTCGGCGACGACGACTACTTTCTCTATGCCCGCTTCGGGCAGTACCTCGCCCGCACCATCGAGCAGAACCGCGCCTCCGGGCGGACCATCAACCGCGGCTTCACGCTCCTCAACCAGATGGCGCGCGCTTCGGCGCGTCATCCGGGCATCCGCCAGATGCTGATCTCGGGGCCGCTCGAATACATCGTGGACGCGCCCAAAGCGCGCGCTCTGGCGCACAAGCGGCTCTCGCCGCAGGCGCGGGGATACCTGGAGAGCCTCTGCGAGTAGACGGTATGGGGTTCAGCGCGACTCGGGTGGCTCGCGCGCCGTCAGGGCGATCTTCACGAGCTCCGTGCGCCGTACGACGTCGAGCGTGAGCGTTGCGCCGGGCGGCACGCGGCTCAACTCCCGGTGCAGCGCGTCGATGCCGTCCACCGCACGGCCGTCCACCGCCGCGATCAGATCCCCGACCCGCAGGTCCGAACTCGCCGCAGGCCCCTGCGACTCGCGCGACAGTACTTCCACCGCGCGCGCGGCCTGCAGGCCGAGCGCCCGCACCAGACGCAGGTCGAGCGGCCGGTCGCGGGCCGCCACTCCCAGCCACGCGCGCCGCACCCGGCCCTGAGTCAGAATCTCGGTCAATACCCACTGCGCCGTCGCTGCAGGGATCGCGAAGCCGATCCCCTGCGCCATGGCGATGATGGCGGTGTTGATGCCGGCCACGCGCCCGCGCGCCTCGACCAGCGGGCCGCCGGAGTTGCCGGGATTGAGCGCCGCGCTGTGCTGCACCACGCCCTCGATGAGGCGCCCCTGGCGGCTGCGCAGCGACCGTCCGAGGGCGCTGACGACGCCTGCGGACACGGTCGACTCGAAGCCAAAGGGGTTGCCGACGGCTACGACGAGCTGTCCGGGGCGCAGCCGCTGGCCGCCGGCGAGCTCGGCATAGGGCAACGCGCCCGCCTGGGCACGCAGCACCGCCAGATCGGTCGCCGGGTCACGCCCGGCTACTACCGCCGGAACGCTGCGACCATCGACGAAGGCGACCCGCGCCTCCGTCACGCGCTGCACCACGTGCTCGTTCGTGAGCAGATAGCCATCCGGCGTCACCACGACGCCCGAGCCCGCACCGCCGCGCGCGCGCGCCGCCTCGGCGGCGCCTCCGACGTACACGCTGACGACGGCGGGACCGACCTGCGCGACCGCGCCGACTACGGCCGTGGAATAGGCATCCAGCGGTTCCTCGTGCGCCGTCTGCGAGACCGGCAGTTCACTGTCGAGCATCGCTCTACGCTGGGGACTGCCGGCTGGGAACTCAAGGGCTGAAGTGGGCCGCCGATTCCTGCGAGAATCCTCGGCGAGCAGCCCATGATCTCTCTTGCTCAAACCGCGATCCTGCTGGCGGCGGCCGTCGTCGCGGTGTCGCTGTTTCGTTTCCTGCGCCTCTCCTCGATCCTCGGCTACGTCGCGGCCGGCCTGGTCATCGGTCCGTGGGGCCTGAATCTCATCGGTGACGTCGAGCACATCCGGCAGGCTGCGGAGTTCGGCATCGTGCTGTTGCTGTTCGTCATCGGACTCGAGCTGCAGCCCACGCGGCTGTGGGTGATGCGCAAGATCGTGTTCGGTCTGGGGGCAGTGCAGGTCGTCGTCTGTGCCGTCCTGCTCGGCGCCGGCGCCTGGGCCTTCGGCCAGAAGCCCATCGCCGCCGCCGTCATCGGCTTCGGGCTGTCGCTCTCCTCGACGCCGCTGGTGCTGCAGGTGCTCGCCGAGCGCGGGGAGCTGAAGACCCAGTACGGCCGTGCGGCGTTCGGCATCCTGCTGTTCCAGGATCTCGCCGTGCTGCCGGCACTTGCCGTGCTGCCGCTGCTCTCGCCGCTCGGCCCGGCGCACACGAGCGGCGGTGTCTGGTGGGTCGCACTGCTGAAGCTCGTCGTGGTGGTCGTCGCGGTCATCATCGGCGGGCGGCTGCTGCTGCGTCCGGCGCTGCGCATTGTCGCGCGGGTGCGCGTCAGCGAGGTGTTCACGGCTGCAGCGCTGTTCACCGTGATCACCACCGCGCTGCTGGCGAATCTCGTCGGCCTGTCCGCTTCCCTCGGCGCGTTCCTCGCCGGTGTGCTGCTCGCCGACAGCGAGTTCCGGCATGAGCTCGAGGCCGATATCGAGCCGTTCAAGGGCCTGCTGCTCGGCCTGTTCTTCGTCTCGGTGGGCATGAGCGCCAACCTGGGATTGTTCAGGTCCGAGCCCCTGACACTGCTGGCGCTCACGGTCGCCTTCCTGCTCATCAAGATCGTGGCCATCGGCGCCATCGGCGGGCTCGCGCGTCTGCGCGGGGAGTCCGCGCATCGGCTGGGGTTCGCGTTGTCCACCGGGGGCGAGTTCGCCTTCGTGCTGTTCACCCTGGCCGCGCGGCAGCGCATCCTCGCTGCCCGCACGGCCGATCTGCTGGTGCTGGCGGTGACGCTGTCGATGATGCTCAGCCCGTTGCTGCTCATCATGCACGAGGCGCTGATCAAGCGGTTTGCACCGCCCGAAGCTCCCTTCGACGCCATCGATGAGCGGGACAACCAGGTCATCATCGCCGGCTTCGGGCGCTTCGGTCAGATTGTCGCGCGCGTACTGCAGGTCAAGGGGCGCTCGTTCACCGCGCTCGACAACAGCCAGACGCACGTCGATTTCGTGCGGCGCTTCGGCAACAAGGTCTACTACGGAGATGCCTCGCGGCTCGACCTGCTGCGCGCCGCCGGCGCGGAAAAGGCGCAGATCCTGGTGCTGGCACTCGATGATATCGACGCTTCGGTGCGCACCGCGCTGCTGGCGCGCGAGCAGTTCCCGCACCTGAAGGTGTACGCGCGCGCACGCAGCCGCCAACACGCCTTCGCCCTGATGGACGCGGGCGTGACCCGACTGATCCGCGAGACCTACGCCTCGAGCCTGGAGATGGCGGGGTGGGTACTGGAGGCGCTCGGCGAGACCGCCGCCGCCTCGCGCGAGGCGGTACGCCGCTTCCGCCAGCACGACGAGAAGACGCTCGCAGCGCAGTACCAGGTCAAGGAGGACGAGGAGAAGTTCCTCGCCACCTCGCGCGAGGCCGCGCAGCAGCTGGAGAAGCTGTTCGACGCCGATCAGCCCGGCACGCAAACGGGCGTGCCCCATGGATGAAGCGCGCAGCGTCCGCGAATTCTGGTTCGGCCGCCTGCCGATGTCCGCGGACGCCCTGAACCGCAGGATGGGTTTCTGGTTCGGGGATGGAGCTTCCGCGCTCTCCCAACGGCGCGATGAGCAGATCCGCGTGCGCTTTGGCCCGCTGCTCGAGCGCGCGGCCGCCGGGCAGCTCGCCGCCTGGGCGGACGGGCCGCGGCGGCGCCTGAGTCTGATCCTGCTGCTCGATCAGTTTCCGCGCAACGTGTTTCGCGGCACCGCGCGCGCGTTCGCCTACGACGTCGAGGCACTCGCGCTCACCCTCTCGGGGATGCAGTCAGCGGCCGACGCCGCGCTCGACGCCGTGGAGCGCATGTTCTTCTACATGCCGCTGCAGCACGCCGAGAGTCGCGAGGTACAGGAGGAGTCGGTGGCGGCGTACCGGCGGCTGCTGAGTGAGGCTCCCGAGGAGCTGCGCGGCGTGCTCGGCGAAGCCTTGCGCTCGGCGGAAAATCATCGCGCGATCATCGAGCAGTTCGGGCGCTTTCCGTACCGCAACCGCGTGCTCGAGCGCGCGAGCATGCCGGAGGAGACCGCGTGGCTGCTCCGGGCCGACAGCAGCTTCGGTCAGTAGCCGCCCGCCAGCCGCTCCAGGTGCCGGATGCGGCTCTCGAGATCGCGCTGCGCCTCGAGGAGCTCCACGGCGAGCGCGGCACCGCTCACGTTGACACCCAGATCGTGCATCAGCCGGCCGACGACGCGCAGACGCGGCAGCGCCGTGGCCGGAACCTGCCATTGCCCGGGCACTGTCTCCCGCGGCGAGACCACCCCGAGCGCGGCGAGCTCCAGCATCGCATCGAGAGTGAGCCGGCAGAGCTGGCAGATCTCGCTGGCGCCGATCCAGTCACCTTCGCCGAGCACGTGGGCTTCGAGCACCTGAGTCACCCGTACCATGGATCACCTCGCGTCCGTTGCGCGCGGATCGAAGTTGAGCTTGGAGCGCATCTCCTCATAGAGTGCCTTGGCCTGCGGTGAATTCGCCGGCGGCAGAACCACCTTCAGCTGCACGTACTGGTCCCCGGGGGGATGTCCCGGTAGGCCCCGGCCGCGCAGCCGCAGCTTCTGTCCGGACTGTGCACCGGCGGGAATGTGCATCGCGACGTCGCCGCCGAGTGTCGGCACCGTCACCGAGGCGCCGAGCGCCGCTTCCCACGGCGCGACCGGGAAGGTGAGAGTGACGTCACGATGATCGAGCGTGAAGATACTGTCCGGCAGGATGTGCGTCTCGAGGTACAGGTCCCCCGCACTGCCGCCGCCGGCAGCCGGTTCGCCCTGTGCGGCGAGACGGATCAGCTGTCCCTCGGTGACGCCGGCGGGAATGGCGACCCGCACCGTGTGCGCGCGCAGCTCCACCGAACCGTCGGACTTGATGTCGGGCCGCTTCAGCTCGAGCGTGCGCGTGGTGCCCGAGTACGCCTCCGCGAGCGTGATGTCCATGCGGGCGTGGTGGTCGCGACCCCCCGCGCGGTGCGCGCCGCGGCCGAACGGCGTGCCGCCGCCGAACAGCGATGAGAAGAAATCGCTGAAGTCCTCCTGCGCGAATGTCCCGCCACCATCGTCGGGTCCCGCCGCGCCCGCGTACGCGCGCCTGCCGGCAGCGCCCGGCCGTCCCGAGAATTCAAACCCGCTGCCCCAGTCGGGCGGCGGCCGGAACTGCTGCCCCGATTTCCACTCGCTGCCGAGCTGGTCGTAGGCGGCACGCTTCTCCGGGTCACGGAGCACCTCGTAGGCCTCCTGCATTTCCTTGAAGCGCGCTTCGGCGTTCGGCTCCTTGCTCACGTCGGGGTGGAACTTGCGCGCGAGCCGCCGGTAGGCGGTCTTGATCTGATCCGCGTTGGCGGTGCGCTCGACGCCCAGGATCTTGTAGTAGTCGCGAAATTCCATGACCTGCCCGGCGCCGCAGCGCGGCCTGATGCGGAAAACGTGATTCTAGCCGCTCGCGCGCAGCACGCCCGGTGCGACGAGCGCCCGCGCAAGCCGCCGCCTGCAATCAGCGCGGCACGACCGGCACGCAGGGCTGCGACTGTTCCCTCAGGGATGCGCAAATGGCGCGCGCCTGTGCCTCACCGGCCGCGGGAGCCTGCAGTCGGTAGAGTTGGCCGGAGTCGCCGCTCGCCACGACGATCCGGGGCGAGAGGCCGCGCAGCTCGGAGCTGAAGCGCACCTGCAGGCGCTGCCATTCACGGTCAGCGCTCGCTTCGCTGCCGAACGCGCCCAGCTGCACGCCATAGCCATTGGTCGCGGACGCATCCGCAGCCACGGCGCTCCCGGGTGGCGAGGCCGGGCTTGCGGCCGGGGGCGCGTCTGCGGATGCCGGCTGTGCGGCCTCGCCGGGCACCGCGAGGCCGGCAGGCTGGGCCACGGCGGCTTGCGCGGCGACACTGCCAGCACTCTGCTGGGAGGCCGGGGTCAACATGGGCGCCGGCACCGACGCGCCCGCCAGCTGGAACGCGTGGACGCGCGCCGCGGCCTGTATCGCCGCAAGTTCCTCGGGCGTCGGGCGCGCCATGTGCGGCGCAGACCCGAGCGAGAATCCCTCGATGCGGATACGTGCCTCTTCGGACAGTCTTCCCGTGGGGTGCTGGGCGAGGAAGCTCCGGTACGCGTCGACGTTGGCAACCCTCTCGGCGTGTTGCCAGTCGCGCTGCTCGTTCAGCTGAACGATACGCGCACGCGCCTGTCCGACCAGCTCACTGTCGGGATGTTGCTCGATGAAGCGTCCCCACGACTCGCTGGTGTCCGCACTCTGGGCGGAACGCCAGTCCTGCCGTTCGCGGCTGCAGGCGGCGACGGCCAGACTGACCACGACCGTAATCAGCGCAACTCTTCCTGCCTGGAATATGACCATGGTCGGCGTCCTTGGACGGTCAGGCTTCCGTATTATGCCCCTGCAGCATGACCACGGCCCACTGTGGGGGGACGGATGACCGACACCATGGGAGGGGGATTCATGCCTCAGGCGGCGGTCATTGCCGGCAGGGTCACCGGGAGGCTCGCGCGGTCGAGGACAAGCTCGAGGTTGCGTGGCTGCGCTCTTCCGCCCGCCTCAGCTCGTCTCGCGCAGCCGCTCTTCCCGTTCCGGCGCGAGCGCCGCTTCGTCCGCACCAGCGCCGAGCAGCGTCATGATGCGCCGCTCGAGCCAGGTTGGCTCGCTCAAGCGCTCGAAGAACCCGCAGTGACCGCCGTAACGCGTCACGGTCAGCGACAGCCCCGCGGGCCGCGCCAGCTGTGTCAGGCCCTCGGCGGGGATCATGGGATCGTCGAGTGAGGTCAGGATGTTCGCCGGCACCTCGAGCCGTGAGAGGCGCTCGCCGGTAAGCGCGTAGCCGTTGAGATAATCGCCGAGCGTTGGAAAGTCCGTGTAGCAGCGCACCAGTTCCGCGGTCATCCGCTTCAAGTCGCGCAGCCGCGCAAGCTCGCCAAAGTCGTAACTGTCCGGCCACGCGGCCTGCTTCTTGCGAAGGCTGCGCAGCCACTTGCGCACGAAGTACAGCTCGTAGACCCGCGTGCCGTGCTGCAGCGCCGCCAGCGTTGCGGCCGGATCGAGCACGGGTGAGACCGCGATCACCCGTGCGAGGTTGAGTGCCGCCGCGCGCGCGGAGGCCGCGACCCGCAGCATGAAGTTGCCGCCGAGCGAGAAGCCCACCAGTTGCAGCGGGCGGCCGGCAAACAGCCGCTGCAGCGCCGCCACCGCGCCCACCACCTCCGGCAGGCGGCAGGAGTGGAACAGGTCGCGGTTGAGATGATGTGTCTCGCCGTGATCGCGCAGGTTGAGCCGCACGACCTCGAAGCGTTGCTCGAACAGCAGTTGCGCGAGCGACAGCAGGTACAGCGACTCCGCGCTCCCCTCCCAGCCGTGCAGCAGCACCACCGGCCGGCCCGTGCTGTGAGCGGGCGAGGCGTGGAAGCACTGCAGGCGCACGCCCGCGCCGCAGTCGAGCAGCAGCTCGCGCGAGGCCGCCAGCAGCGGCGCCGAGCGTCGCAGCACGCGCAGGCGACGCCAGGAGGTGCTGGCCAGCATCGACTGCAGATGAGGGTTGCGCAGCCAGCGCGCGGGGCGGAAGGTGCCGTCAGAGCTTGTGCTGCTGGTCGCTGCGGCGATGACCGACTCGGGCATGGACTCCTTGCAACTGCTTTCTGGCTTTGTGCCAGTTCTCGTCAACAACGCCGCTCACCTTCCGCCGTGCCTGCCGGTACCCTGGCGGATCACTTACAGCCGTGCGCCGCTCAGCGCCATCGGCTCCGCAGGGCTAGGCAAGACGATGGGCCTCGTGTCGGTCGGCATCGCCGTCCGTGGCGCGCCCGGAAAAGACTGCGCTGCTCCTGCCGATACTGGCGCTGCCCGCGGTGCGGTGCAGCCGCCTTGCGCAGATGGTTGCGGTGATTCTTTCACTTCGACGCGCAGTCCCTCAAGCAGTTTCATGCGGTGCCACGTCGGTGGTGGTACGGTCGGTCAGCGAAACGATCTTCGGGGTCGGGCAGCCACGCGAGTTGCGCGCGGCGCCAGGCGCAACTCGCGGTAGATGTCCGCGAGACGCCGCGCCATGGCGGCCGAGGACCAGGAGCGCGCATATGCCCGCCCGCGCGTCGCCATCCCTTCGCGCAGTCCCGCATCGCGCAGCACGCGCACGACCGCCGTGGCGAAGGCGTCCCGCTCCTCGGGCACGACGAGCGCACCGCTGCCGGGGACGAGAATGGAGCGCGTGCCGAGTTCGGCGGTGGAGACTACGGGCGCCCCCTGCGCCATGGCTTCGAGCAGCACCAGACCCTGCGTCTCGGTGCGGGAGGCGAACACGAACACATCGGCCGCGGCGTAGCAGTCGAGCAGCGCGCCGTCGCGCGCGAGGTAGCCGGCGAAGTGCACGTGGCGCTGCAGTCCCTGGGCGGCGACCTGCGCCTGCAACGCCCCGCGCGCCGGGCCTTCGCCCGCGATCATCAGCAACGCCTCCGGCACCGACTTCAGCACTTCGCGGAAGACCTGGATCAGGAAGCCGATGTTCTTCTCGTGGGCCACGCGGCCGATGTAGGTCACGAGCGGCCGCTCCGCGGCAATGCCGGCCTGTGCGCGGAACGCACGGCCGTCGCCGCTGTGGAAGCGGTCCGCCGCAAGGCCCGTCGGCACGACGTGAATCGGCGTGGCGACCCCGTAGGCGCTGAGCACCGCGCGCATCGGCTCCGAGGGGGCGATCAGCGCCTGCACCGCCCTGCACTGCGAGCGCGTGAAGCTGCGCGCCAGCAGCCTGCTGAGTGCGCGCGGCAGCGCCGGCAGGTAGTGATGCAGGTATTCCTCGAAGAAGGTGTGATAGGTCGCAACGCACGGAATGTGGTCGCGGCGTGCGCGGCGCACGCCGGCGTAGTGCGCGAGGAACGGCGTGTGGATGTGCACCACGTCGAACGCGCCCCGCATCCCGTCCAGCGTGCGCTGCAGCGCGCCCCAGGCCATGCGCCGGTCCTCGGGATCGCGTGGCACGACCGCCGCCGGCACGCGCACGATGTCAGGCTCGTCCGCCGTGGTGGCCGCCTGCGGCCCGCCGTAACGCGGCGCCACCAACCGCGTTTCGACGCCGCAACCGATGAGGTCCTGGCGAAACGTGCGAATCGAGGTCGAAACGCCGTTGACGCGCGGAAAGTAGACGTCGGAAATGAAGAGCACGCGCACGCGCTGAAGCGACCGGCGAAGCTAACCGCGCCGCAGCGGGCGGGCGCTCATCGATCAGGCAGTTGCGCAGTTTCGCGCGGCCCGCCGCAGCGCACGCCGCGCGGACCGCGCCGCCAGGTGAGTGCCCGCTGGCACGTCAGCTCAGGCGCACGCCAGGCCGAGCGCCGCCAGCGCTGCGCCCACGGCGGCCCCCGCCAGCACATCGGAGGGGTAATGCAGTCCCAGCACCACGCGCGAGCTGGCGATCAGCGCCGCGAGCGGTAGCAGGACCCAGCCGAGCTCGGGGAAGTGCGCGCACGCCTGCCAGGTGAAAGACACGGCGTGCAGGGTATGACCGGAAGGAAAGCTGTAGCGGTCGAGCGGTGCAGCCGCGCGGCTGATGGCCTCGTGGGTGATGAAGGGCCGCTCGCGCACGAACAGGCGTTTGAGGAGGCTGTAGATCACCACCCCGAGCGCTCCGGTCAGCGCCATGAAGATGGCCGGCCTCACCGCGGCTGCGCCGTAGAGCAAGGGCAAAAGCAGGATCAGCACGTACCAGACGACACCGTTACCGAGACGGCTCGCGACCTGGAAGATGCGGCGCGGCAGCGCGAAGGTCGCGCCGCGATTGAGGCGGCGGCACAGCCCGTACTCAGCGGCATCGATGCGCGCCATGAGCGTGCTGAACCCGGTCGCTTTCATGTGCCTGAGCCCTCCTGTGCGAGGCGCATGAGGACGCGTGCAGGTTCGCCACGGCGCGCGTCACTCTCATTACGGAAATATGAAAGTTTTCTGTCCCGGTCAATCTTCAGCTCGAGGTAGGCAGATCCGGCCGGCGGCACTGTCGCCGGAAGTCACCCTGGTCTGGGAAGGCGCTTCAGCGCCGCCGTGACGAAGCGCGTGGCCGAGTCCAATTCGTACGCGAAGTACAACGATGGCTCGGTGAGCTCGAGCTCGAGCACGCAGGGTCGGCCCGCGTCATCCCGTACCAGATCGACCCGCCCGTACAACAGCGGGCCAAACGGCAGCTGCGCCATGACCCGCTCGGCCACCGCGAGCTCGTCGGCGTCCGGGACTCGCGCTCCGATGTCCTCCGCTGCGAACAGCGCTGCGGTCGCGGGCGCACCCGCGGGCAGGAGTGGCCCCTTGCGGACGGCGTGACTGAAACGGCCGTCGATGAACATGAGCGCGGTCTCGCCGTCGCGATCCACGCTCGCCAGATACGGCTGCAGCATGACGCTGCGTCCGGCCGCGAGCAGCGGCTGCATGTGCGCCAGGATCGCAGGGGTGTCGCTGCGGGCGTGCCGGCGCGCATCACGCGAACCCGCGCCCACTGCCGGCTTCACCACCAGCTCGGGAACGGCATGGTGCGCCAGAAACTCCTCGAGCACGGGGAGGGCCGCTCCGCCGGCCTCCGCGATGACGGTGGGCACCACCGGCAGCTGCGCGCGGGCAAGATCCAGCAGGTAATGCTTGTCGGAGTTCCAGCGCACGACCGGCAGCGGGTTGATGAGCGTGGTGAGCGCCGCGGCGCGCTCCACCCAGGCGAGGAACTCGGGCAGCCGCTCGGCGTAGTCCCAGGTGGAGCGCAGCAGCGCGAGATCGAAGCGCGCCCAGTCGACGCGCTCATCGTCCCAGGCGGCGATCTCCGCGCGCGCTCCGGCGGCGGCGAACGCCGCCAGCGCCGGCGGCAGGTCCTCATCGAGTGCGCGCGCGGCGTGTGCGCTCACCAGCGCAACCGCCGGGGTCCCCGGGGATGGGTGCCGCTTCAATCCCGGATTCCGCTGCCCCGGTTCAACAGCAGCACGGCGGTGGTGAACAGTGCCAGCGCCGCCGCGGTCATCAGCGCGAACGCGAAGCCGAGATGCACATCGGACACGCCGAGGAACCCGAAGCGGAAGGCGTTCACCATGTAAAGAATGGGGTTGGCGTACGACAGGCTCCGCGCCCAGTCCGGCAGCAGGCTGATGGAGTAGAACACGCCGCCAAAGTAAGTGAGCGGCGTCAGCACGAAGGCCGGGATCCAGTTCACCTGGTCGAAGTTCTTGGCGAACAGTGCGTTGAGGAAGCCAGCCATCGCGAAGGTGAACGAGGTCAGCAGCAGCGCTGCCACCACCACCAGCGCGTGATGCACGTGCAGATGCGTGAACACCAGCGACACGAGCGTTACCGCCGCTCCCACCAGCACGCCGCGCACCACTCCGCCGGTCGCATAGCCCGCGACAATCACCCAGTTGGGCAGCGGCGACACCAGCAGTTCCTCGACGTGCTTGCCGAATTTGGCGCCGAAGAACGAGGCCACCACGTTGCCGTAGGAGTTGGTGATCACCGACATCATGATGAGGCCGGGCGCGATGAACTGCTTGTAGTCGAAGCCGCCCATGACGCCGACGCGCCGCCCGATCAGGCTGCCGAAGATCGCGAAGTACAGCACTGCGGTCACCGCCGAGGGCACGATTGTCTGGCCCCAGATGCGGATGATGCGTCCGTATTCGCGGATCACGATGGTGCGGAAGCCGATCCAGCGCACCACGTTCAGCGGGATGGGGGGCGGTGCGGGGGCCTCGAGTGCCACGTTCATCGCGGCATTCCGGCGCGTACGCGCGCCGCCGGCGCGAGCGGCGTTGCGCCGGCCGTGGGCGCATCCTCCGGCACGCCGCGCCCTTCGACCAGGCGCATGAAGATCTCCTCCAGGCGATTCACCTTGTTGCGCATGCTCAGCACTTCGATGCCGAGCGCCGAGAGGCGCGCGAAGATGTCATTGAGGTTCTCCTCCTTCGAGACTTCGACCTCGAGGGTGTGGTCGTCGACCAGCGTGACCACGTAGCCTTCGAGCCGCGGCGGCGCCGCCAGCGCATCGCGCAGGTTGAACACGAAAGTCTCCACGTGCAGCCGCAGCAGCAGACTGCTCATGCGATCGCGCTCGACGATGCGGCCGCCGTTGATGATGGCGATGTTGCGGCACAGCGTCTCGGCTTCCTCCAGGTAGTGCGTGGTGAGGATGATGGTGGTGCCGCGCGCATTGATCTCGCGCAGGAAGTCCCACATCGAGCGGCGGATCTCGATGTCGACGCCCGCCGTGGGCTCATCGAGGATCAGCAGCCGCGGCTCGTGCATCAGCGCCCGCGCGATCATCAGGCGGCGCTTCATGCCGCCCGACAGAGCGCGCGAGATGCCGTTGCGCTTGTCCCACAGCTGCAGTTGCTTCAGGTACTTCTCCGCGCGCTGCCGCGCCACCGGGCGCGGGATGCCGTAGAAGCCCGCCTGGTTGACGACGATGGTGTACGGCGTCTCGAACATGTTGAAATTGATTTCCTGCGGCACGACGCCGATGCACGCCTTGGCCGCCTGCAGCTCGCGGTCGATGTCGTGCCCGAACACCCGTACGGCGCCCGCGGTCTTGTTGACGAGCGAGGTGATGATGCCGATGAGAGTGGTCTTGCCGGCGCCGTTGGGACCGAGCAGCGCGAAGAAGTCGCCGCGCTCGACGTCCAGGTCCAGGCCCGTGAGCGCCTGCACGCCGTTGCGGTAGGTCTTGGTGAGTCCGCGTACCGAAAGTGCATTCATGAAACGGCAGGATCGGGGCTGGCGCGCACGAGTGCAAGGGAGGCAGCCGCGGGCCGCGCAGGCCGCTGCTGCGAAGTCAGTGTTGCGGCTCAGACGCGCCGCCGACAATGCCTCAGGGGAGGTATTGACCCAGGCCGGTGAGCGCGCGGGCGGTCAAATGGCCGTCTTCAGCAGCTCGCCGGGCGGCTCGCCCGGTATGGCGCTGACCGCCTCGTGCGCCGGCTCATGGAGTGTCCACCCATCACGGCCACGTGCCTTGGTGGCGTACAGCGCGAGGTCGGCGCGCCGCACAGCCCGCTCGTGGGAGTAGTCCCCGCCGGCATCGATCGTAGCGACCCCGATGCTCACCGTCAGGTACGGGCGTGTGGTGGAGGCGTCGTGGGCGATGCCGAGGTCGGCCACCGCCCGGCGCACGCGGTCGGCAGCGGCCGCCGCATCGGCGCGATCGCCGCCGACCAGGATGGCAATGATCTCCTCACCGCCATAACGGGCCACGACGTCGAGTGGCCGGCGCCGCGCCGCGATGCGGATCGCCGCGGCGACTTCCCTGAGGCAGCGGTCGCCCTCCTGGTGACCGTAGCGGTCGTTGTAGCCCTTGAAGTGATCGATGTCGATCAGCATCACCGACACCGGCAGGCGCCCCAGCAGCGCGTGCTGCCAGAGACTGCGCGCCTGTTCCTCGAGCGCGGCGCGGTTGAGCAGGCCCGTGAGTCCGTCGTGCGTGGCCACTTCCGCGAGCCGCCGCCGCTCGAGGAACGCCACCCGGTTGGCGTACTCGAGCGCGTAGCAGCCGGCCCCGCCGATGACGTTGGCGCAGAACAGCACGAACAGCGAGTAGGTTGCGACCGTGGGGGCGATGTTGCCCGAGAGCGCCGCGACCGCGTACGCGGCGATCAGCAACAGGTTGCAGCGGAGCGCGGCGTTGAACGACAGGCCCAGCATGAAATAGAAGAAGAACGCCGCCAGCAGCAGCCGTGCGGCCACCAGCGGCAGCTGCGCCGGTGTGGCCTCCACGGCCATGAGCACCGTGCCCACGCTGAACAGCGGCGCCGCGATCTGGATCGCCGGCTGATACCAGCGCAGATACAGCCGCGGCGTGGTGAGCACCAGCATGATGAGCACCAGCGGCAGCTGCAGGCCGAAGCGCCAGATGTCGGGGCGCGCCAGACGCGGCCCGACGAGCAGCCAGTGATCGATGACGGTGAAGCCGAGCGTGGTACACAACGCCACGATCAGGCTGATGCGCACCCAGGGACGCGCGGCCGCGCGATAACTCACCCGGAAGTGGCGTTCCAACTCCGCGTCAGGAAAATGCAGCTGCCCGCGCCGCACTCTCGAGACTTCGCCCGCCGGCGAACCCTGTTCCTGCGTCGTGCGCAATCGCCCCCCCGAACGATGGCTCTGCTAACGCGCTGGATCGTGCTCGCGCTCCTGATTCGTCCGTGACGATGCCTTTACTCGCGTGCGCCACACTTCATATGGGTCCCAGCCCGATCGCGGGTAGTCGACCATGTCCGCAAGTTCTTTGACTGTCCCGGGGAATTCCTCGTTAGCCGCCGGTGCCCACGGCCCTGCGCTAAGTCCTTCCGCGCCTTTCCTCTCCACGGTTCGCGCTCCTGCTTATTGTCGGGTAGACCTGTTGTTGGTTCCGTTCGCGCGGCACTTTCCGTAGTGCGACGCAGCCCACGAAGTCTATGTCGTTCGCCGCCCAAAAGCGAACTGTTAAAGTTTGATTATGTTAAGGTTAAGTCGTCGCAGCGAACATCCCGACGAACGGGATCAGTCCGCGAAATAACGCGCCAGGTATTGCTCGAAGGTGCCGCGGTCGGCCGCCTCGATCGCCTTCTGCGCTGCAAGCGAATCGCGCGCCTCCCGGGAGAACTCGCGCAGTCGCTCCTCGTTCGGCGCATATAAATCAAGAAAGTAGGCTTTGTGCATCGCCGACATGCGCAGCGCCAGCTCGGGGAACGACTCCCCGGAGGCCAGCTCGACCATGAGCCTTGCCGAGGGGGTCAGGTCGACGTCCTCGATCTTGGCCGTCTGCGCAGCCAATGCCTGGGAGTAGGGCCTGCCGGTATCGCCA
>Ga0123355_10009633_pt1 | contig 14718 bp, 22 predicted proteins | sample TergutEmb28metaG_3_FD_89872 | JGI IMG/M metagenome (GOLD analysis project Ga0123355, IMG submission 89872) | Embiratermes neotenicus P1 segment gut microbial communities from Petit-Saut dam, French Guiana - Emb289 P1 | ecosystem: Host-associated > Arthropoda: Insects > Digestive system > Gut ...
CCTTAGCTGTCCACATGTGCTAACATCGTGTGTCAGGTAAGCTCAGAAAGTTTTTACTTCCCTATTTCAAGTCGATTAAATGATCCTCTAATAAAACTTGAAATATCTTGCATCATCTCACTAATGCTTATGTTTAGCCCATCAGCAAGCTTTACTATTGTTTCTAGATCTCCTATTGCAAGATTATTTTCAATCCTGCTTATAGTTGAGTTTTGCAGTCCTGCACGTCTTGCAAGTTCTCTTTGGCTTATACCAAGCTCTTTACGTTTGCTAATAATGTATTCTCCCAATGTTGCAGTACATTCATATCTTTTCATTGACCTCTCACTCTCTTGTATCCTCTCCTCTTCAAATGTCCCTTGGGTACTTCGCTTGTGAAGTTCGTGCAGTCTACTGCTCATCAATCGCTCACCATCTGCACAGAAGTGGTCGTCAGTAGTTGCGCAGTCAGTGCCATAACAATTCGTTGAGTGCCAGTGACCATTTCATATGCTTGACACGCAAGCTCATACTCTCGCACTAACTGCTCTGCTCTACTCATAGTCTTGCCCCCAAATCCCTCTACCAGCATCTTTAGCTTCAGCCTCAAGTTCTTTAAATAAATCATCCCAAGTACCTGCCTCAATCGTCATGACTCTTGCTTGCCCTGCTTGCAATAACCGAGCATTAAGCATAGAAGAGCTTGCCATACCTGTATCTTGCCAAGCTCCCCAAACATAAGCACGAGTACGACCAAAACGATCTTGTTCTGGATTTCCGATTTCAAGAAATACTGTGTCTCCAGCAGGAATTAGTGCCTCTACATACTCTGTAGCTTCATCTCCTCCTGGTTCACCGATTTCTGGAGCATCAATACCAATAAGACGAACACGGACACCTGTATCTTCTTTTGTGTCTACAATGATAGTGTCACCATCCACAACTCGTACTACAGTAGCCTCAATGAGTCCTTCATTAATCTGAGTACTATCAAGCCCTTCTCCTTGCCCTTGATGTCTCTCTTCTATCGCATTTCCCCAAATCGCCCCAATCGCCACAGCAAAAGCAAGGCAGACTAAGATTCCTATCCTTATACCTTTTCTCATATTTTTCCTTATCTATATCAAATATCTGTTACTAATCTTTCTATATAGATATATTATACACCATTTTAATTATAATATCAACCAGATTCATTGGTATATCAATGTTTATTAGATTTCATACATTAAATGTGCTATCATCTATAAGAACGATGAAAGGAAACATTTTGCAATCTAGACAAACAAAACAAATAAAGGCAGCTATTGGATATGCTGGGCTTACACAGGCAGCTCTTGCTAGCGGATTGAATACCCTTCCGCAAAACTTAAGTTCTCGAATAACAAGAGGAACCTTCAAAGATGAGGACTTAGAAGAAATAGCTCAAGTACTAGGAGCAAAATACGTTTCTTATTTTGAGTTTCCCGATGGAACGAGGATTTAATATGACAACCAATATGACCTTACCGAGACTCTTTACTGCTGCTGATGTTATAAGCAGGATTGATATAGGTGACTTCACCTTGCGCTATTGTCAGTTTTTAGATGACTTTATAAGAAGCTCTGATAAAGAGAAGCTCATTATCGAAGAGCCTCCTCTCTCACCAGATTATTCTGCTGAGCAGTATGCGCTTTTAGCAGCAGCTGTGCATTTTCTGTCGGACAAAGAAAATCTTACAGTTCCAAAGTGGGCTTTTAAGAAAAGGTACTATCTACCTCTTCCAACATTTCCCCTCTCATATCAAAACGAGGATCATGAAAGGCTACTCAAAGATACAACTCCTTCGCAATTCGGTGAGCGCAATTTGATGTATGGCGCAAATGTGTGCCAGAGAGCTTGATATAAATGCTGAGCAAACATGATATAGAGCAATATCTGCAAGAGATAAACCGTCAGTTGGAGCAAAGTGGTGAGACTGGAAGAATACTTCTGACTGGCGGTGCTGCAATGGCATTACTCTTTGATGCTCGTGACTTCACTCGTGATGTTGATGCTGTCTTTAATCCAAAAGAAGACATCAGAAGCATTGCTGCTAGTATAGCAGCTGAAAATGATCTACCTTCAAATTGGATAAATAGTAGTGTAGAAATTTTTATACCTGATGCTCATGAAACAGTTATCGTCTCACAGTACAGCTCTCTTCTCGTTGAATCAGTTAGTCCAGAGACTTTACTTGCAATGAAGATCGCAGCTTTGCGCTTTGATAGTAAAGATTTAGATGATGCCTTATTTCTTTTGAATCACCTGGAAATATCAACTGCAAATGATCTGTTTGCCATCTTAGAGCAATATATTCATCCTAGAGAATTGTCTGGGGTTATAGGGCATAATGCTCAAGTTGTATTATTAGAATATCAAGCAAGAAACAAAGGCGATCAGCAAAAAGACTTGACATCATTAGAGCAAAAAGAACGCGAACTCACCAAGACTCAAGAAGCCTTAAATAATCAACAACCATCAAGGAATAATAAAGTGGAGAGAGATCCGCATACAAAGTAAGAAAAAACCGCCTAGCTAAGTACGCTAGGCGGTTTCCTTTTGGCTAAAAGAACTAGCTTGTTAGCATATCTAGAGCATCGTCCATAAGATTTGACAAATCTTCTAACAGTTCACTATCTACACTTTTTACCTTCCCTGCTTCATCTAGTTCAATATTGGTAGTGCCTATTGTGGCAGGTGTAGGCAAATCATCCTCGCTACCAACCTCATCAACTTCCATCAATACAGCATGTTCTATAATGCTTTTGAGAGCTACTGCAGGCACTCCAATCTTAACTGCTAGCTCTTCGTCACTGTAGAGTGGGTGTAGAGTCTGCATCTTTTTATAAAGCTCTAGAGCACGCTCTGCAAACGATCCTAAGTTTTCACCAAGATACATTTCTTGGTGGTTATAAAACTTAATGCCATTAATCAGATGATTGCCAAACCTCCATACTAGCTTTTCTCCATCAACTACAATATGTGTTACTTCATGCAAATCTTCTGGTGCTACTAGAAACAATATGCTTGAGTGATCTCGGTTAGCTCTCCCTACAAATATATCTTTTATAACTTCCCAAACAGAACCACCTTGCTCCTCGCTCACAACTTTACTGTCATAGAAAAATGTATCTACGCGCAGACCCTCTTCTTCTAGCCTGTCAAAACGAAAAGAGTGCTCACTGCCCATATTAAGCTCAACAACTTTCTTAGCTCTTTCCCCTACCTCTACTTGATTTAGATTAAAAACATCCAATACTCCATTTTGATAATAAACTTTTACTTGAATGCACTGCATAACGTACTCCTTTTCTACCTTGTTGTAACAGCTAGTGTGGAAGGTGCTGTTACTGCTTAATATTACTTCTATATTTCTATCTGTTTTGACTTGCCGCTTTCTGTTTTAGTAGCACCTGTACTTTGCGTAAGCTCTGGTCTTTTGCTCTTAGTAGGACTTGTCCCAAGGTCTCCTGCTCTACCACTAAAGCCCTTATCAACAAAGTCTTGCTGCTTTTCTTTATTGCGTTTTGCAATTCTTGCAGCAACTTCAACAGCGTCTGCATCATAAATTTTAAGCTTATTATTCATGCTCAAAATACCTTGATTGTTGCCAATGACATAATCTTTAGGAGCATCATCTAATAATTTATAGGTATTAATTGTTTTATATGCGTCCATAACTTCACGGGCAAAAGTCTTGGCCTTTTCAGTCTTCACTGCTCCTTTACTTAGCGCGTTATAGGTTCCAATAGACATAGTTGCAAGCTCTCCTGTATGACTTGGAGCAGCTACATCAACAAGCCCTTTTGCAAGCAATATGTCACGAATACTTAGATTGGTATTGGGATCAATACAGGCAATAGTCGCTATACGCAGACCCTTAGATTCTTGAGATTCCGTTATCTTTCCAAAAGCATTTAGGCTCTCTGTGCGCCTAAATGTAGTCTCTCTTTGATTGGCGATAACATCTTGAACTTCGGCTTTTGTATAAGTTTTTCCTAAATTATTTCCGCTAACTTGTCGCGACTCTTGCCCCTTGATGTAGTAAATGAAATCATTGCCTTTAGCGTTGTTGCGTACTCCAAGCCCTAAGCGATCAAGTGCCTCAACAAGCTCTCCACTAGTCCGAGATACTGCAACGGCAGCTTCTACACGCTCTGAAATATCTTCTTTCCAAGAGTATTTACCGTCTTTTAATATGCCTTTCTCCTTACCCGTTTGATGTCTTGTTTGAGTAGTTGCCTTATCAATAGGAGGAGGATCCTTTACTCCAAAACGCTTTTGAATTGCATCTTTTGTAAGTGATTTATTCTCTTCTAAAACAGGTGCAGATACCCTTCTGGATGGCTGATCTACCATCACATACATATACTCTCCATCCTTAGTAAACTCAACACTAATCCCTCTCTGCAAACACATTTCTTGAAAATCTTCAAAGTTTTTAGCACCCACAAAGGCAGCTTCTACACGCTCTTTAATGTCTTCTTTCCAAGAGTATTTCCCTTGGCGATAAGATTTATCTGCTTCAGCAATTTCTTTAACTTGAGCGGTTTTTTCAGCACTCATAGCAACAACATCTTTGATTTCACCTAGCTCATTTTGCAAGGCTTCTAGCTCTTCAACTGATTCAAGAAAGTCTCTCAGCCCGTGACTTTTTGTTATTTCATTTAAGCTATCTTTCATATATTGCAAGTGCTTATTATTGCGCTTATGCGAGAGTCTGTGCCCTGTTTCTAAGTTAGTATTATTAACAACAACGTGGGCATGAGGCACTCCGCTATCAATGTGATAAATGATTGCACACTCATAGTCACCATAGATATTTTCAGTCCATTCCTTAGCAATTAAGCGCAGTGTTTCTAGATCGATATTGTCCTTTGGATTCGGAGATAAAACGAAATGCTCATAGCGTCTTGTGCGCTTGAACTTCCCGTATTTTCCACTATCGTTTCCAAAAACAATCCTTGTATTATCCATCTGCTCAGCCCAAGTAAGTTCTAAAAAATCATCCTTTTCATGATTCAAATTTATAAAATCACGGGCTACTGCTCGTTGTTTCTTTTCTAAATATCGCATAACTCCCTTGCAAGATGTGTAGCCAGAAATAGGCTTAAGATAGCTCATTAGTGCTCTCATTTTCTCTAGGAACTTTGCGACTTTTTTCGATGATAAGAGCAGGGCTTATTGTAAGATTTACAATTTTTATTTGCTCTCGCAACTCTGCAATTTGCCTTTCAAGACTAATAAATATTTCTTGCATTTGCCCAAATTTTTCTATGGTTCCATCTGATAAATCTTCTTTTTTTATCATTTGTAAAACTTTTGCAAGAGTATTTAGCGCCTTAGTTTTTTGATTTAGATTTAAGCCTTGCTTGTTTAATTCTCTGTAAATTTGTTGTGCAGATACCATATCTAAGACAACAATTTTTGGCGAAACAGTGCTATCTCTATTACTTTTAAGAAAGTGATATTGCGCTGATGAGGCAGCTCTTAAGTAAGCCGAAGCTGACATGTTCAAGCTCTTAGCAACGACAATTAATTGAGCGTGCTCATCTTCATTTAGGCGTATTCGTACACCTTTATTTCTTTTATTCAGTTCCATAATTACTCTTCTTTCTACCTTGTTTGCCCCACTAATAATGTGGAAGATGTGGAGCGCATTTGTACTATTCGTGTAGCGTTTTGCCTTACTAAACAGGTGTCGGTATCCCGACTAAAAAGGTAATTTTACCTTTTTATCTGCAAAAAACTTTAGTTTTTGCAGGAGTTTAGCTCAGTCAATCCATCTACATGGACACCCTATCGCAACTATGTTGCTATGGGGTGTATCACTTATCTTCTGCCAAGAAGTTAAGTGATATTGACCTAAATCAGAGCCACCTCTGATTCAAGGGTACTTGGGAAATTCATACACCGATAGGTGTGTGGATATCCCAAGTACGCACCTTGCTTCTCTTCTATCGTAGTTTAACATTTTAATAAAACATTATCGAATATTTGTAATAAAACAATACATAGTCTTGCTTTAGGGGTACTTGGGATATCCATTATTAAAATTCATATCCTTCTAGTAGGTGAGCAATAGCTGCGTTCCTTAAAACGACTGCATAGCTTCTATGTCCTGGAGGCTCATTTTTCATTTTTTCTGCAATCACATCATCAAGCTCTGGTGGTATTTTGACTCCAACATTTCTCCAGTTCTTAAGGTCGGAATCACGAGACTCAAAATCATGAACATGACTCTTCCCCGATCTCTTTTTCTTGGGAGGAGTCACTTTGGGTGCTACTGCCTTGGCTGCCTCGTCTTGACGAGAAGTTGTCCCTTTTGTTTCTTTAGCTTTTTTAGACGTACCTTCAGCTTCTCTACTAGGTCCTGCCATTTGCTCTAGGAGTCCTGCGCTAGCAAATTCTCTATTCATCACTTTTACCTTCCTCTTCAATATCAGTGCTATCGTTTATCTTTTTCGTTTTTATCTCACGCAAGAAATTAATTATTTTGGCTACCGAAGCAACAGCTATCCCTCCCATAAAAAACGCCTGAATAGTACTTGGGCCAAAAATCATTGCAAGAAAATATCCTAGGAGGAGCAATCCCAAAATTATTATTTCGTCTTTGCTACTTCTAAACATCTTCTGAAATCTCCTCCGTATACTCTTCTTGCCATTTATCTATTTGCCCCACCCTACAATTTCTCCATTTCAGTGCTTTTAAAATTGCAGACATTTCTTCAGAATCAACTCTTGCTCCACAGCCTTTGCAAAATCTTGATCTGCCCACTGAAGTGAGGCAAAGCGAGCATTTTTTTACTTTCCAAAATAGATATCTTTTGGCTATCAGCTCTGCCTGAACACCATTAAGCCTACTTAATAAAATCTTCTTAGAAATTTCGTAAATGGTTTCTCCGTCCACAACTCCCTTGTAATATTTCTCAGCAACCTCTTCACTGTTTTCAAGGAAATAGAGCAGCCCCGCACTATCAATCGTTTTGTACTTTTCAGCAACAGCAAATTTGGAAGTGAAAAAACCGATCTCGGGAAATGGTTCAATAAAAGTGAGGCGGCTTCTCGTTGGTGTCACTATGAGGTCATTACAAACCCCACAGCAACTATTGTTAAATGCCTGAGCCATAGTGTGCCTGTTACTTCTTAAAAACGGTGAGGGATTATTCATGAGAAATCTCATTTTTTTGGATTCGCCATTTACCTCTGTGCGATAGTCACATAGAGCACATTGATAAAGTGATTTCTTAGTCACGATTTTCCTCCTCTGCATCAATTTGCTCTTTTTCAAGAGCTTCAAGGCGCATTCTGTGCTGTTCAGCCTGACGCTCTACCGCCTTTATGCGCTGCTCAAGTTTATGAAGACTGTCATGCTTATCTGTCATCAAAGACCCCCAGTCTAAGTAGTTGCTCAATATTAGTATTACTGTCAGGCAAATTAAAATACGAAGTGTATATTTCTGGTTCTAATTTCCTTCCCCAAAAGCTCTGTCTATTTACAACAAGGGTTAATTGATATTGCCCCTCTGGATCTGAGGGAATTATCAAATTAGGAATGTTCTTATTGAACGTGTTGTAAACACGAATATTAGCACCATCTAACTTTTCTATATATATGTTGCGAGCTAAATAGATTATTCCTGTGTGTGTATCTAAAACTTTATATTCTCTACTTTCCATGTTTTTTACGGCATCTACAATCGGCAACGCACCAACTATTATCAGTGAACTGAAAAGGGAAATGAGTACAACAACCATCATTCCTATTTTTTCAGAATCCATCAGCACTATCCTTTCTAACGTCTACAAGTTTCTCCAAATTATTACAGGCTTGTTCTAAATCCTTTGATGTTCTCAAAAGATCTCTATAGGCACTTTCAATCCCAACCTCACGTAATAAAGCAGCAGTTCTAATCAGCTCAGTAAACGCACCATCCCAAAAGCTATCAATGCTTTTACCTGTAGCTTCCTTGAATCGCTTATTGCGCTCTTCAAAAACTTCACAAAAGTCATCATGTCTTTTTTGAGCGCGTTCTTTAGATCTTTTCTCTTCAAGATGAATGCTTTCTATTTTTCTCTGATAGCGCTCTTTTGCAATCTTCGCTCCATGCTCTGCTGCTTCCTCTTTGCCAATACCACGCACTGCAAAAGCCCTCATAAGAGCAACAGTAAAATCTTTATCTAGCGTAGTTGACCATTCATCGTGTAAAGGAAGAGGCTTACGAACACATCTCAACTTGGTAAAGTCCTTGTTAGGGGTATATATACCCCACTTACGAGGAATAATTTCTTTATCGACAATCACCGCTGGACATACTAAGGAAAAGAAATCCAAATTCTTATAAAATGTGCGAGACTTTGAAGGGTTTTGAAGTTCTGTCATCAAGTCACTTTTAGATGCTTTAACCTCAAATCCATGTATCTCTAAGCCTTTAGAGGGAAAACAATTCACTCCAATAGCATCTAGGCTACGATTGCGACCATAGCCAGTTGCATTCCCTACTTCTGTCGCAAGTATCCACTCAGTGAAATGGCCAGGATAAGTTGTAGCATCAAACTTTTCAATCAGCAATTGATGGATGGATTTAGTTGTCTTAACAGTAATAGACATCACCCATCATTCCTTCTAGAAGCAATACTGTATAGTACACTCAATATCGTCCCAACCAACATACAGCCCAATATCCAGACATGCCAAGGAACGCTCATTGTATTATCACCAACAGTAGCTATGGGAACTCCATCGGATATACTGTCACTAGGTATACTGCCTGCCCATTCCAAAAAAATGTATCCCCCAAATACTGCCCACATAAGAAACAAAAGGCCTGCAAAACAAACTCCTGCCCACAGAAAAAAGCTGTAAGTAAAGCCCAGCAAGTCTCCATGAATGGCTCCAGCTAGTCCACAAGTTATGCTGATTAATGCAGCCACTGGGAGAAATATCCCTACGCTTGATAAAATTTCTAAAATCATACTGTCTCTTCCTTTCTATAAAATGGGTAGCTAACAACTATCAGGAGCATCTATGCTCACTTCGTTAAAAACTTTAATCAGCTTTACTTGCGATTTCTTCTGCTCTTTCTTTACTTGCCTAAACAAGTCACCTATTGTGGCTTCGGATTTATTAGGAAGTGAATCATAAGCTCTCCCAAGAATCTCTTCAATATAGCCATCTTCATCATCAGAAGCCGTAAAATCATTGCGGGCAGTAATATAAGCAAGAGGATTAAAGGATTTAGACGAAGTTCCTATGTTTGAAAGCTTGAATGTAGGTCTCTTAAGTTTATGCATTTGCCGCTTATGAGCGAACATTTCATCCGTGCTGTAAAACTTACCCAATTCCTTCCAAAAGAAAAGGATTGTAAGTAACCTACCCGTTCCTGTAAAACATATAATACCGATTGCAATAATCGGTAAATTATTAAGTGTTACCACAAAAAATAAGTTCAAGACAAGAGCAACAGCATTATCTAACGAAACCTTCTCTCCTATAAACTCCAACATTGGCATCGTATTCCAGTAAGGTAACAGTAGATATGTAAGTGCTGCTAATATGGCACACGCAATAAGCTCTACAGTCACCTCTTTTTGACCTACAGATAGGGTTTCCCACTTATTTTTGCTCTTACTAATTAGCATCTATAGACCCTCCAAACTTCTACCTGCACTAAATTCACAACCATCTGAATACCCTTTATTTATTGCACAATAATCAACTTCACGTTCTTTGCGCTCTTTAGTAGTCTCAATTTCGGCTAATGCATCTGTAACGGCTACGGGAATATCAAGACGAGCAAGCTCAGTTGATGTGTAAGTTTCTTTTAACTTTTCATAGTGCTCTCTTAATGCGCTAGCAAAGCCTGTGTAGTAGCTGTATTTCAAAGTTTTACGTTCCTTTCGCCACTTCTTTCTTCCAAGTTTAGTTAGCTCCTTCCACATCTTTGCATTTTCCCTAGTGACTTCCCCTAAGAAACGTCTTACATCAACTTCAACGTCAGAATAAATGTCTTCTTTACGTTCTTTTGCATAAGGCTTAAACCATTTTTCAATAACACCAATCGTTGATTCAAAAGCTTGGATAGCAAGTCCCACATCATCGGGTTCCCCTGTAAAAGCAATCTGCCAAGAGTAAGTACCTCGCCTACGATTGCTAAGAGTCTTAAAATAAGTTCCACAGCGATAGTTATCAGCAACCACACTTGCTACAGACCATTCAGCATCAGGTCTTTGAGAGACTATTTTGCCTACATTCTCTTCAATAAGATCAACGCTTGCTGCTCTTCCAATTCCATCTTTAAGTGCATCTAGCTCTGATTGCTCAATCCCATATTTAATCGCAGCTTTTTGTAAAACAGCATGAGCAGTCATCATTTCTCCTTCAGTGGTAGCACCTTCAATGAGGGCTAGGATCTTTTGAAGTTTGATGTGTATCTTAGTCATTCTTCTTCCCTCCCAGGTTCCAAAAACTTTTCAAAATCAGTGCGGAAAAAAGGCTTGCGCCAAACAAAAAAATTGCTGCTATACCATAGTTACCATTAGAGATGCTGAACGTACCTACAGTGACGAAAAGCCCAATCATCAAGTAATCAAGAATGATTAAAACAACTCTCATTTCACGTCCCTTCTGACATAAATTAAATAATCGTTAGAGCTAAAATTAAATTAAAGTGCATCCATAGAGCCACAGATGATAGGCTCTGGTTGTTGGTAGTTGGTAGTAGCCATACTTACTCATCTGTAAATCACCACCATCGAAGGAAAGGGAGCAGCTTGTGCTGGTACTCCGTTTTGACAAAACTTGACGCGACCTTTCAGAAAGCGAATCTCTGCTTTGTCGTAGATATAATCGTGAAACCACCGTGTATCAGTTCTGGCAGGTATCAACATAACGATAACCCCCCTCCGCAACAAAGACTCTTCATGAGCTTTACGTACAAAAGAGGCAATCGCTCTACCATACGGCGGATTGCAAAACACATTACCAATCCAATCTTGTTCTAGCGCATTGTCTTCTGCAGTGAAATATTTCTCGCACTTTGCGTTCTCATGGGTAGCCGCAGCGTCTAAACTAAACTCAAACTCACGATTGAGTCTGTCAAACAAATCTTGTGGCGTTTCCCATTCATGATTTTTTGAGGAATAATGTACTTTCATTTTTTAATACTCCTCTTCATCAAAAAACAAAAAGTACATAGTAAACACCCATAAAAAGAGAAGTATAAATATGCTCATCATCCCCATTTAAGCACCTAATGATTTACTTAGATATTCATCAATAAAGGACTTATAATCATCTAAAGGAGCCTTTATGCGCCTGTGCTTATGCTCAAAGATGTTCGTACCCTTACTTTCTGCATCCTGTATCACAGTGCTCTCTCTAATGGAGGTGTCAAATACAGGAATTACACCAGCAATACCAGCGTCAGTTAGTTCCTGCTTCCAGTGCCTTTGAACTGATGTACTATTTATTTTATTAATCAAAACACCAGCAATATTTAAACCAGGATTAAAGCGAGGACTAGAAGTAATTTTTGCGATCTCCTTTACTGTTTTTCCAACGGCTTTTGCAGCAAGACGTTCAGGAGTACAAGGTATTATGACTTCATCTGCTGCCATAAGTGCGTTATAGGTCAAGACACTTAATTCAGGGGCTGTATCTATAACAATAAAATCGTAATCATCTTTTACTTCTGATAGCGCATCATCCAATTTAAAAAGTCTATTAGGATCATTAGATTTGATTTTATCTCCAGCAGATGCAAGCATATCTTCACTAAGAACAGCATCTAACCTCTCTCCGAAATGATGAAGGCAGTCTCTTATGGATTCACCTTCAACTAAGACATCCAAAATGCTTTTTGGATGCTCTATTTCATTATTAGATAGAAGGGTACTAAGTCCACAAGTCGGATCTAGATCAATAGATAAAACTTTAGAGTCTTTTTTCTCAAGACCCTTAGAGAGGGCAAGGGCAGTAGTAGTCTTTCCTACTCCGCCTTTGAGATTAATTACAACAAGAACTTTCGCGTCATGCGACATGAAAAAACCTCCTGAGTTTTTGGATTTGAGTGACATATTGGCAAAGTCACTCACTTATTCATTCAATTGTTAACAAAGTATCACACTAATTAATTGAGCGCAATAGCCATTTAATTATTTAATCGCTAAGTGGTTTAACTGCTTAACGGCTTACCCGTTTACTTATTTAACCAATAAATGATTAAAGGGTTTATTAAGTTAAACATTAAACAAATAAACGATTGAGTCTCTACTTTATTTATTAAATTAATCTCTAACTCATTTAACTATTCAATGGTTTAATATTTTATAGCTTCATTCCTTAAATCCTTTAATCGTTTAATCATTTAGCCGTTTACTTTTCTCACCTTATGAATTACTATGACTCTGAAATTCTTGGGGAAGGATACACATATGACCGCACAGGACTTAGCTACAACCCCACATACAAACAGTGGAGAAACTGAGCTCAGAACTAACAAATACCTAAACAGAGAGGAGCGACACTACATCCACACAAGGCTTAAAGCTGGTGATACTAGAATGCAAATTGCAGCAGCTTTAGGACGTGATAGGCGCACGATAGATAGAGAAGTTTCTCGTGGGATGTATCAGTACAGAAGAGGTGGTGAGCCTGTTAGGTTTGCCTACGATTATCGTTACGCTCAAAAGCAGGCAGACATTCGAGCAACAGGAAAAGGTAGACAGCTTAAAATAGACCACGATCACATCGGTGAAGCAGCGATTGCAAAATTAATCAAAAATGAAGGTTATTCCCCTGCAGCCGCTATCGCTAAGACTCAATCAAGGGGCTTATTAAAACACTATTTCTGTCTTAAGAGTTATTACAATTGGGTTGAATGGGGATATGTTTCTGTTTCAAAAGAAGATTTACCTTTTGGGCAAACAAGACGAGCAAGAAAATTCAAGAGATATACCTACAGGAAGCATGATCCAGAAAGGCCGCGCATTAAAGATCGGCCAAAGACAATAGATAAGCGTATTGAATTTGGTCATTGGGAAGGCGACTTAATTATGGGTCCAGCAGGCACGCCTGAAGCTCTCTTAACTTTAGTGGAGCGAAAGAGTCGCTTTGGTATAGTTGCCCAATTTGATTCTCGTCATAGCAAGCACATAGTAGAGCTCATTGATTCCTTAGAGAAAAAGTGTGGCCCTCTATTTTCTAAAATCTTTAAATCAATCACTTTTGATAATGGGCAAGAATTCTCAGATTGGCGAGGAATAAGTGGCCTTCCTCTTGGAAGAGATCCAACCAACGCTAGATTACAGGTTTATTTTGCAAGACCTTACTGCTCTGGTGATCGCGGATCTAATGAAAATTGGAATGGACTGCTCAGGCGCAAAATTACTAAAGGCACTGATATAGGTACGCTCAAGAAAGCCGATGTACAACAAGCAACTTTATGGCTTAATACCTATCCTCGCAAAATACTTAATTTTCAAAGTTCTAAAGAAGTTTTTGATAAAGAACTTTCAAAATTGGCTGCTGCTTAAAGAACTTAATAAGAAATCTTTTACGCTCCTAGAAGAGCTTGTATCTTGCTGTCTTCCTTTATCAAAATTGTGCAGAAGTTGTGAATATTGTTGACAAGCCTTATAAAAGTATGCAAATATTTGCAAAGCCCAGTAGTAGGGCGGTTCATTTGTGCCTAAGGGCATTTTCAATTACAATCCCCAGCGGACAATGGTCACTGCCATGAATGTCTGCATATATGGGTGTATCCACCACACGCGGCATCAGGCGCTCTGAGCACAAAAAGTAGTCAATGCGCCAGCCAACATTGTTAGCACGGGCATTAGCGCGGTAGGACCACCAAGTATACAGTCCCGCCACATCAGGGTTCCGCAGGCGGAGCGGGTCCACAAATCCCGCAGCCAACAATTCAGACAACTTGCCGCGCTCATCATAAGAAAAGCCAGGTTTCCCAATGTTTGGCTTTGAGCGAGCCAGGTCAATCTCCTCATGCGCACAGTTCAAGTCACCGCCAATAATGACGGGTTTATCTGCATCAAGTTTCACAAGAAAATTGCGGAAGGCATCTTCCCAGCGCATGCGAAAATCAAGGCGAGCCAACTCTGGCTGTGCATTAGGGGTATAAACATTCACAACCCAAAAGTCCTCAAACTCGCAGGCTGTGACGCGACCCTCACGATCTAAGTCATCCAGCGAGCCAAAGTCTGGATTACTCTCTGAGATACTGACAGGCTCAGAAGCAGACTCCGAAACAAGTCCAGAAATAGATTCAGGAACAGAGGTATACTCCCCCACATAACGTAAAACCTGCAAGGGTTTCTCCTTAGAAAAGATTGCAGTCCCTGAATAGCCCTTCTTTTCAGCATAGCTCCAAGATTGATGATAGCCAGGTAAGTCCAACTGCACCTGACCTTCCTGCAGTTTAATTTCTTGCAGCATAAATACATCAGCATCCAGAGTATTGAAGTGCTCCATAAAGCCCTTCTTCAACCCAGCGCGAAGTCCATTGATATTCCAGGAGATTAGTTTAGTCATAAAAACCATTGTAACGTAGCACACCTGATGCGCAATCTCTGCACTGATTTCTGTACTAATTTCTGTACTCGAAATGCCCGCGTAACCTGAGTACACTGCGCTTTTGGTGCTCCTGATGTGCAAGATTTGTGCTAACTGATGAAATGAAAAAGCGGAATGTAGTAAC
>Ga0123355_10009635_pt1 | contig 14718 bp, 12 predicted proteins | sample TergutEmb28metaG_3_FD_89872 | JGI IMG/M metagenome (GOLD analysis project Ga0123355, IMG submission 89872) | Embiratermes neotenicus P1 segment gut microbial communities from Petit-Saut dam, French Guiana - Emb289 P1 | ecosystem: Host-associated > Arthropoda: Insects > Digestive system > Gut ...
GTGAACTCGCCGCGGCTCATGCCGTATTGGGCAAGATCAATATTTTGAACTTTGATCCGGCGTTCTTTAAAGTAACGTTCGGCCTTTTTTGTGTCGAAGCACTTTTTCTTGCCGAAGATTTGGATGTTCATGTGTGATACTCCCTATTATGTAGAGGCGGTATTTTTTCGACTATATGAGCCGGAAAAACCTCCCTCGTAGAACGAGGGAGTAGGTGCGCAGCACCGGAGGGAGTAGGCCTAAACCTCCATAATAACCGGCAAAATCATTGGACTGCGGCGCGTCTTTTTATACAAGAAACCAGACATGTCATTTTTGACGGTGCTTCGGATGGCGCTGTAGTCAATGCGGCCGCTTCTTCCGTTGCCGTGGCTGTGGGCCAGGGCCTCCAACGCGATGCGGCGAAGCTCTTTCATGAGTTCTTCCGACTCCTTGACATAAATGAAACCTCGCGTGATGATGTCCGGCCCGGAGATTAGAGAACCGTCCTCGGAGGAGAGGTTCATGACCACGACCACCATGCCGTCTTCCGCCAAGACCTTGCGGTCACGCAGGACCACGCTGCCGACGTCTCCTACGCCGGTACCATCTACCAGGATCTTGCCCGCTGTGACGCTTCCGTTTATTTTGGCGGATTTCTTCGTTAACTCGATTACGTTACCCAGCTCCGCGATGATGGTGTCCTTTGGGTTCATGCCCGTCTCGACCGCGAGCGCGGCGTGCTTCTTCAGCATCCGGTGTTCACCGTGAACGGGGATGAAAAACTGGGGCCGTACCAGAGCGAGGATCATTTTCAGTTCCTCTTGGCAGGCGTGACCGGAGACGTGGAGATCAGAGAGCTTGTCGTAGATCACGTCCGCGCCCTTGTGGAAGAGTTCGTCTATGACATTGGATACCGTCCGCTCATTGCCGGGTACAGCAGAGGCGGAGATAATGACTCTATCCTCCGGCCCAATCTCTACCTGTTTGTGGCCGGAAAAAGCCATGCGATAGAGAGCGCTCATGCTCTCACCCTGGCTGCCGGTCGTGATAATCACTTGTTTGGAGCGAGGCATATTCTTGAGTTGCGCCAGGTCCACCAGCGTATTCTTCGGGACATTCAGGTAGCCCAGTTCCATGGAGACTTTGGTGATATTTTCCATGCTCCGCCCTGTGATACCCACCTTGCGGCCATATTTGGCGGCGGTATTAATCACCTGCTGAAGCCGGTGGACGTTGGAAGCGAAGGTGGTGACGATGATGCGCTTGTTGCAGCCGTTAAAGAGCCGATCAAAACTCTCTCCCACCTTGCGTTCGGAGACGGAATAGCCCGGCTTTTCCACGTTGGTAGAGTCGGAGAGCAGGGCGAGCACGCCCTCTTTCCCCAATTGGCCCAGACGGGCCAGATCAATCATTTCCCGGTGGATGGGTGTGGGGTCAATTTTAAAGTCGCCCGTGTGGACCACCGTGCCCACCGGCGTTTTGATAGCGAGGGCCACCGCGTCGGCGATGGAGTGATTGACGTGGATGAACTCCACGTTAAACGCCCCTGCCTTTTGGCTCTGCCCGGCCTCCATGGTGTGGAGCGTTGTTTTTTGCAAGAGGCCATGCTCCTGGAGCTTGAGGCTCACCAGTGCGGCGGTCAGTCGGGTGGCATAAATGGGAGCGTTTAGGTTTTTGAGGAGATAGGGGGTGGCCCCGATGTGATCCTCATGTCCATGCGTGAGGAATATCCCCCGAATCCGAGCCTGATTTTTCACCAGATAGCTAAAGTCGGGGATGACGATGTCTATCCCGTACATGTCGTCGTCGGGGAACCCGAGGCCGACGTCTACAATGATGATGTCGTCGCCGTATTCATAGACAGTGAGGTTCTTGCCGATCTCATTGAGGCCGCCCAGGGCGATGATTTTCAGCTTGCCGCCGGGCGGTCTCCCGGGGGAGCGTCTGGTGGATTTGCGCTCGGTATTTCGTCCGGATCCGGCCCTTATGGGGCGTTTGTTTTCGATTTTTTCTGACATAATAGTTTACATAATTCCTTTCTGTGCGCACACAAAAGCGCGGTGTGTGTTCCGCCGATTTCGGCCCTGAATCGCCGTTATCGTGTCGGTTTTGCCTTGTGCTTATCTTCCTATTTTTCTATAAAAAGTACTTTCGTACATAAGGCCAGTTTTGACATGTAACACATAGTATACCATAATTTTATAGATGGTGTCAAATTTGGGCAAGAGAATGGCAGTAGACAAACGCGTTGATGGATTTCTGGTTTTCCCCCGCCTACGGCGGGGGAAAACCAATTTAAATCAACGCGATTTGTCCACTCCCCAAGAGTATCAGGGGCCGCACCGCTAGAGTTGCACGGACGGCTACAGGTTATCCCGACAACGTAAAGCAAGCTTAGTTCTTCTGTTTAAACCGCGCTTCAGCGAGTTCATAGACTTTACGAAGCCGCTCTGTGTCGCTGCGGAGTTCCAGGAGTATAATCACAGCACATTCCTCCACCGTGAAGAGATGGCGAGGAATGGAATATTGTCCCAAAAACTGTATAAGCAGGGCGCGGAGCATTTCTTCAGAGAGTCCGAGGTCTGTTTGTAATTTTGCCATTGCCTGGACACAGACGGCAGAGAGCTTGACGATAGAACGGTCATAGGGGAAGAAGTATTTTTCGCTGACATAGCGCTGGAGCATATCGTCGCCGCCCTCCGTGCCGGAGAGATCATAGTACATCACTTCTGCGAGGAAGGGGAACGCGCGTTTGAGCCTGTTTTCTTCCATGTAGAACTGGTACATCCGATAGCGGCAAGCGCGATAAGCGGCATAGTCCTCGGCCTGGATATGGGCTGCGGACCTGGCTTCTAAGTGTGTCCAGATTAAAGCCCTGTAAGATTGTTCCGGGTGTTTCATGACCGCATGGTGGAGAGACCAGATGGTCATACTCTCTACGGGTCGCTTGTGAAGGTATGGGATGTGAATTGCTTCGTTCAAGGCTTGGATGCCTGCGGGGGTTGGAGCGAAGGTTCGCCGTGGAAAGAGGGCGTAAAGTTCGCCCTCGGAAACGGTGCAGAGCAGTCGCTCGATCAGTTCCGCTTTTTTCCCACCCACGGGCTTGCCGCTTGTCCTGAGCGCCTGTTTGAGGATTGGAACCGTGGCGGCCTCCAAGGTAGCATTCATGTCGGCCTCGGTAAGAAACCCACGCTCTACAAGGCTGGCGAGGATTTTCGACATCTGTAAAATACCATAGTCCCGCTGCCAGAAAACGGGGAAATCTTCCTGGTCGGTAAAAAGTGTGGCGGCGAGGTCAAGGATAAGGATTTCGTGCGGGTAAAGCCCTGATGCGGTACGGCTTCTGTCCTTTGTTTCGGGAGGAGTCCGTTTCGGTGCTAGAAATGCCTCAAGCTTCGCCTCAAGATCTGCCTGGAGAGGGACGATTTCTTCGGGTACCACCGCCGGCTCTTGCCGGGGGGGCTCATCTTTCTTTTTGCGTTTATTCCATATAGCCATAGTCTACCCCCTCTTTTCTATAATCAATCTGCGTATTGCGCAATTGTTTGTAAGTTTCCGGTAGCAGGGGAAACAAATTTAGATCAGTCGATACAATTTTGTTCCTATAGTTCTTGTCGGCCCTCTAGGGCGCGGAGCAGAGTTGCGTCATCGGCGTATTCCAAATTGCCGCCTACAGGAACGCCGTAAGCGAGACGGGTGACGCGAACCTCCCAGGGTTTCAGTAGCCTTGCAATGTATAAAGCTGTGGCTTCGCCCTCCGTGTCAGGATTGGTGGCCATGATGACTTCTTGAATTTCGCCTTCGGCAACGCGCTTGGTAAGCTCTGTGATTTTGACATCATCCGGGCCAATGCCGCTCATAGGGGAGATGACCCCGTGGAGGACGTGATAAAGACCGTTATATTCGCGGGCGCGCTCGATAGAGAGCACATCTTTGGGGTCGGCCACAACACAGATGACGCTTTGATCTCGTCGGGTACTCTGACAGATGTTACACAAGGTCAGATCAGTCAAGTTTTGGCAACAGGGGCAGACGTGAACGGTCTCGCGGGCGGTTACGATTGCCTCGGCAAAGGCGGCAGCTGCCTCTGCCGGGAGCCCCATGACATAGAAAGCCAGACGCTGGGCGCTTTTACGGCCTACACCGGGCAGACGGGCGAATTGGTCGATGAGCCCCTCAAGGGCGGCGGGAAAGAAGTCCATGGGCAGTGTATTCTCCTTGTAGGGCGCGATGCCTGCATCGTGCCGTGTATTGTGGTATAAAAACACCGGTTCGGCCGGTGGCAAAAAACTTTTGCCTCTACAATGCATAATCAACGCTCAGTGCCCACTGATGTGGGTTGACTACATCCCCGCAATGCGGCAATCGCTGCGGCGCGGTCTGTCGTGCCGAAAATAGCGCTGCCGGCTACCAACACGTTTGCGCCGGCCTCTATGACGAGGGGGGCGGTCTGCGGGTCGATGCCACCGTCTATCTCCAACTCACAGGCCGGGTTTTGCGCCTCAATCAGCGCGCGGACGGTTCGGATTTTGTCCAGTTGGTCGAACATAAAAGACTGGCCGCCAAAACCGGGCTCTACGGTCATGATGAGAACGATATCCAAGTCTTTGATATAGGGGGCCAGCGCGCCTGCCGGGGTTGCAGGTTTAATGGAGAGACCAACTCGTTTTCCTAACGCGCGCCCCTCATTGAGCGCGGTGCGGATGTTATACGGCGTGTCTGCTTCCAAATGGAAGACGATCATATCTGCCCCGGCCTTTGCAAAGGGTTCTATATAGCGGACGGGCTGTGTAATCATCAGGTGAACGTCCAGCGTTATATCCGTGATCCGGCGGACGGACTGAAGTACGGGGATGCCAATGGAAATATTCGGCACGAACACGCCGTCCATGACGTCAAAATGGAGGTAGTCCGCTCCGGCCACTTGGATTTCGGCAATGTCTTTTCCCAAGGCGGTGAAGTCTGCCGCTAAAATGCTGGGTGCTACTTTGACCATGGGCGGCCACCGTCCTTTCGCGTCACGCTGTGCTTTGCCTCGGCATACTTATGGTCTAGTGGCCGGGGTACCCCCATACCACTTTTATCATAGGGACTGCTGTGGACGAATCGCCCGTGGCAGTCCCATTGTGTTGCGTCAATTTAAATTGAGCAAATTCAATAAAATTAGAAAATGAGCTAAAATTACATTAAGAGTATACTCATTATACGTTTCCGCGTGGGTGTTTGTCAAGGGTCATATGCCCGCGGCAGTGCACAAACGCACAGAAGATTTTCTTGTTTTCCCTACCTGTGGCAGGGGAAAACAAATTTAGATCAGTACAATTCACCTGCCCGGATGTTTGACTAGGGTTCCCACCTTTACTATACTGAACTCCCACCGACCGCCTTTGGCGGTCACCTCCCTCATACATGAGGGAGGCAAAAGGCTCGAAAAGCCTTGTCCTCCTCGTTCACGAGGGATGTCGCCCGCAGGCGACAGGGGGAGACCTCAAAAAACACCCCCAAATAGTAAGTGTTTTCGCCGCCCGTGTCCGCTTGCATAAACTTGACAAATCAGGCTGAAAACGATAGACTATGGGCAAATTGTTGTTGTAGAAAATGGTTCTTTTTGTGTTTCCCCCGCCGTAGGCGGGGGAAACATCGTAAAAATTCCTGCTCTTTCGCTCCAAAGCAATAGTGATAGACAGCTTGCAGAAGATAAGGTCTCTTCGGAAGGCGGTTAATTGATTGAGAATACTCATTACGGCAGTTGTTGCAATACTTACAACGATTGTGTTGCTGATGCAACCAGTGGGCGATGCATCTATGTATGCAATGCTTGCAACGATCCCCAGTTTTGCAATGGGAGTGATGGCCCCGCTCGTATATTTTTTCTATTCCAAAACATTGTTTGCCAAAGGGACGAATAAAAAGCTGCGGCTGCCTGTCTTATTGTTTAGTTTGGGTTTATCGTTCTGCTTCATTCTCGGGGAGAGTTTCAGGCTGTATGATGATTTGAGGCTGATTATTTCAGCAGGGTCCATACACCTATCCTTTTTTATTTTTATGATCGGGTATATCCCCCTTTTTTATGCCATTGCAGAGTTGGCAATTTGCTATGCCGACAAGTATATTGCGGGTTCTGAGCGTCTCCCCATTAGGAATCAAAAGCAAAACCCTTTAGCCGGATTTGGCCTTATGTTTCGGTCTGCATTAGACAAGCATCCAATACTTGTGCCCATGATGGTGTGTATCGTAGCGTGGTCGCCCTATATTATAATGCACTTTCCCGGCTCTGCCACTTGGGATGCTTCGTGGCAAATAGAAGAATTTATGGGTGCGCGGCCGTGGAGCCAGCATCATCCGTTGGTCAGCTCGATTTTTTTCGGTGTTTTATTTCAAATAGGCACCTCTATATATGGTGAGAATACCAACTTAGGCTTGTTTTTGATCACTATGTTCCAAACGTTAATGCTCTCGGGTTGCTTTGCTTTCGTGCTATATAAAATGAAAGCGTGGGGTATACCGTTTTTATTTAGGATTATCACCCTACTGTTTTTCGCTTTTAACCCATGGATCGCGATCCAAAGTCAGTCGATCGTGAAGGATGTTACTGCGATACCCTTTATCACCATGTTCAGCCTGTACTTGCTGGAACTTGTGCGGGAAATAAACCTTGGCGAGACAGTAAAAAAATCTACATGGATACCATTGGTCACATTTGCTATTCTTGCGGCCTTGTGGCGGCATCCCAATCTGTATATTGCGCTGTTGTCCTTATTGCCTATTCTACTGTTGAAACAAGCCGCGAAGCAGAGACTTCTGTTGCTTGCTTGTACGATTGGAATCGTTCTGTGCCATTTTGCAGTTACGACTTCACTGGCTGCCTTTTTGGATGCAAGGCCCGGTCAAGCGTCCGAAGCGATGAGCATACCATTTCAGCAAACGGCCAGGTTTATCAGAGACTTTCCGGATGAGGTCACCGCCGAAGAGCGTCAAGCGATTGATCAGGTTCTGGTATTTGACCGCCTTGCAGAGGTCTACAATTCCCGTCTTTCGGATCCTGTGAAGAATCAGCACCGCTATAACGATGCGGATTTGCCGGAGTACTTGCGGCACTGGTTCGCTATGGGTCTTAGACGGCCCCAAGTGTATATAGAAGCAACCCTTTCAAATTCTTTTTCCTATTTTGCTCCTGTCAGACATTTCTTTGAACCTCGGAACACCAATGTCCATTTTCATAATAGTCAAGTGTTTGATAATATCGCCGGTGTAACAAATGTGCAAAATCCGGAACAAAGGCTACAAATACGGCACCTCATTTTTGATTTTACCAGGCTCCCCATAATCAATTTGTTTTTTCAAATCGCTAACTACACATGGGCTCTGCTGCTGTGTATACTCATCCTATATGTCAAGAACCGTAAAGGTTTTATTCTGGGTTTTCTACCCGCGCTTTGGACGATAGCTGTTTGCATCGCGTCACCTGTGAATGGCTATTTGAGATACTTCTTGCCCGTGTATGTGTTATTCCCTGTCCTGCTTGCCTATATGGTAGTTGCACTGGGTAGTGGACAAACGCGCTGTTAGATTTCTTGTTTTCCCCCGTCATAGGCGGGGGAAAACAAATTAAAATCAACGCCATTTGTCCCCTCTCGTTGTACTGAATCAAAAAGGAGTTGAAACACGTGAAAAAGAACTTTGAAATCGCGGTATTAATCCCCTGTTATAATGAAAGCATCACCATTGCCAAAGTAGTAGAAGATTTTAGGCGGGAGCTGCCCGAAGCAAAGATTTATGTATATGACAACAACTCCACAGATGACACGGATACGATAGCCCTTGAAGCGGGCGCAATCGTGAGGCGGGAATATCGTCAAGGCAAGGGGAATGTGGTTCGTTCCATGTTTCGGGACATAAAAGCAGACTGCTACTTGCTGGTGGATGGCGACGATACCTATCCTGCTGATTCTGCGCGGGAAATGTGCGACTTGGTTTTAACGAAAGGCGCAGACATGGTGGTAGGCGACAGATTGAGTACTACATACTTTACTGAAAATAAGCGTCCGTTCCATAATTTTGGGAATCAAATCGTCCGGAAATTGGTGAATGGCATCTTTAAGGGAAATGTGCAAGATATTATGAGCGGTCTTCGCGCGTTCAGCCCCGCTTTTGCAAAAACCTATCCTGTGCTTTCAAAGGGCTTTGAGATAGAGACAGATATGACCATATTTGCCCTCGATAAAAATATGCTTGTCTATACAATTCCCATCGACTACAAGGACAGGCCTGCGGGGAGTGTTTCCAAGCTAAATACATTTAGCGATGGCATCAAAGTACTAAAAACCATCATACGGTTATTTAAAAATTATCGCCCCATGCTATTTTTTGGCCTATGCGGTTCTATACTGGCGTTCATTGGCTTAGCGTTCTTTACCACTGTGCTGATCGAGTATTTTCAAACGGGATTGGTGCTGCGGTTCCCGACCCTGTTTTTATCGCTGTTTCTCATACTCAGCTCGATACAGGCCTTTACCTGCGGACTGATATTGGATTCCGTTGCGGAAAATAATCGGCGGCTATACGAATTAGAATTTAAGCGAATAGGTGAGATGAATGTCGCGAATCCATCAACTTCTGCGTAAATATATAAATCGAGAGACGATTTTATACTTGTTTTTTGGCGTACTATCCATGATAATCGGCCTGGGCACGTATGCGCTGGCTATTCATTGGAACAGCTCAACAGCCGGTGCCAATACGATTTCCACTGTGCTGGCGGTGCTCTTTGTTTATGTTACGAACAAACTCTTTGTATTTCAGACCCTAGATTGGGCGTTAAAGCCTCTGCTTACAGAATTTGGAAAATTTTGTGGTGCGCGGGTGATTGTTTTTCTATCAGAAACCGCTCTCCTTCTCCTGTTGGTAGATGTGCTGGGCTTTCATAGTGTCATTATGAAGGCCTGTACCTTGGTGCTTGTGGTATTGGGCAACTATCTGTTTAGCAAGTTTTTTGTGTTTACTTGATACTGTTTTCGATATGATAGAGCGTTGCCATTAGGGAGTGTTTTGAAATTGTCAAAACACTCCCTAAGTGCCGCCATCCAATATTGCGTCCATTGCCCGTTTTGCTGAGGAAAATGCAAACTGGAGATTATAGCCGCCGGTATCACCGTCTACGTCCAGCACCTCGCCAGCGAGGTGGAGGCCCGGACATCGGCGCACCTCCATCGTGTGGAGGTCGATTTCGTCCAGAGATACGCCGCCTGCTGTGGCCATTGCAGTGGTGAACCCGCCGGTACCGCTGACGGTATAGGTGTCGGTGGTGAGGAGGGTTGCGAACCGAGTCATATCCGGGCCGCCCAGATGGGCGGCTTTGGTGTGGGCAGGGATATTTGCGCGGTCGCAGACAGCTTCTACAAAGCGGCGCGGGAGGTCGGTTTGCGCCTCTAGGAGCGTGATGATCTGCCGTGCCGATCCGACGGAGGCTTCGATGAGTGCGCGGCGGAAGTCGGTGGCGTTTGTGCCCGGGAGGTAGTTCACGGTGAGGGATGTACCTTGATCGATGGAGCGGGCATTATTTAAAATCACAGGGCCGGAGAGGCCGCGATGGGTCAAGAGCAGGCTCCCTGCTGTGCGAATCGGTTTTGGGTCGGCCCCGATGGTGATGGCGCAGTTCGAGAAGGAAATGCCGGAGAGGCCGCCATAGGGGTAGCCGTGGACGTAGACCGGGGCCAGCGCCGGACGGCGGGGTGTGAGCTCGATACCCAGAGACTCCAGGCAAGCAAAAAAACACCCGTCAGAGCCGGTGTGCGGGTAGGATGTCCCGCCTGTAGTGACGAGAACATGCCGGGCGGAGAGCGGACCTTGACGTGTTTCGACCCGGAAATGATGGGGCGCATCTGTTCCGTCCATGCGCATAAGGGCGGTGACAGGGGTATGGGGACGGATTTCTACACCGTTTTGTCTGCTGTGTTTTAAGAACAGATTCAGCACATCATGTGCATCCAGAGAGGCGGGAAAGACTTTGCCATCCGGGCGGGCGATCAACGTGAGATCACGATCCTCCAGCCACGCCATGAGAGCAAGGTTGGAGAAAGGATATAACACGGGGCGCAGTCGTTTGCCCTGGGGTCCGTAGCGGATGAGAAAGGCAGAGATGTCGCCGATATTTGTTAGGTTGCACTGGCCGTTGCCGGTGAGCAGCAGTTTTTGCCCTGGACGGTCGGTTTTTTCCAGAAGGAGAACCCGCCGATCGGGGTGCGCGTTGGCGGCGGCGAAGAGGCCGGCGGCTCCTGCGCCGATGATAATGAGATCATAGAGCATAAAACACCTCGGATTCGTGCATAACTAAGCGTGTTCCTGCCCCGCTTACAGCGGGGGAAACACGTATAAGCAACTATGCTAGAGCGCGCGTGTGCGATCATATAACATATATGATATACTTGTAGAAGCTGCAACACTGTTATACCAATTTTATTTGAAGCTAGTATCAAATTGGTGGGAGAGGACTAGATGAGGGAATTTTTACGACAACATAGGACACTGCATATTTGGGTAGGTGTACCTGTAAGTGTTCTGCTGTTGTTTTACATCTTCCGCGAGATGCGAGCGGTGATGAATTTCTGGGTGTTTTCGATCGCGCTGCCATTTCGCCGGGGGATGGGCGCGGTGACGGGTCTGCTGCCCTTTTCCGTGGCAGAAATACTCGTGTTGGCCCTAGTTGTGACGGTAGTGGGGCTGTTTGTGCGGGAGATTCGCCGGATGCGGCGATGCGGACGAGACCGGACGCCTGTAGCACGAGGGATCTATCGAATCGTTCTGGGCCTGCTTGCGATCGTGCTCTCCGCTTACGCCGGGCTGACGCTTCTGTACGGGACGAATTTCTACGCCGATAGTTTCACGGAACGGGCCGGTATCTATGATCGAGGCGGATCGGTGGAGGATTTAGAGCGGGTCACAGCACTCTTTGCCGAGGGGCTGAATCACACCGCCCACCTGGTTCCGCGTGACGAGGCGGGCGTACTTGATGTGTCTATCCAACAGATATTTCAGGAGAGCCTAGATGTATTTGGACCGTTTGAAGAGGAGTTTCCCTTCCTCGCGATGCGGGATCGGCGGCCGAAACCGCTGGTCATCTCGCCGCTCATGGCGCGGACAGATTATGTGGGTTTTTACTTTCCTTTCACCGGGGAGGCCAATATCAATGTGCGGATGCCGCGGAGCCAGATGCCTGTCGTAATCCTCCATGAGTTTGCCCACCAGCGGGGGGTTGCCGCAGAGGACGAGGCCAACTTCGTGGCGATTCTGGCAGGGGTGAAGAGCGAGAACCCCCTATTCGCCTACTCGGCCTATCAGATGGGGTTCAGCTATCTATCAAACGCTTTGCACAGAATAGATACGGAACGATTCCGCGCAATCCATGAGACGCTCACGGCGGATGTGTTGGCGGATTTTGCCGACATCAGAGCCTACAATGAGCGTAAAAACCCCACGGCTCAGCGGGTAACCCACGCGGCGAATGACCGCATGCTGCGCAGCTACGGTGAAACGGGCGGGGTGCAGAGCTATGGTGAGGTTGTAGATCTGTTGTTGGGGTGGTTTTAGACAAACTTCACAGTGGTGCCGGAAACTATAGCCCTTCGGTTCCAGCCAGTTCTCTTTTTTGGCCTATCTAATTTGTCCGTTCCCATAAATCACAAATTTCGTGCACGTCAGTTCCCGTAGTCCCATCGGACCTCTGGCGTGCATTTTTTGCGTCGAGATGCCGATTTCTGCGCCCAGGCCGAACATGCCGCCGTCGGTGAAACGAGTGGAGGCGTTGACATAGACGGCAGCGGCATCTACCGCATCCAGGAAACGCTGGGCATTTGCGTAGTGCTCCGTAACGATACATTCCGAATGGCCGGAGCCGTGGCGGCGGATGTGAGTGAGGGCTTCGTCCAAGCTATCCACCACGCGGACGGCAAGGATGTAGTCATAGAATTCTGTGTCGTAGTCGCCGTCCGCCGCGCGGACGACACAGTCGCCCAGTATTTGGCGTGTGGCCTCATCGCCCCGAAGCTCGACCTTGTATGTGTCCAGCAGGGTCTTTGCTTTGGGGAGGAAGTCTGCTGCTATATTTTTATGAACCAGCAGACACTCCGCCGCGTTGCAGACAGAGGGGCGAGAGCATTTGGCGTTCGTGATGATCTCGGCGGCCATATCCTGATCGGCGGCGTCATCCACGTAGACGTGGCAGACGCCAACGCCTGTCTCGATGACGGGAATCTTGGCGTTTTCCACCACAGTGCGGATGAGGCCCGCGCCGCCGCGCGGGATGAGTACGTCCACCAGGCCGACCAGACCCATAAGGGTGGTTGCGCTCTCGCGACTGGTGTCAGTGACGAGGTGCAACGCGTCTGCCGGTATTTCCGTTTGAGCGAGGGCCTCCCGCATGATGGATATAAGCGCGGTGTTCGTATGGATGGCCTCTTTACCGCCCCGGAGGATGACGGCGTTCCCGGCTTTGAGACAGAGGGCGGCGGCGTCCACCGTGACGTTGGGGCGGGATTCATAAATGATAGCAATGACACCCAAGGGGGTGCGTTTCTTGCCGATGGTGAGACCGTTCGGCCGTGTGGACATGCTGACGAACTCACCGACGGGGTCGTCGAGCGCGATGATTTCCCGGATACCCGTAATCATGTCGCTGATGCGGGAATCGGTGAGAGTGAGGCGGTCCAGCATGCCCTTGGCCATGCCACTCGCCCTTGCCGCCTCAATGTCTTTGGCGTTTGCGGCTCCGATTTGCGGACGATTTCCGTCCAGGGCGTGGGCGATGGCTGCCAAGGCAGCATTTTTTGCGCCGGTACTCGCCGTGGCGAGCGTTGCAGCGGCTTCTTTCGCGCGGATGGCTTGGTCTTTTACTGTCATAGGTGTTCACTCCTTGTCAACTGTCTATGCGATAGCGGAAGTGGACAGATGCGTTGTTAGATTTCTTGTTTTCCCCCGCCTATGGCGGGGGAAAACAAATTTAAATCAACGCTATTTGCCCATACCCTGCGATAGCTGGTGCAGCCTTGCCGAACGTATATAGTCAATTGCTTATGTTCAAGAGCCACTCATAAAATCGAGCCTGTCCCATTCAAATAACGCCCCGGGGTCTACTTTGCTTGGATTGTATTCACTATGCCCTATGATATGCGTACGGTTCGGGTGGATACTTGGATGTCGGGCCAGTATATCGTGTAATAGCCAGTTTAGAGAATCATACTGCGCATCAGTAAAACCGATCAGGGCGGGATCAAGCGCATTGTATGCAGAGGCCGTTAAGTATAGGGACATTTCCTCTTGTGTGCCAATGCCTAAGAGTTCAATACCGATGGAATGCTGGTTGAGGTTGTTCTCATATTCCGGGAAGTCTGCGAGCGTCCCCGCTCCTGCATGGAATGCGACTTGATCTTCGGGAACCGCAAGATGAATGGTCCCGTCACGGTCTATGATGTAGTGCGCACTGACACCGTAATCTTGGAATATTCTTTGTATGTCCTCTATGATATAGGGGGCCACACGATTTTCGATCACATTACTGATAAAATGCAATACGATATGCGTGATTTCCTCATTGCGTTCGCTTGAAGCCAGGTCCACAAAAATCCCTGTTTTTATCACGGGTTTCTCAGTCGATTCAAAAGGTGGTGGATCGTCGTCTATCGGGGTGTCATCGACATGATGAATCAACTCGTTTGATTCTATGTATGCCTCATATTCCTCCCGGGAACCGCCGTTATGGCACGCCGCGAAAGTAAGTATGAACACGGCTGATAAAAGAATCCCTACTATTTTTCTCATTGCGTCTCCTCAAATCGTTCGTGCCCCACGAACAGTGTGCCGACCGGAATCCCGGCGGCGATGTCGTAGAGTGTCTTCGGTTTTGCGCCGTGGGTGATGATCATGTCTATGCCGGCGGCCATGCAGATTTCCGCCGCTTGGAGCTTTGTAATCATGCCACCCACGCCCCGGCCTGTGCCTGCGCCCATGGCTTTGGCGCGGATGCTATCGTCCAAAATCCGGACTTCCGGGATGAGCTTGGCGTTCGGATTGTCGCGGGGGTCTTCTTCGTACATGCCCTCTATGTCGCTGAGCAGAACGAGGGTGTCCGCACCGCACATTTCGGCTACGATGGCGGAGAGGGTGTCGTTATCGCCGAAGATGTGATCCTTGGATTCAATTTCCTCATGGCTCACGGAGTCATTTTCGTTGATGACAGGAATTGCGTCCAGCTCTAGGATGGCGTGGAGGGTGTTTAGAAGATTCTCCTTGATCGTGGGGCGCTCGATGTCCTCACGGGTCAGAAGAATCTGACCGACGGTGACGTTGTATTCACTGAAGAACTTGTCATAGAGGTGCATGAGTTCGCATTGACCCACGGCGGCGGCGGCCTGCTTGAGCCGAAGCTCCGTCGGCCGGCCGGGCAGGCGCAATTTTTGCACCCCCACGGCGATGGCACCGGAAGAGACAAGGATTATATCGTGTCCCATGTTTTTTAAATCCGAAAGGACACGCACGAGGCGCTCCATACTGCGGAAATTCAAACTGCTGTTGGCATGGGTCAGGGTAGAAGTGCCGACTTTGACGGCGATACGTTTGGGGTCCATAGTGGGGGTCTCCTTTGGTGTGGGAATGGTGGGTATTGTTGTAGGTGTGCAGGAGCGCAGACCTACATATCTAGCCACAATGCCTGCATAGAATTAAAGTGATAGGTGTGTACAGCGA
>Ga0123355_10009636_pt1 | contig 14717 bp, 15 predicted proteins | sample TergutEmb28metaG_3_FD_89872 | JGI IMG/M metagenome (GOLD analysis project Ga0123355, IMG submission 89872) | Embiratermes neotenicus P1 segment gut microbial communities from Petit-Saut dam, French Guiana - Emb289 P1 | ecosystem: Host-associated > Arthropoda: Insects > Digestive system > Gut ...
CTATAGTGGTCGTAGCGCACCGCTAACCTCTAAACGTTGCATTTTATATATTTATTCAACAAATATAGGTACTGAATATTTTAAACATGGTATATACTCTCCGTTTTTTTCTCTTCAAAATGCTGTTTGTTTCATAATTCTAACATATTTGGTTCCTGTTTTATTCACATTTTGTATACAGGTGTGCTAAAATTTCAAAAAATAATTCCGGCGCCAAAAGGTTAATGTTGCACTGTTTCGGGAGCTGGCTCTACTTCTGTCTTCAGGTATAGGAAACACCCAGTCCGGTGGACTCTTTGCATAGAGCTATTCTGTCAGTGGGCAACATTGAAAATGAGATGATTGACAAAGTCCTAAGAAAGAAGATGACTTCAGTAAGTCATGTACTATCATCAGTGCCCTACTTGAATTTTGCAAGTGTTGTGCATTGTGAATAGCAGTATAGGAGACTTGAAACTTATACTGCATGGCACTTGTACTCAACTTATAAAATAGTGTCCCCTTTGCATATTTACTTTTTATTCATTTTAACAAAGACTATTTTCTGTTCCATTATGTGATGAAACCATTGCTGCAGTTTGCATTCTTATCAGAAATCCAAACAAGTGAATCATAGTATAATTTAAACACTGTGAGAGTGCAAACCCCAAGTCCATAGACATCCAAATGAAGTATGATTGTTCTTTTGTCACTCTTCCCATTTTGAATGATGGAAATGGACCATGAAGTTGAAAAAAATAATAATTAATTTTGCACCTGACTGAAGCAGTACAAATTTGCCACACAACACAAAGACTAGATCAGTCATGGTACCATGCTGCTTGTCTGTACAGGTGACGTGATTTACGATGTCTGAGCGTCGAGTACTGCATCAGACCACTAGCAAAAGAATCATATCTTTATCACTTCCGTGTCCCAACATGATGCTTTGCAACAAAATATTCAGGTTATGTTATGGAAAGAAGTTTCATAACTCTGTGTTTTCCGTAAATAAAGTTTAATGGTCCAGAGTCAAGGCCAGAATGTCAGTGGATCCTAAAATAAGTGATGTGCCTCACTTTATTAAAGGTAAGGGTAAAGTTAAGCTGTCCTGTGGATGCTGTGAAGGCAGGTGGTGGGAGTAGAAGTATAGTTCCACTCATTCATAACCTTAGCACTAGGTGGACGTGAAGAAAAGTTGGTACAGTAGTAAGCTCTTTCTTATTTAGGATCAAATTTATAAGCAGTTTAGTGAAAGAGAATGTGTGAAAGCTTAAGGAAATTTTTTGTCCACATTGCTTTCAAAGGACGCTCAGCAAGTTGCAAATTATATTAGAATTAGAGACTGTCATTAAAATTTTGGTTCTAAACTGTGTTAATTTGACATAGAATGTCTTATTTGGAGGTTATCGTAAGTGTTCATTTCAACTAATGAACACTTCGTGTGTGTGTGTGTGTGAGAGAGAGAGAGAGAGAGAGAGACTAATGCAGCTTGCATCATCTAATGGCATTTTATAGAATTGCTTGCTGCTGCATAAACCATTGTTTCACAGCTACAGTGAGTATTGTTAAGAGAGGAACTTTTTCGGCAATTATGCACACATACTTTAACGATGTGTTTTGGCTTTTTATCTTTTTTTTAACACAGTGTGAGCGATGTCCATAATTGTTTGTGGACAGGGCAATAACCGTTATTGTGAGCTGGTTTGTGGGACCATACATGTAAAAAATTCACAATAATTGGTATGCCTAACAGCCTAAATTTTTGTGTAATTTTTTATTGTCTGTATGTAATTTATGGATGTGGTCATGGGCCACATGACACCACCTGTTGGGCCATGGCCACAGGCTGGTAACCTGTCCTATGTTTTGCTGCCAAGTCAAATGATTCTGTTAACCTTCCACCTGCATGCCAGAAGTGGCCTAGCTTGGGTTGAACACTACTGGTTAATTGAAGTATGAGTCTTAGAATTGTTCCACAAGAACAGTGAATGAAACTTTCCTGGGTACACATATGAATTGTTGGGCACCAAATTATGACTGTAGTCGTTGGATAGTGCAATGCTTGGAAGACCAAAGATGACTAAATTTGTCGCCAAGAACATTCAATTATGGCATATTCTTGCTTTGCCCTCTGATGATAATAGTGCCTAGGTGTATGTAGTTGTTCCTGCTGAAGGGCGAAGGCAACCAAATTTTTCCTTCACAGCCTCCTTAAACTCTTACATTTATTTCTGGTGCCAAAGTGTTCAAAATGAAAATGCTGGACTTGTGTATACACGAGGGCATACGTGCATACCCTCATTACATTTTTTACACAAATTGAGGCTGACATTGAAGTCCTCATTTGTAATTTCTAATTAAACTGTTTTTATGTTCTTCTCGTACATGAGAATTCACTGTTTCACATGATTTCGGGTTGAACATGTTCTTTAGCGAAGGCCTTGTTAGGTGTGAGGATAACATGTTTCACTGAAGGAAATATGGTTGGTTTCCAGTAGGGCCCGTTTGGGGCCCTTCGTTCCTGGATACCAGTAGCTCTTTCAACAGGAATAAAGCAGCTAGATCAAGAAGTCCACCAGTCATCCATATAGTGCCAAGGTTAAGAGAGAGTAGAGCTATATCTCGTACCTCTGTTGTCCTCATGGTTTGTAGAGGGATAGCACTATCTTTACCTAAGACCCATTTTGCCCACTTCCCCCCCCCCCCCCGGGTAAGTGCACAGCATTTTCTCAGCTGGTTTCCTGTCGAGAGATGACCAAGTTTACTGACTAATTAATAATAAGTTCATGTGCTTGAGTTTCTGAATTTGCAATTGGTGGTAACATTTTCATTGTACACAATCTGCGTAGGCTGCTCCGAAAGTAATGCCTCCTATTTATTTCCAAGGAAACTACAATACATACAAAGGGCACAATAACATTATTTGATAGAGCAAATTCTTAGCTACAAAACACTATTTTTCGACATAGTCACCACCATTGGCTATGTACTTTCGCCAGCGATGAACAAGAGCCTGCATGCCGAGCTCATAAAAATTTGCACCAGCGGAGGTGACCCACTGTTTCATGGCTCGTACAATGGCGTCATAGCTAGGAAAATGTTGCCCACGCAGTCCATCTTCCATCGGTCCGAACAGATGAAAGTCAGAAGGTGCCAAATCCGGACTATATGGTGGGTATGGTAGGACAGTCCTGCCAAGATTGACAATGTGCTCCACGGTCTTCAAACTGGTTTGGGGCCTGGTGTTATCGTGTTGCAAGAGAAAGGTTTTCTTCTCTGGCCTGACTGGAAATTTGACCCTTCAGCTTAGCATTGCGATGTAGTAGTCAGAGTTGATGGTTTGTCCAGGTTCAAGGAAAACCAGAAGGATCACCCCTTTCCTATCCCAAAAGACAGTGCACATCACTTTACCTGCTGAGGGCAGCGTCTTGAACTTTTTCTTCAATGGGGAATTCACATGTCGCCACTCCATGGACTGCCATTTTGACTTAGTGGTGACACCACCTCTCGTCACCGGTGATGATGCAATCCAGGAAACTGTCACCTTCAGCCCAGTATTGGTTCAGTAGGTCCCGACAAATTTGCATATGGTGTTCTTTATGTTCCTGTGTGAGCATTCATGTTACCCACCTGGAGCAAACTTGGCGATATTCCAACACCACCATTGTTTCCAATGCATTGAAGCTGATATTCAGCTCCATACGCAGTTCCCTAGTAATAATCCGCTGATTTGCGCAGATGAGCTGATCGAGACACTCTTCATTTTGTGGTGTAACAGCTGTGCATGGCCGTGGCTTGTCTGTCACGTTGCTGTCACCACTGCTGAAACGTGCCACCCCCCCGCCTCACAGTGTTAATGTCCACTGTTTGGTCTCCATAAACGTTCAGTAAGCGTTGATGAATGTCATTGGGTGTAATTTTTTCCACATGGAGGAATTCAATTACACACCTTTGCTTCATACACACTTCAATGTCAGATGCCATTTTGTCAGACTGTCCCTCTGCTGTCATCTGTCACACAGCAACAAAATGTAATGGAATATTGGCAGGAAGGTTCAACCTCTACTGCCATATCACCAACATTTGCCTCTGACGTTGTACGCCAGCATAATAAAATAGGGGGCATTAATTTTGGAGCGACCCTCGTAGCAAATCACACCTCATATGATACATACAGAAGTGTGTAGTTTTTTTTACGATATATGGAACCACAGCAGTTCATGACAACTGTAGTGTCACATTAACGCAGTTTTATTTCTTCAGATGTGAACTGTGCATATGTACACATGGATTACATCAGCAGCATATACTGATAGTGCTTGGCATGATTAATTTTAGGCTGATGTCAGGGAGAAGTCATAGTGTTCAGCCAGAGGTAGGTTTATAGACTGATAGTTTGGGAAGTAACAGGTGTTTGATCTCATGTTCAAATGCAATGTATTATGTAGGGTGTTTGCTTTCAGGCCTCACTGAGAGAAAAGATTGCAGATGTGAAGCTTGAATTGTCTGTTAATTCAAGTGAAGAGACTGAAGGGGAGGGATGTAGAGGATTTGAAGATCAAGAAGGTACTGGAGAGAATGAAGATGGTAGTAATGAAGGTTGTGAAGATACTGTGGATAGTGAAACAGAGATTCTTAATGATAGTAAGAGAAAAATACTGCATAGAAAGGAACCTGAAGTGGATGTTAATGTGAAAGAACAGGACAGTGGTAGTATTAATTCTCCAGAGATACATGTTTTAAAAGATTCCTTCCCAAGGAGTGGTACAGCTGATACCAATATATCTGCAGGATCAGAATTGTATCAAAAAATACCTGAAGTAGCTTTAACAGTGATGGGAAGTGGATTTACTGAATCATGTAAAGCTGAGATGTCACTGGAGCACCCTGATTCATCTTTGAAGCAACCGCAAGTGTCAAGAGGTGAAACCATGTCTGCCATGCAGACACCAGCAGCCAACTCTGCAACAGCCCAACCCACAAAGCGCAAGGTTAGAACTGTAAGAACTAATGTAGGCTGTTACCACATATTCTAAGATTTCTTCCTGCTGGTTGTCACTTCATTAGAATGTAAGTGGTAAGCTTGTCTTTGAAGGAAATGGTATTATATTTAACCCATGTCATAACTCAGTCAAAAGATTACATTTAATCTAATCCAAGGCCCATACAATGTGCTTTCTCAGAACTGCTGAATTTTATGGCTGATTTCATAACATTTAAGGTCCTGTAGGAGTTTTCTTTCCTACCTCTGTTTAGCAGCTGCAGGAGTGCATAAACCCCAGGTGCCAGGTCACCTGGGCGAGTAGGTTTTGTAGGTGGCATGCTTTATTTGTGGATCCTCAGTCTGGTCCTTGCTTTATGTCATCCTTGTGGCACTGGAATTTTGAGATGGGTAATAAATTTGTACTCTCCTGGGCTACTGAGTATTTGGGGACAGGAACTTCCACAAAAATAAATCAAACTATTTACCTTACGTGGTTGGACAATAAAGTTCACAAACTCGTAAAAGTGCTACATATGTCATTGCTGAATACCACTGTGGTTGCCTTCAAAGTACTCCCTTTGGGAAGGTATGCATTGATGCCAGTGCCTAGTCCACCCTTCAAAACAATTTTGGAACTGGTTTTGTGGAATGGCCTTCTGAGCTGCCATTGTATTACTCCTGATGTCATCAAAATGCCTTTCAATATTTCCTTTATCTTCGGGAACAGAAAAAAGTCATTGGGGGCTAGACCCGGTGAATAGGCAGGGTGTTCCAGCACAGTTATTTGTTTAGTAGCTAAAAACTCCCTCACAGACAGTGCCTTGTGAGCAGGTGCATTGTCATGATGCAAGATCCACGAGTTGTTGGCAAAAAGTTACGGTTGTTTCCATCTAACTTTTTCACGCAGCCTTTTCAGAACTTCCAATTAGTAAACTTTGTTGACTGTTTGTCCAGTTGGTACAAATTCATAATGAACAATCCCTCTAATATCAAAAAAAGTCAGCAACATTTTTTTTACTCTTGATTTGGACTGACAGAAATTTTTTGGTCATGGGGAATTGGCAGTCTTCCATTGTGCACTTTGCCACTTTATTTCAGGGTCGTATTGGTAGACCCATGTTTCATCACCTGTGATGACACGGCCAAAAATGTCATCTTGCCTCTCCAAAAGGTCTCGGCAAATTGTGACTCTTCTTTGCTTTTGTTCTTCGGCAAGCTCCTTTTGGACCATTTTTGCACACACCTTTCTCATGTCAAGATCTTCAATGGTCTCTTCATTTCTGCTTGTTGCTGGCCGTCCTGATCTCTCTTCATCAGTGACACTTTCTCTTCCCTCAGTAAAACGTTTCACCCACTTGTAAACTGTTGTTTTCTTCATAGCATTATCCCCGTAAACTTGCACTAACATCTGTCTGATTTCGTTTCCACTATTTCCAAGTTAAACAAGAAATTTAATGTTCGTTTGCTGCTCTAATTCAAACTCAGACATTCTCATGGCTGCACACCAAAACACACGCAGACAGTAATAGATACCACTCAGAAAGAGACTGTCATAGATCAACAACAGCACAGCTGTGAAACGCTGATATGTCAGCGTCATCAAACCATACTAAGGCTGTTGTCCAGTGTTGCCATGGCAAGCACACGGTGGCGAGTTTGGGAACTTAGTTGTCCAACCACGTAATATCAGTCATTTGAAGGCTATGTTGTGCAGCAATATTGCCCAACCTTGGTTCGTTGGTTGGTTGGTTGGTTGGTTGGTTGGTTGGCTGGTTTGGGTTGGTTTGATTGTGGGTTGTTGGTTTGGTTTGGTTGGTTGGTTATTAGGTAGGTAGGTACAGAGCATTATTTTATTTTTGAAAAAAAAAAAAAAAAAAACATGATGGTTCCCCAGATAAGATTGCTATATTACAATTAATTTTCTTTGGAACATGTTTATGTACCAACCAGCATTGCATGGAGTCCTAGAAGACTTCGATCTTCAGCAACACTAGTGCAAAAACCTCAAAGCTCGCCTGATTTACATTAACCTGAAGTCACTTGAGAGTAACAACTTAATGAAAAGTGGTACGCTTCATTTGGGCTGAGGTTGTGGGTTTCTGATACAGTCTGATGTGACTTGTTCGATTTGCATACAATAATTTCGGTTTTTTCTCTATCCCCCCCCCGGCCATTCCACTTACTCGGACTGACCTGTGAGATTAGATGTAATGGAGCGGTCATTAATGAGCCCTTTCGTCGTGCTTGCCCTTGGTCTGTTGTGTATAAATATAACTACAGTAATTGCTGTGAAGCTGAAGGTAGTTCTTACATACCACCGTTTTTTGCATTTTTGCTGCCCGTATTAATGTATTATTTTCTGTCCATGTGTAGTCAGTATTAACGAGTAATTCTGCATTTTTCCGGCAGGGACACAGACTTTGCCAGACTGGCTGTGGGGTCAATCCCATAGCCCTTCCTATGGTTTTATGTTGAGGGAGTTAGTTCATAACCAAACCCAGATGCACAGCAAGCTAAATGGCATTATATCTCAGCATAGTGTGTGCATGCGTGTGCACATGTACACGTATATATGTATCTTACTAGTTAGAGTAGGTGTTGGCCTTGACCTCCAGCTGTTAGACATGCTTGAGTTCAGAGAAACTGAAACTCCAGGAAACTGTATTCTGAATTTCCTATGACATTTTGCGTGCAGTTTCTTCCTTCTGTAGGTTTCCGTAATGAAAACTCTCTGTATTAAACTGTACTGCACACTCAAGCAGTAAAGGAAGTGTATGTTACACTGTGCTTCACACATGTTAGCAGAATGAACTGAACAGTGTCACTTTAAGTTGATGCATTGTGCCATACACATGCTGATAGGACTGGTGGTGTGTGTGCCATGCATGTCACACTGTATTGGCAGTTTGTGTATGAGAACTTAAACATTTTCCAGCACCGACTTTAATGTGCAGTAAGTTTTCACATATATTGTGTGAGGAAAGGTATGATTGTTGCTGTTTGTCTGGTACAGTTTTCCATTGAGCTCCCAGTATATATTTATGTACAGTTTATTTAGGCTGTTGATAACTCAGACTGTAGTCCTAGGGCATAATGTGCCTGGAGAATGAAGCTAACCAGCCAATTACATCTCATCTGGTCTGACAGGTCTGGAATTTGTGGAGCTGTACAACAACTCCCCACTTGCACCATCGCGGCATGTTGTAGATTCAGGGAATTAATAAAGTAAATAGCCCTGTTGTTCACCTGCATCTTTCCCACTGTTGTGGATCCTGCCCCTGACATATTCCCGAGTTATAGATTTATGAAATGGAATGTAATTCATGGGACATATGTTTTCATATGTGGATTGCAGAAAGAAGAGGAACGTTAGATTTGGACAGTTTCACTGTTAAGTGTGTACAGTGGAACTGTCATTCAGTGTTCCTCAATTTGAGGTTTCCCTTCATTTGATGTTGAGTTGTTTCGTTTTTACATTAGTAATCTCATTATCAGTATTGGAATATTAGTGTTTTCATATGTTTAATTAGTTTGTAGCAACAAGTCATGATTTTACTGTGGATAGTGTTACAGCACAGAACTCTTGTAGGCCTAAATGTGAACAGCTTTGTGTGTGTGTGTGTGTGTGTGTATATATACAGGGTGTCCCAGGAGGAATGTGCCAGACTTCGGGAGAGAGTTCCTTATGTTAAAGTATACCGATATGACCCAAAACACCTATATCCAAAGTTCAACGGTTACGGAGATAATGGCCAGAGAAAAGTGCGGTCTTGCGTTTCCACGTACTGCACCTGTTCAGCTGACACATTATGTGTACACTGCGCATGTCCTTGAGAGTGGAATGCACATTACACATTACACTCGGCACGTGAGGGAGTACTTAAAAGAATGCTTCCCTAACCGCTGGTTAGGTCGTGGTGGGCCCGTTGCATGGCCACCGAGGTCGCCAGATCTTACACCTCTTGATTATTACCTCTGGGGGCCACATGAGGACGTTAGTGTATGAAACTAAGGTCCAGTCAAGAGCAGCACTGCGCGATCGTATTTTTGCAGCAGCAGAACACATTTGCAACCATCCAGACAACGTTGCTTCTACTACTCAGTCCCTGTTGATGCGTGCCGAAAAATACATGGGAACTGGAGGAGGACACTTTGAACAATTACAGTAAAGCAGGTACTGTATTCTAGTACAGTTATGTAGTAGGCTTATACCAAAATGTGCAGTCAGCAAAGTTAAATCAGTACTTCAATGCTGCTGGATATTCATGTGCCATGTAAAGTGCTTGGAACCCTAAGGACGACTACGGCGTTAATGCAAGTGTTTATGTAGTTCATTGTAATGGCTTTATGTCACTCATACGTTAATTACATGTTAAGTACAGATATTAAAATTACAGAAACAACATATTCCTGCCAGTTTTAATATGTATTTGGTAATCAATAAGTGTGTAACAGCTGTCAAAGTTTCAGACTTTTCTGGCCATCATCTCCGTAACCGTTCAAATTTGGATATAGGTGTTTTGGGTTATATCGGTATACTTTAACATAAGGAACACTCTCCCGAAGTCTGGCACATTCCTCCTGGGACACTCTGTATATGCATTCTAGTCCTGTGACAGGAGAAGACATCACACACATATTAATATTAGATAATACTGTTTAATTGTCAAGATTCTTTTAATTTTACCAGTAATCATGTTGCCAATTTTGTTCCTTTCCATTATTAGGCACTTAAAATTGCGAGAGCGACCTTTAACTTCATCCTGTCTGTATGTCTGCATGAAACAACTCAGCTCCCACTGAACAGATTTTCATTAAATTTGATATTTGAGTATCTTTTTAAATCTATTGAGAAAATTCAAGTTTTGTTAAAATTTGACAACAATAACTGTTAAGTTACATGAAGACCAAGATACATTTTTCATCATGTCTTGCTCATTTCTCCTTAGAATGAGAAATGTGTCAGAGTTATAGAGAAAATCAAAACACACATTTTAATTATTTTTCCAAAAAATATGCTACTTATGAGATAATGTGAAAAAATATTGTAGAGCTGGGCAGGCAGCAGATCGCAATATAGCACATGCGCATTGCATGCTGGATCCCTATCTACAAACATGCAGTCAGAATATTTAATACTTACTACTTTTCCACTGCAGTAGTGGTTGCACAAACATGCCTCAATGTTATTGTATACCTGTATTGCTTGTCTTGTTAAGTTTCGAATGATACAGTCTTAAAACTGATTAACACTGGGGGCAATGGCAAAACAGTCACACCATCAGTATATGAGACTACCTTCTTCTTATTTTGTTTTGAAAAGAAAGTGAACTGGTTTTTTTTTTTCAGTGACATTTGTTTGCATTGCAGCTTTCCATCTCTGAATATCGTCAGCGTAAGCAGTGTAACAGCAGTACAGAATCGAACTCTGGATGGGTAGAAGGTGATGGAGGCACTAAAACCTCGCCAGTATGTAGGGGGAGTAGAGGTCGTACTGACAGTACAAGCAGTTCATCCTCATCTGTGTCCTCGGATGATGATGCGCTGAATGCAGGTGCCCCTGTAACAAGCAAGAATCTCTTCCTTGACAGCTCGCCTTCTCTGTCTGCGCTTCCCCTATTTCTTAATATGGATACATCAGATGATAAAAGAGGTAGAAAACCTTTCATTTGTAATGTGTGAAGACATTCTCTGTTTTAAATTACCGTTAATACTTAGTCTGTGTATTACTTTTGTAAATAGGTGTTGGAGAGGAAACTTACATGCGGTGGAACTCTGCTCCAACACTTGTTGAACGTCAGAGAGAGAACCTCACTGAAAGATTGCGAAGAGAGTTTGGACTCTTTCTCAGTGATGATGAGGAACAAGAAAGAGTGCGCAAACAAGGTGAGCTAACCTGATTACAGCAGCATTCTGCACAGTTATTATAATAGCTCAGTAGTTGTCATCCAGTTTAAGTTAGTAGGTGAGTCACAGGCAAAGTGGATCACCATTTTTATGTTCTGCCCAGTGTGAATGTTCAGAACAAAAATTTTGTGGATTGCAGTTTTTGGGCTATGTAGAATACTCCCGTGCAGACTTACTATGTGTGAAGTCTAAGTGAATTGGGTGATGCTCTTTGCCACTTGCTAAATGGTTTTCACAAATTTTGGTAAATGACTTCTGTTAATAGTGATTGTTGTGGATGAAGTCTTTTGTGTAGCTGTGTGTTCTTTCAACAAAAGTGGTAATCAGTTCAACTGGTTGTTTTTGGGTAGGTATAAGAGGAGTAAGGCCTTAACACTATGCACTTTTTTTTTAATTGTGGCATGTTTAAATATAATTATTTTAGGAAGATATCCTGAATGATAAGTGGCTTTAAAATTTTTGTGTGGTATAAATTTCTTGATTATTTCTGAATGCTCTACAGTGAATAGTTTTGGATTGCCAGACTGTTAACAGAACATGTTCCTGCACAAAAATTTTCTGTGAGGTATGTGTTCTTAGTGTTTTAAATTCTGTATTTCTGCATGGTTAGGCTGTTATGATGTGTGCCGCATCTGCAGTATTTCTCAGTATAAGGTGGCCCTAAATGTTATCTTAATTTAAATATAAAAATGATACTTAATAGGCAATGCAGAAATCTTTGAGTAGCATCCCGTGTTGTGTGGTGCAGTACATACAATATTATTCTTTAGAATATGTTGATTTTGTCATTGTGAAATCATTAATAATTTGTACTTTTAATTAATTTAAAAGTCACCATAGATATGCATATGCCAATGTGAGAAGTGAGAGTTCAAATAATGAAGAAGATTTGTTCTTCTGGGAATAGGTGTGCTGTGCTAGTATTAGGCTGTTTGTATGATATCCTGTTGTCACTTTTCATATGACCGGAAAGTTGCTGCACACTATTTTTTTTTTTTTTCGCATACATTAATTGCATTTTTGTAGCCTCTTAAACCATTACTGCACATGACATTAACAACTCCTTGCAGCATGTAGTAAAAAACTTACTTGAGCATATGCTGTATGTGGGAACACAACACATATTTTACAGCTTTGAAAATCAAGATAAAGTGAATCATGCTGAACTGATTTGTCCATTTTCCAGGTTTGGTCCAAGAAGGTAAGGATGGTAAGAAGAAGGCCCCTCCTCCACCCCCACCCCCACCTCTTCCACCACCGGAATCAACATCATCATCTTCATTACTGTCTAATACACAGCATTTGATTACAATGTATTCTTCTGCTCCAAAACTTGGCCAAGCTAATTCAACTTTATCATCTATATATCCTTCAGTTCTTGTACCAAACAGTTCTGTTTCTGTTGGCACGTCTGTAAATTACATCTCTGCCAGTGGGAATGCTGGTTATGCATCTACAAATTCAAGCTTGCCACCCACAAATCGCCAGCCTTTAAGTGGACAAGGATATAATGTATACCCTCTTACTACATCATTGAAAAATCAGACATATGGATCCTTCCCAGCTGGTCTTGGAACAAAAGTATTGCCAAATAATGGCATTACATGTGTGAAGGGCACTGCTATGCCATCTCCATCAGTAGCAGTGGCATATCAGTCTTCCACAGTCAGCAATAGAAGTTGTAAGACAACACAGAAATACCTCCTTACAACACCGCCGCCGCCACCACCGCCGCCACCGCCGCCATCAGTACAAGTATCACTATCATTACCACTACCACCGCCGCCACCACCACCTCCACCGCCACCACCACCACCAGGTGCTGGTAATACCCAATTTGTTATGCCAGGGCAATATGGTACAGCATCATCAAACTTATCTTCTCAAACAGTTATGATTGTAGGACCTGGAAGAAGTGTCCCTAATGGTGGAACGTCTCAGGGAACTACACATTTTGTTAATCCATCTCTGCCATCAGGAAGTCATCTGGCAAATTCTTCAAACCAGCAACAACAAACAACTACAGGGAGTACTCCAACCTTTTTTACTGTGGCAGCTGCAAAGGCCTACTACCCTCCACCACCTCCACCACCACCACCACCTCCACCACCACCTCGAACTTAAATAGGATGTACAACTGTAGTTAATGAATTCTTTCTGAAGTGAAATAGTATAATATCTGATCATTCTATATGATGAACTTTACCTAGAGCGACGAGTATGTCTCACTGTTTTACTTTGGGGTTGGAACTGCAGAGATAGGTTGTGCAAATTATCCCTCCCCATATTCAGTGTGAAATATCATATTTAACAAATCTGATAATTTCTTCATGGCCCTGTCATATTAGGAAGTGGAGTCATCAGTGTGACAAATTTGCCATCTGTATTTTTATGCCAGTGTAAATAATATGAATACAGTTTTCCTTGCCATTTTCTGTCCTGTATCTTCTATTGTATGTGCTTTGTCTCTCTGTAAATATGTGTATAGAAGAAACGTGTGACAACCGTGAAGGACATTTAATTTTTCAACTGATGTTAAGATTTCAAGAATTATGCTACTTTTCATGTAATGGTAAGGTGGCATGATAAGGCAAGTAACAAGTCTGTGCCCATATTTGAAGAGATGCTAAATATATTATTATAAAAGCATGGGTTGTTAGTGCTGTGAAAATTGGCTTTCTGTGTTCTAGTTGGTGTTTATGTAATAGGCATATCTTAGCATAATATTACAGCCCCTGAGTACAAATAATACCATGCGACTGCAGAGTGAAATCATCAGAAGAATTAACAGTGGAGACATTTTAATGTAATACTCTGAAGAATGTGTACAGTCTCGAAGAAATGAACAGAACCTCATATTTAAAAATTTTGGAAGGGTAGTCAGTAGGAACTATAGTGATTGACTTGCAAGACATTTGCACAGTGCCATCAAAATTGGGACGGAATGAAGAAAGTTTTGCAAGTAACCCAGTGAATTTCATGTTCATGTTCAACTCATCGTATTGTGAGTTTACCTACATTTTTTTACATGCTTTGAAAAATATGTAGCTTTTTTATGATGGTGTGATATTGTGTGTTATATTTAAAAGCCATGCATTACTGTTTTCAGTTTAACACATTTGTGGTTTCTGTTTAATTGTAGATCATATTCATGTGGTGATCTATAATAGTACATCTGGTGACACATTTGAGTGTCTTTAAAACTGAAATTTGTATATTAAGGGGTTTCAGAATGGAACTCTGTTTTAAATAAAGTTACCATCTAGCCACAGGGAAATGACATTGTTTCTGATTTTCTGAGCAGTTTCAGAATTAGTGTAGGAAATGTACAGGATTGATAAATCTTGGCAGAACACAGTTTAGTTTTTTAAAACGAGTTTGTATTATGTCTCAGGAGTGACAGAAAGGTGTAGAAACAAATTTGAAATGAAATTTATGTTCTCACCATTAATTTTCAATGGCATTGAATTTTGTGATTTTGGTTGCTAAAGTTCTAGTCTTAATTTTCATTATCTTTACTTCTGTGTTGGTAAACATCCACAGAAGGGGAAGGGGACCGTTGGTTTATGTGAAATTGAGCATAGACACCTTACCAGTAAGTACAGTGACATGCTGTTGACAGATGAACTCACAAAACATCATCTGGATACGAGGGTGATTCAAAAAGTAAAGGCAAAATACATTTAACGGCTGTAATAAAAGTAACTGTGAGCAATTTTATATATTATTTTTCTACATAGTCCCCTTGCAACACAATGCATTTGTTATAACGTTCAACAAGTTTCTGTATTCCTGTGGAGAAGAAGCTTTTCAGCTGCTCTCGAAGCCAGGTGTGCACCGCTTC
>Ga0123355_10009637_pt1 | contig 14717 bp, 6 predicted proteins | sample TergutEmb28metaG_3_FD_89872 | JGI IMG/M metagenome (GOLD analysis project Ga0123355, IMG submission 89872) | Embiratermes neotenicus P1 segment gut microbial communities from Petit-Saut dam, French Guiana - Emb289 P1 | ecosystem: Host-associated > Arthropoda: Insects > Digestive system > Gut ...
CATAGGACTTTGCCGGTTCTACCGATATGTGGTCAACATCAGCAGGTGGTCACCTTATGAAGGTGGTCAACTTGACAGGTTTTACTGTATCTGTGAATACTAAGGCACGGTCGCCATAAACATGTGTGCACGGTTCTTATCCGTGCTTTGTGCACCACACAACGGATAAGAGTACACCCGACAGTTCAATTCAGTGGCATGTGGTTGTTGAAATACTTCAACGCGTTAATTTGGTGTAATTTGTGTATGCGTTTCAATTTACGTCCAGGGGAGTGACTGGGCTGAGTTGTGGAAGTGCGGGCTAGCTCAATAATGTGTAAAGTTGGAATTTGACTTAATTAGCGCAAAGAATGAGAGGCCGAGGTCGTGGTCGTGCCCGTAGTCGCGGAAGAGGAAGAGGGTCTCGTGGCCGAGGAAAGAAGGCTGTGAAGGTAGCCAAGAATTAGCTGTAAATTAACACTTAACCATAGTTTACATTAATTACTTCATACACTGTGCCTTGTTTACATTCTTGCTCAGAATTTCCACACCTACATGCTGTACCTGCGCCTGTCTACATTATGATCTCGTGATTGGGCTTTGACAGGGGGTTTCGAGTGTTGCTACGAGGTTTTTAACAGCAGGAGATATGTATTCGAAGCTTACCCTGGCGTGTTGTACACACACATACAAAATTACAGACCTCTCTTTTTGCGGCCACTGAATTGAACACAGTACAGACGAACATCACATGATCTAGTACACAAGACATGTACGAGTACTCCTTTACATTTCTTGATCTTAAAAAAATAATTTGGGGTGGGGAATAAATTTGTTACTCTTTCCATTTACAGATTTCAGTTGTGAAATTCCACGCGGTGATACTTATATGTTAAAGCATCTCTTTTGTCTGTCTATTTACTGCATGATTCCTAGTCTTCACCTGAACCTGTTGCAGACCATTTCGAAGTTTAAGTCTTACACGGAGGTGGGGAACAATTCTTGTCCTAGTTGTATGTCCACTTATGCCTGATATGCATATGTAAACAGAAGTGTGCCAGTTTTGTACATCTATTGTAATTTCATTCATTAATGTAGAATAAATTAAGATAACTTACTGTGATTCCTTCCTTATGTCCATAGAATGGATTGGTACTTTATTTTTTAAGACTTTTTTAATGTTTCATCCACATTTTTTATGGTATGTATGTTTATGATCTATATCAATATAAAATTTGACGTGTCCTGCTCTATCATTTAGTAGCTATCAGCTGCTTTTCAGTTTTGGGGGTTAGTTGCAGAATATGTCTTGACTAATAGAGCAACTGTTAACTCTTCAAGAGGGACACTGTTCTGTGTAATTGCAAAGTTAACAGATATCAAATGAAAATTTATTGTGTGATTTGACATTCTCATGTCACTGACTGTGAGGAATGCTGTCTTCTGGTATGTACACTGTGTAGTTTGGTAGAAATTTAAACATAAATAGAAACTTACTTAGTGTGAACTAACTGGTACATGTTTTACCCATGCGTAGTCAGCTTCAAGTGTAGATTTACATTTACTGTTGCTAAACTGCACTGATACTGTTAAGTCCATTTTTGTTTTAGGTTATAGAGAGTGATGAAGAGGACATACCATTGCAAACAGGAGAAGAAGTTCAAGAAACCAGTGATGAAAATCAGCAACCCCCAAAAAGTAATTTCCTAATATCTTTTACCTGAATTCTGTGGAGTTATTAGTTAGTTATGCTTAGTATTAGCTCTTAGGTGTGTTGTTGCTTGTGTGACAGATATGCAAAACATTTTGAATATTCGTGATAACTTTATTTAATACATTTATATTTTGATTTCTTATAGTTGATTTGGAGGCAGATATCTCTCAATTGGAGGCTCCAACTTTCACCACAATTAACCGTGGTCCTCCTGAACCTATGCTTCGCCTTCGGTGGGATCATCGGGTGAATCTTATTGGTGAAAAAGTTCTTAATCCAATGATACACTGTTGTGACAAGTGTATGAAACCAATCCTAATCTATGGAAGGATGGTATGTATTTTGTTGTAAAATCAAAGTAGATCAATTTTTATAAGCGTAAGACATGTACTTTTTGTTAAGTGTCATTTCTGATGTATTCTGCAATCTGACATTTATTTTCATTGTGGTTGTTTTGATTCCTATGAATGATTATAGAGGGCAGTCATTCATTTACTGTATTTCACTGCTATGACTGAAAGACGAAAAGCACTGCAAAATTTGAAACTTTGGTGGGAAAAGAAGTGAACAGTAATGGAAACTTTTATAAGTTTTGGCAACTTCGGAAAGGTAAACTGAGTGTGGTGGTGAAGAGAGAAATACTTGGCCTGCTTCAGATTTAATTGCAGTTGTCTAGCCCAAGACAAGCCACTTCACCAACTGTATAATACCATGTGTTGTAGTAGGACACCATGCCTTAAACTAAACGTAAGAACTGTAGACTTTACATAAAAAGGAATGTGACTTTTTTTTTTTAATTTAACTGCATGTTAAGTGCGGTACATTGTAATTTATTCATAAGCATGCATTATACTGCACATCGTATACTACCAAAATATAGACTGCGTGTTTATTATGTATGGGTCTGAAACATGTCATTTCTAATGGTTTGATGTTTTTTTCCCTTCCCCCCCAGATACCCTGCAAACATGTATTTTGCTTATCATGTGCAAAGAGAGAAGACAAAGTGTGTCCTCGTTGTTTAGAAAAGGTCACAAGAGTGGAGCAAACTGGGCTTGGTACTGTGTTCATGTGTACTCATGGTGGGACAAGATATGGAAATGCTGGATGTAGACGAACATATTTGTCACAGCGAGACTTACAGGTAATTAAAATTAAATGTAACATTGACATGACACTGTTTCTTCTCACAGGTGTAGGATCTAAGAAAGACTGTTTACAGCATTGATATTCTTATGGCAATGACAAGGGAGAGTTTTTCCAGCATCTGCAGTAAGCTTGGTGTGTTTTATGTGCTTCGTGTTAGGATTTAGGGTTGTTAGTTCTGCTAGCAATCTGCATGTCTGTGGTCCAACTTGATGGCGCAGTATCCAGCTTTTCTGACTGAGCAGGTCAGTGATTTGTATGGTGCCCTAAGATATCCCCATACTGCTGTTTCCAATGTTCTGGAAAACCTGTACCTTTTTAATAATGTTTGTGACCATGTTTTTGGGAAGTCTCATTAATGAAGCCAGCCTCTTTCATTGTAGCCGAATTCTGCCCGGTAATATAAAGGTAATTTTTTTTTTTCTGCTGCAAGACACAGCAGTGTGAACAGTGAGTAATTTATTTCCTTGGATTGAAATTGTGGTTTGTCAAAACTGTAACGAACATCATGCCTTTAGTAACAGTGAATGCCACTCTTTTAGTAACATTAGGCATTTATACAATAGAATTCCAAGTCAGGTTTTGCACGATAATATTCTCCTGCATTTTAGGTTCATTGTTTGTTCTCCTGACGAAACCCCCTTGTAAATATGTATAACCTTTTCTTGTGTGTAGGCTTTACCGACATTTTATTGTCCAGAATTCAGTCTCTAGACCGTTTTGGAACCACAGTTTAGGGTATGTGTTTATGACTGACTTTAGGTTGAGCAGCACTTGATTATGCACAGTGGAAGTGAAGTGATTTTGGAGTCAGTTACGAACTATTGCAGGAGTGTACTATCAATTCTGAAGAGTTAACTGTGCATGTGATTGGTCAGAAAGCCCATGGCAGAAACCATTTACATATAAGTACAAGGTGGTTCAGATATGACCGGGACTGACTGCAGCTTGTTTACACACAAATCATATATTTGAACCACCTTGTATGTTGTAACTCACCATTGTTACTGTATGATCGTGAATCACGGACTTTATCGTGACTGCTTGTTGTACACCACACAGCTACCAAGGGCTTTGCTGCATTGTCTAGTTGTTCTTCCTCAAGATCAGCTGACTGAATAGTGGACCCATAGAATGTATGGTGTAGTGACACCTTGCTTTTGATTTATTTTTCAGGTATTTTTTCATTCATGCCACATAAAATAAATATAAATATTTAATGGAGTGGGTGAATACATTGTAATATTTACATTTAGAATTAATATAATGTTTTTGTAACTGCATTGCTCATTTTCTATATAATTTTGACAAAAACATGATTTAAGATTTTTCTCTTTTTCAGGTATAAAAAGCTTGTCTTTCAGATTAATTTTAATAGGTGTTCTGCATTATATAATCCAGAGATAGAAATCATTTGTGGTAATATTTATTTACTCTGGTAAGGGTTTTCAATTGCAGGCTCACATTAATCATCGTCACACAGCCGTACCAGTTCAGTCCATAGGAGACAGTGCTCAGTTTCCTCTAGTGGTTACAGGTGGGAACACCAAACCCCAGATTCAACAGGATGCTATGATGGTTGAAACTTCTGCTGCAAACAAAATGGTTGCCCCAAACCCTCAGAGGATGAACAAGCCTCATATGGTTCCACAGCCATCAGTAGGTGATCCAAGGCTTCAGCATACCACCATGGTTCCTGTATCAAACACGGGTTCTGTATTAGATCATCATCGGCGTGGTCCTCCACAGCCATCTCCTCCTCCTCCTCCCCCACCTCCTTTTAACCCTCATCAGCATCGTCCTGCAATGATTGTATCAGGTTACCCTACTCCCCAACAAAACCCTCAGTCAAATCAAACTCCAAATATGAGGACAAATTTAATAACTGTTCCAATACAAGATAACAGTGCTAGTGTGTTGGTGGAACACCCACCTCCACATCCACCTACAGGCTATCATCATTATCCACAAGCGCCTCCACCACAGTATTCTCCATATGCAGTTCCACCGCCTGTTGTGGGTCCACCGCAGCCACAGACAGGATATTATCAGGCTCCACCAGGTGCAGTAGTTGCATATCAGGCTACACAAGTGCCACAATATGCAGCTCAGGGTGTTTCTTCTAATCCCACTGCTCCAGGACGAGCTCCACAGTATCAGGATCCTGTTGGACAACAGTATGGAGCTCCACCACCCCAGCAGTGGCAACATGGACCTAACAATCCACCTTTCTATAGATAAAATTGTAGACTAGATGGGAAAAGATGTATAACAGAAGGTCATGTATGTTGTCAACAGTGAATAATTTTCATTGTGTTATGATATATGTACCTCAGCCATGGATGAAATGATCAGAATTCTCTGGCAAAGAGGGGCAAAATAATTTTTTGACATTTGATCATTTGCACCCAGCTTACTATAACAAATCTATGCGTAGAATTTTGTTTTCCATAGAAAAGTGTGAATAGAAGTACCTACAGAGTTGTACTAACATTCATTGAAGAGTCGGTATCATTCTGATGTTGGTAAAAATAAACATTTCTGTGATGAGATTTATGAAAGCAGTGAAGTTACGCTACTTTGGGCTACTGTAGCAACAATTTTTGAACATCATCATGCAAGCTGTACTAGCATGTCTTGTTGCATGTTGTCATCAAAAATTCTGAACTTACACACTGGTGCACAGGTCTTTTTTGTGTCGGTTATAAATTTTGTTACATAATTTTATTAGACTTCTTACCATTGTGTTTTGGGTTACCTTATGCACTACTAAAAAGTGTAGTGTGCCATAATTCCTTCTGGCCCAGACCAGGCACTAGTCCATTCTACCCTTCCAGTAGGTCTGACAGACTGTCTGTCTATATAATGTGATGCCATTTGGCACAGAATAGTCCCTGCGGCAAGAATAATGTTGAAGTAGCGTAAAAATCATTCAGTGGTAAAGTTAATGAAATATGTTTTAAGGGACATAATTCATTATGGAATCCTTATTCACACCATTTGAAGCACAATAAATATTAAAAATCATGTTCAGGAGCCTTAGTAATGTTGAAGGCAAAATGTCTTTCTCCAATACATGTCTTTGATATAATGAACAATGTTTTAAAAAAAGGGTCACAAAAATCCAAAAGAAACATGCTACTGAGGCATTCTAGAATTCCCTATTTATATCTTTTGAGAGTACTTTGGTTGCACAACAGTGGGAAGAGTGTGAAGTCATATTTAAGGACAAGTTCTAGTTCTCAAATTTTGGAGTTGCATATGAGTATATATATTTCATACATGAGCATTTAAAAATTGTTTTATGATAACATGACATCCAAAGTTCACGTGATTATAAAGATTGCTTTCTTATAGTATGTGATGCCATGTGGTGTGGTGGCTCGTACTAATGTTTCAGAGAAGACTACTATCTCTGTTTTGAGGATACAAGAACCCTGATGACAGCAATTTTAAATCTGCCATTTAACTTGAAATTTATGAGGTAATTTAGAAAGGCCTTTGTAATCAAGAATCACTTGTCAGTATTTTATAATTTATTAAAGTCACGGTATTGCAGTTTATACACTTGTTTATTACCTTATTCCATTGTGTTTTGGTAAAACTGTACCACCATCAGGCATGTGTGTGAAGTTTACATATGGCATTGCCCCTGCATGTTGTTACTGTTGAAAACTCAGAATTGAAATGCTTCTGATATTAAATAAACATAACATTTAATCCCAGTGGGATTTTAATTTTAAACATAACAACAGAATGGAGGAGCAATGCAGTATGTAAACTCGTCGTGCATACCAGATGATGTGTGGCATTGCTGAAACATGTATCAGAATAAGGTAATCAGACAGGGCTGCATAAATGAAAATAACTGAAATATGTAGTGAAATACAGTGATCAAAAGCAGCATGGTATTTAAATATTTAGTTATTAAAGTCACAATTGTTGTATGTGTCACATTCTGTTTTCTAAAATGAGTGTGTGGAAATAAAGTTGTGGCTGTACACCTGGTGTGACTGAAATGCCACAAACAAAATTTTTAAGTCAATATTAAATCTAGTGTGCAGGTGTGTTCCTAAACCTGCAGAGCACATATTAAAATGCTCTTTTCTTATATGGATCTAATATGGGCAGATTTTAGTGAAATTTATGAACACATTCCACTGTTGGTTAAAGTTATATAGAGATAAAGGACTCTACCTTACATGTTGTGCTGCACATATCTGAATCATAACTCCATAGATATCTACTGGAGTGAAGAATGATTAGAAGAACAAGACAGGGTATATAGGAACAACATAAAATTGAGGCACATGTGGATCTTTGCGTTTTCAACCATGGTCAGACAGTCGGTCATACCATTTAATCCACTGTGGTGACACTTTTGTTACTTTTTATAATTTTGCACATGTTATAGGATGCTTTTAGTACTTTTAGGATCTGTGTTATTTTAGAAGTTTATTGGTCATACATAACCTCAAATCTTTTCCTTTTTAAAGTATTTTGTAATTGCTAATTTAACAATATGATGTATACAAATGGTAGGCATATTTACAATCTGTCTGCTTACTAAGTTTTCAGTCTGCAGTTTCTGCAGGCATAATAATTGATGGTATGTTTATGTTTGTTAAATTATACCTTGCATAAATCACATGAAGAAATATAGCAGATTATTACTGATAGTAGCAATTACCAGTGGTCTGTGATGACTATCAACAGAACTGTGGAAACATTATAAATATGTGTAGATCTTAATGTAAAGTGCCTGTTTGTGTGTGCAATTTTAACCAAACTTGGATTTTCATGACAAATTACACTAAGACTGTCCCGTATAAAATTCCCTGACAAACCTTCCAACCAAGTTATTCTATATGGACAGGACAAGTTGTGTGAACACGCCAAAAAATGTGTGATACGTCACCAAAAACTATCTGATGTTTTAAACTATAAAATTCCCTATAACACCTTCTCCACCATCCCTATACCCAGGTACACAAAATGAGGCCCACCTAACCCTTCATTGGTTACAACAATAGCCACAATAATACATTATTGTATTAATGGATTGTGTAAGTGCTGCTTATTGAAACCACAATGAAGAAGCGTGGTTGTTTAAACAATTTCATGTAAAACCTTAACATGTTTGCTGGATACTTGAGAGCTCCCTGATGGTGGCCAGAAATAGCTGAAATATGTTGGAGTGAGATTAAATCAGCTGTACCATATAACCACTTGACTGTCATTGCACTGTAGTTTGTGTATGTACATAGAGAATGATCCAACAGTGTAAGTCTTTAATGTCATGTACATTTCCTAACTCATGTTGTTAGATCACTGATTGATCAACAGTGGTTTTCGGAACACTTGCAAAACTTACTGAAGTCTCTTGTCATCAAGAATTGAGCTCCTTCCCCCCTGAATTTATGGGTGCACATATGAGTATGGATACATATATATTTAATTGGAATATAATTTTTCATAAGAACATACATTGAGGGTGTTCATGAATAGGGTGGTGAGGAAGCCATTTGGACCCCCAAGTGGAAGGAACAGGAGGTTGAATAAATTGCATAAACAGGAGTTTCATCATTTGTACACCTGAACACACACTTTTAAGATGATAAGCTAGATGTCATACACATGGTGCACAACTGAAATTCATACAGTCTTCTGACTGGAAACCCCGAAGGGAAGAGACCACATGTTTAGGTGGGTGGTAATACTAAAGTCTTACCAAAGATGATGGGAGGGTGTGGATTGGATTCATTTGGCACACAACAGGGACTGGTGACAGTATCTTATAAATACAATAATTGACCCTCATGTCCATAAACTAAAGGGAATTTCATGACTGGCTTTGGACATGGCTTCTCAAGGATGATATTGCTTCCTGGAGTTACTTATAATTTACATAGAGCATAAAAACTTTGCTATGCTTATCTGAATACTTAAATATTCTGGGCTTGCTGGAATAAATGTGGCTGTTGATGTGGGTGAAATAATAGAGCCTATTAAAATAGTCTTCATGGGTGTTGTGACAGGCAGCACCCTGGGCTGCCACTGGAACCACTGCTTATCATCCATCACAGCTTTGATGTTTCTTAGTGCATCCCTTCAGCACGATTCAAGGACCCCAACAACCATGTGAGCACAATGCTGCTGTGGAATTCTGTGCCCGTACTGTCCACCATCAAGAGCTAGTGTTGTGGTGTGCCTTCATGGGGGGTTCCAGCAGCAGCCACCACCAAGGGAGCTCATTGTGGAGGAAATTCACTGACTGGTGTGTCAATGGGATGCTTGCATTGACTATAACCCATACTCTTTTCACACAGAACAGTGCCCAAACAGGTTTCCTTTGAACGGTTGTACATTAACTCTGATCTCTTTTAAGTATTTTTGCTGGCACTGATGTTACTATGTTGTTTACTTTAGGTTAACAGGTATCACATATATGCTGTTAAATTTTTTATTTAGGTCATGTGCTGATATATAATCAGGGCAATTGGTCAAAATAATTTATTGCTTAAAGATTATCAACATATGATACAGTCACAAAACACTGAAAGCAGAATGCACCTTAATCGTAATGTATGGGATAATAATGTATTCATTAAGGAAAGTACGTAATTGTCAGGCTTCCATTATGCTAGCATCTACTTTGGGGAAAGCATTTTCTTTACTCCAACATGATACTAGTAACCCAAGGATAAGAAAGTTGTGGGTTTTATATACAGATTTTATTAGGACCTCTATTTTCACATCCAAAATAATCTAGCCTTGCATATTTTTACCAGTCTGGGCCAATGCTATGAAAAATATGTGGGTATGTTTAAGAGGAGGACACTTGAAAAATATATGATATGCCCTTTTTATCATGTACAGATCCACAAGATGCATCTGAAATGGTGAGTCAATCTGTTTCAGATAGCTGGTTCGAAGTAGACTCAACTGCATTCTGTTAAATCATAAAGAATTTTATGCTGTGTTTAAAATCATGTAAGTGTGAAGACGACAATTTTTTTTGTAATTGCTGACTTCGCCTCCCGTCGTATATACTCACAACTTTTTTTTTCTTCCAATATATCTGTTTCAACTTTCACTTTTTGCAGTAAAAGTGGCTGTAGAATGAGTATAAAGGTGAATATTTGTGTCTGATTCCCATTTGACTAATATAGTCTTCCTCTGAATATTTCTCACAACAGTTCTGAAAATATTTTCTTCAAATGTAGTTCACTTGTCATATTAATATCTTTGGCTTTGAGGTCTCCCTTCTTATGGGATGTGGTGCTACATCAATGGATGCATGACATTTTGAGACAACCAAGTGGTTTCATCTTCCAAGGATTGAAAGTTTCTACAAGATGAGATCACTAGGTTGTCTCAAAATGTTGGGTACAGATTACCCAACTGATGTGGTGCCACATTTCAGAAGATTGGAGACCTCAAATATACTAATGTGAAAGCCTTAAAAACTTGCACATAATGGCATTCATTGCTATATTCATATACTATGTGTCCATATGCACATTATAACTGTAACAGCTGTTATGTTATGCTAGTAAATTGGAAGAGAAGTTACTAATTCAGAGTGATCTGAGGTCATACAGTATCATAACTGGTAGTGCAGTGCTCTTAATGCTAATCACAACATATGGAGAATTAATTCATCAGTAAAGACATGTTCTGTCAAAGCTCAATAGCATTAATGTTTCCTGTATAATAACCATTCAACAGTATATAATTTTTCCAGTGTAACAGTAGTGTCTTTCCAAGGTCCAATTCAAACCTTAGATGTGCTTACACAGATGAGACTAAACCAAAGATTTCAGCTGTTAACCCTTTACCTGCTAATGTGGAGAATATGGTGAGCTCCTAATAATGCCAGCAATGGCAGATGGGATTTAACTCGGCGTTTAAAGGGTTAATCCAGTTTATGTAAATTAAGAGGAAGTTGCAGTTAGGGTCTGATTACTTTGCTCCTTCATTCAGTAGTGTCTGTCCAGGGTTCAAGTCTCAGATGGTACTAATAAATTTGAGAATCTAAAGCAGAGATTTTGGCTGTTAATGCAGTTGTGTAAATTAAGAGGAAGGTACAGATGGTGCTTACACAGATGAGACTAAACCAAAGATTTCAGCTGTTAATCCAGTTTATGTAAATTAAGAGGAAGGTGCAGTTAGGGTCTGATTACTTGGCTCCTTCATTCAGTAGTGTCTGTCCAGGGTTCAAGCCTCAGATGATACTTAGATTTGAGACTCTAAACCAGAGATTTTGGCTGTTAATGCAGTTGTATAAATTAAGAGGAAGGTGCAGTTAAGTCCTAACAACTTTGCTCCACTATTCATTGATCAATGTTACAACTGTACTATATGGAACATGAAATACAGAGAAAGCTGGTGGAAGACCAAGTTGTCCATATATTTGTCTTGGGATGAGAGATGTGACTATCATAAAGAACACATGCTCGTAAATGATGATCTACTTGGCAAAACTTAAGTAGAAACATGTCGTACTTAAAGAAGACAAAGGTTGCCTATTTACATACCTGAGAACCAGCCAGATTGGATTGGAGCTTTGTGTGTGTGTGTGTGTGGAGATTTAAGGTTCTACAACTTCCATGTAACGAACCAGTCACAAAATGAAATTAGAAGATACTGTACATTCAAGTCTATGTCAAAGCATGGTTCAGTCTTGCATCTTTCAGTCTCAAACTTCACAGTGTAAAGACAGTTCAGTTACTGTTTAAGTACAGTGTGTCATCCATGGAGATACATTCTATTGTGACTGGCACTGATCTTCAGATGCTTTTTTCTGATCAGTGTTCAATCCAGTTAAGTTACTTTGCAGCAAGGTACAATATATGAGCACTGTATCATCAATTATAAACTGCATTACACTGGTAAATAACTGAGCCTGCTGCACTAACAGTGTATGTGTTCATTGGTGGCATAGCCTTTGGTACAAGGATTTGTGAATGCAACATTTCCCTGCATGATAAGTCTCAGGTCACTAATGAGCACATTCCAGACATAACCTGAATATGTGAGGCAGCACTGTGATAAGGAACAGTTACAACAGAAGTAATTTACGCATACAATTTGAAACTGAAAATTGCTACAGGAATGTTCCTGTTTTCAAGTATAGGGAGGTAGATTTGGAACATCTGTGAGTTTTGGTCTCAGCTTGTATATGCTTCCCAGCAGATAAAATTGCCGAGTTATCACAGCTGCTATTTGTGCCAAGCTACAGGTACTTAAGTCATCTTTTATTAGCCACATACTGCAAGTGATCTTAATGTATTTGTGACATGTATTCAGTTGAACAAAGAATGTTTCCATTTGCAGTATTTAAGTAAAATGTGCATCATGGGGCCAAAAGTTTCTGGAAGGTTTGTAACAAATACCCCACCTTAATAAGCTCATGTAAAACAATCTACACAACAGTGAAAATATTTTAAATGACATGTTTAGTAGTGGGCAAACAGAAAATTGCATGTTTTAACTGAGAAACTGGGGATACAGACATATCAGTGGTGAATTTGTGACAGTTGTTGGTTCTTCAAAGTGGAATGTGAAGTCTCAGCTTATATGGCACCAAACTTACAGCCACACAAGTTTCTTTCCTCCCAACTGGGAAGCAAGAAGTCAGTACTGCCAATATTTTCAAGAATTGGTAGCCAGTGTACTTCTTGATCTGAAATTTGTGTTTTTCAAAGATGAGGCATAATTTACATTAGGTGAGCATGACAACAGCCAAAATATTAGATACTTGTGTTCTGAAAATCAGTGTGCAGTTTATCACATTCCTAAGCTTTATCTATAAATCAAAGGTGCAATGAGTGCATGCAGTATCATATGGCATGTATTTCTTGAAGAGAAAAATTTTGACCATTATGCTTCATTCTGACACCATTCTCCTGAGAGTAGGTGAAGATATATGGTTATTTTATGCAGAACAATGTTGCTATTCTCACAGCACATAATGACTAGTATGAGATGTTTTCAGTGAATGGTTGATAATACACGTGTTGTGGCCTCAGGGATCTCCAGATTTGAATCCTTCCAATTATTATTTGCAGGGATACTAGAAGGCAGACTGTGTATAATCCACATTGTAACACTATATGAAGAGAGAGAGAGAGACTTAACATTTCAAGATGAGCTCTATTGCATGCTGAACAACATTTTCAAACAGCGTGAAGTCTGCTTAAGAACAAGTGGTCATCAATTTGACACTTTTCTATAAAATAAAGTTGAAATGTAGGGGAGACAGACTTGAAATGCCTCGCATATGCAGGCTTCCTATTCAGTAACACTTCCACGACAGTGTGGTGCTCACAGGCAAGAATAAAAAATGCCTATATTTTGGAGTATACACATCACAAAGTAACACTTCAGTTCTTCCATTCATTATTTCTTCATAATTTGATCCGCATATTTGATACATTACATTTCAACCGATGGATGTCCTTGCCTGCTTATGAATATTACTGTATTTATTAGCATAATTCTAACATGAATAATGGTGCTGTAACATATGCCTGTTTGAGTTCCACCATTTAATTTAAATAAAAAATATGCAGCACTACCTGGAACAAACGAATGTACAAACAGTACTGTTTTCTTACTACAGATTTAAATATAAGAAAGTTTGTCTGATATTTGAAAGATGGACATATCTTCTTTGCCCTACTATGCAGAAGAATTTAATGGCTGAACAAGTTATAAAATATATATCATAGTACAGCACACAGTTCTCTGTAGATAGTTCCAACACATTACATTTTGATTTTCCATCATCATGTTTTTGCCAATTCATCTTCCACAGTGATCATTTTATTTGCTGGGGCAGGTGAAGTAACAGCAGATTTTGCTGGTGTATCCTCTGAAGGCATTGTGATTGCAACAGCTTGGCTTGTTGATGGAGCAGCAGTAAGTTTGTTCTGATCTTGTTCCCAAGAAAGTGGCATTGTTGGTTGAGGATCCACTTTGCTGAGTCTCTCACTCAATGCCTTCAGTGCAATTTGTCTGGAAAAAAGGATAAAACAAGCATAATCTTGTAAAACTGGTGAAGCAATACAAATGGCTGTGGAACACAGTCTTATTCTGAAAGACTGAACACTTTCAAAGTGTTCATGAACATTAAAATTCAGCTTGTTCACATATCCCCAGTTAGAAGCAATAGTACTCTAACCTTCTCCTTTCCATGTCATGTGGATCAATGCCTGGTAAACTGATTGTGATTCCTGTTGGGGCTGCTGCCATATCAAATTTGCGTACAGTACGGTGACAGATACCAATGCGGACCAAAAATTCATGAACTGTGTTACCAACAAGGGCAATAGGAGGCTGTAGTACATTGGGGAAGAAACTGAAACAGAATGAATTAGAATAAGATAACTGCCCTGCTGCCATCTTCTGCATTTGTTTCCCAATCCTGACACCAAGCAAATCATCTGGTTTAAAAATGTGTTACTGTTACATTCAATTTGCCATACTAAGACAGCATTTTAATTGTTGGCAAAACCTTACTGTTAACCCAGGCTTGTGGCATTCCCCTTTACTTTCCAGTGGCATAATTGCCATTGATCTGCAACAATTTCCCACTATGTACTATGTATATTGTATGTGCAACATCTGTCACTACAGATGAAGAGCATTATTGTCAAGAAAATTCTCTTAAGTGGGCATACTGAGTTCAGTTTGGTGTACTTTATTCTGTTGTACTCTACCGCCCTCTGAAGAAGATATGAAGCACTCAGTACCATATATTAATATAAGCTACCTAGAATCGAATTCCTACACAAGCACCAGATTTGTAAATATAAAAATATATATTACACTAACAGCACACAGAAGTATGGTCATGTGTTGTTAAAGGGTA
>Ga0123355_10009638_pt1 | contig 14717 bp, 7 predicted proteins | sample TergutEmb28metaG_3_FD_89872 | JGI IMG/M metagenome (GOLD analysis project Ga0123355, IMG submission 89872) | Embiratermes neotenicus P1 segment gut microbial communities from Petit-Saut dam, French Guiana - Emb289 P1 | ecosystem: Host-associated > Arthropoda: Insects > Digestive system > Gut ...
AAAAACTATCATTATGCATTTACTCACATAGCTGTTTTGACAATATACTTAATAGTATAATTATTTACAGATATGCTGCCACAACACCTCGTTTGCAAATAAGAATTGAATTGTGAATACCGTAATACAATTTTAGCAAGGAACAAAGCTGCCTGATGATGATCTGACAAGATCGAAACATGTCGGAGTGTTTTAAAGTGTTTTAAAGTGTTTTAAAACTGTTTTATGTGAAATTATATGTGCATTCGTTGGTTGATGAATTGAAGTAACAATTTCACTATTTAGCTCTGTAAAAATATTCTTTGTGGGCGCCTTGAAGGGTTACCGGCGAGGAGTTTCATGTCCCCAGTTAAACTTAACCTCACAACTAGTTTTACCCCAGACGCCTTACCCACGGGGGAAATGTCCGGGCTACTCATTGTATAGGAGCCTTTGTGGGCGTCAGAGCGAGTGTGTGCGTTATTGGAGAAGAGGAAAATTCTTGATCCTTAGAGAATCTAAAGCGCCCTATACACTTTCAGTTAAACTGAGCCATTTTACTGTTTGACGTCATACCTGACGGAAAAAACTGAGTAAACTGCGCAGTTTCGACAGGCAATAGCGCAGGCCTCAGAACTGTCCTTTCCATTCGTCTTTCACACAGAGAACTGCGCAGTTCACTCAGGGAATCCCACAGTTTCCTCAGTTTACCTGCCGACACCAAATAGTTTATATAATCTTCAACATCCGTTTCTAGCCATTCTTTCAGCAGGTGAACATCGCATGATATATTCCTTTTCAAATACCACTTCTTACTCCACATTTTACGCTTTCTTTTCTTCTTTTTGGATAACATTATGGTCGATGTGGCCAGCAAACAGCAAACGACAGCCTTGTTTTTATCCACCATAGTCACACGCACAAGAAGACATACAGAACCGACAAAAAAACTGACAAACCTGATGGGAAACCTGTGCTATGTCAGAGAACATTCGGTTCAGTTTTTCATGCATTTTTTTTTTAACAGTTCAACTGCACAATTTAACTTAGAGTGTATGAGACCCTTAAGCCACGACTTCTGGGTTACTCCGGCTGTAATTTCTAAGTTCCTTACAGAGTAAGAAATGTAAGGTAAATTGTACGCTGTAACCGTCTGTCATGCTGTTCTCAGAACGTGCGTTCTGCTGGTCTTGTAGGATCTTGACTAAATTCATTGTCAGTTCTGCATTTAATCTCCTATCCTTACAATCTCTTGTACATTTGTTTGTGTCTTTAGTTGCTTTGATAAATTATAGCATTTTGCTTGGGAGCCTTCGGTACGCGATAAATACAGATCTATAATGAAATGCATCTTTATGGATGCAGATTGGAGTCGTTATTTGAAGAACAGGTTTATAGCGAATACATTTTGTGTTTTATCGTCCATTTTTCATTCTGACGGATTGCGAAGTCGGTAGTCGGTGTAGCGACTAGCTACGGGCCGGACGGTCCGGGGTTCGGATTCCAGTGGGTGCGAGATTTTCCGGACCTCTTCAGGCCGACCCCAACCAGACTACTGAACAAGGTGTAGCGGGTCTCTTTGCCGGGGGTAAAGTGGTTGGGGCGTGGCGCTGTCCAACTACCCCCTTCTAGCGCTGAGTTATAATATTGGTAGAGCTACACCTGTACTTCCCATTCGTGCTTTCATGGCTTGTAACGGGAATACAAAACAAATTGTCTTTCTGGAAAACTGATTCGTGTTATTTAGATTCAAATAACTAGAATTTTAAAGCGAGTATACAAGGACTTGTTACTGGCTACATTCAAACAAAATTAATTTCCCTTCGGTCTGAAAACATAAACACAGTTTAGTTGAGTGTGTGCGTACGCAAACATACACACTCTCTCACTCTCTCTCTCTCTCTCTCTCTCTCTCACACACACACACACACACACACACACACATGTTGGTAAAATGTGTATAGAATTCTGTGTAATATTTCACCTCACCAAGTGAACTAAATTACAATCTCGGTGTATTTGTATAACTTTGGTAAGTCGCGGTGTTTTTTCCTGTTCATTTTTCACTACCGTTATTTACAGTCATATCAATATACGTATTACTCACTTCCCCTTGTACCATAATGTGAATATTTATTGAAATTGGTTTCAGGTAAAATTTTGTAATTTATCTTGGTACATCTTATATACACCGAATGCGCAATAAAACTTTATAAAATAAACTTTGGTAGGTCGAGGAATGAAATACTTGTATGGTGCACTGGTGGAACAGCAATCCCATTGTACTGTCGAAAATACTATGCTTGGTTACCATTTTCGGGGTTCACTGTCGACGAAAATAACCTGTATGAAACTTGCTTATTTTTAAGAGATGTTCAGATTACTCTAGCCTTATGCAAGAATGCCTTTTCTCAAGCGAGTCACAGCTTGCACCATATGGTAACTGTCACAGAAATAATGCCGCTTGGCCATTTTATTTGACTTGACTTTACGTGAATTTCGTACAAATTGGCTGATTATTTCAAAATTTGAAGTAGCAGGCCCATGTTACATAACACTGAGCGCTATAACTGCAGATGGTAGACTTAATCTGGATCCATGCCTGGGCACCGAATAGGCAAGCTGGTAATGTCCAGACGAATTATGAAGTGAGATTGACAGTGAAAGGAAACACTGCGTATTGGAAATAGATATCTTTCAAATATAAAGTCTTTCACAAAAGTATCGCTGATGATGAGTTCCTTGACTCCTATCCCGCCTGGGAATATAATTTTGTCAGTGTTCTGGAAGTAAACCCGAATTGGTAGTATTTTGTCTTTTTTTCTGCATATTCTGATGAGTTCTCTTTGTTGCAGGTGAGTTGTCTTTCATAATACTGCCATGTTTCCGGATGTGGGGATGTTCTGTAGATGAAGGGGTGAGTGTAGTTTGTCAATTTTTATTTAATTTTAATTATGCCTGCCGTACTTCTACATTTATGTGTTCTTATGTTTTAATTTCATAAGAGTGTATTACATGTAACACAACTGATGTGATCCCATTAGACGGGGAAAAAATCTAAACATTATAATACATTAAAAGATTTCAATTAAAAACCAAAGATTGAAGGGTTTAAGAAAGACGTGTAAAGAGATATACAGACCAGTTAGCTGTAAATATTTTGGAAAAAGACATTGATGACGTAAGCTTTAAATGCTAACACTTTTTCTGATTCACAGATAAAATCCTTGAACAGAAATGTCATTACAAATAAAGTAATAACTTCTCTATTTAAGGCAGATTTTATATATAACATTAGCAAGAAAGAGTAGGCGTAATAAATAAACAATGTTGGTGCAGTTACGGTTAATTACCTTAAAATAAAATTGAGCACCATACCAGAATATGACATGCATCAAACACGCCTCACGTCAGAAGTATAATAAATAAAATTAATATTGATATATGCGAATGAATTGAATAAGCAGTCGCGGACAGCCGACGAGAAGTGGTCCTCCAGCTTGGGGGTAGGGCGAGGTGCTAACAACCCCTCCCTGTAAAAAAACTTTGTTAAGAAACACTCACATGCGGGGTGCTTGCTCTGGAGACATTTGCGGACGCTTGTGAGTGCGGTAATGAACCTTCGGTTTCCGTGAAATGCGGGGAATTTCTTGACTAGCTGCAAACCAGTTAGCTTCTCAAGGACTCTGCACCATGGAGTGAGTAAGTAATGTTGATGTATGCGTTATTACCTTGTTCAGTGGGTCCGTGTCGTCGCGGCATGGCTCATCCTCAGGTTGCAGATGGAGCAGATGGCCTGCTGATATGGAGGGTAGATGCGAAGATATTGAATAGGCAATCGCGGGCAGCCGGAAAGGGGTGTTGACCTACCTTGATTGGAATAGGGAGTGACAACTCCTCACCGGAAGAAAAGCAGAATTTTACGAAATATTACAACGTCGGGGATGGGATTTATCAGTCCCTGAGTAGGGACCGACCACTGGTCCGTTCTTGTCAGCACGGCAGTGAGTCTTCCGATTCCATATAATGTGGGAAATTTCTTGAAAAAATTTGAAGACCTAGTTGGTCTCAAGAACGAATCTGCTCCGTGGATTTACTTAGTATAATTACAGACATCTCAATTTTTTATGAGGATTTTGTACGTTTGTTAGTCATCTGAAAATAAAATTGAACCCATTGTCGAAACAAAATGGGTATCAAATATAGCTCACGCAAAAACAATGACCGACGTCATTTTGCTACAGAGAATCTCCTACTGTCAGACACGCAAATGCCTACTGCTGTGTGACAGAGGATAGGACGGAGCTGACTGTCTGAGGAACCCATTTTTCCTGTTTTAACCGTCGTTTTTTAAATTTACGTCCATAGTCTCGTGTACACTTTAGCGAAATAGGATTATACAAACAGATTTACATCAGGAGAAAGGCGTACAAAAGCTAATGAGCTGACAGCATGAACTGACGTCTGCTTCACAATGATCCTTCCATTCACGTATCTTTGATGTGCCCCCTACGATGGTAAAATATGATATACAAGTGCAACTACCTGTGATGGAGATGTTACATTTATGAACACTCCCCCATATATATATAATCTTTCTTTCAACTTGAGAAAACAAAGGTATTGCATTTAATTGCTGCGATATTTCAGCCGTATTATTGAATATTTTGCTGACTGACTCCTTTTGCAGAAGACAGTCCTGCTTCAAGAGCTGCAGGCGCATAACCAATGAAGACAGTCCGAACCTTTTATTGCCTCTGAAGTGTCGTTATCTCGTTTGCAGCAGCCCGTCATTATACCCTGTCCTGAAACATTGCACCCCCACCCTCGCATCTCTTCTCTTTTAACATCCTTTTTAATGATCAGGCCATTTACATTTTGCTGTGCATTTCCCATCGCCATCATCCGTGCTATTTGCGCCGTCCTCATACTTATTCATTTGATCGTGCTAATCATATTTAAGGAGAAGTATAGTTTAAGAACTGACTTTTTGTTTAATGAAGTCATGTGCGCGATGTGATGAATGTCAAGGTACAGTGTAGATGGGAGAAGCATGCATCACATGTATTTCCGGTTTAGTGTCTTTCTGACACTCACATGGATACGAAAATAGAGATGCGAGGTAGTATACAGGGTTATTCTTTAAGAGGCAGCGATGATCACTTTTAAATGCGTTACGTAATGACGCTGTCGATTGCTGGGTGTATATAGTGTTGGTTGTAGATGAAAAGATGAGCTTGGAACAATTGTGGAATGACAGTAACTCAGAGAAAATTCACAGACCCCAACATGGACTGGCCTGGGATTGAGCCCGGTCTTCCGCGGTTAGAGGCCGTTGACTAAGAGCCTGAGCTATGGCACGGTCCTGAAATTGTTGCCATATTAACAGTGGAATTTCTCCTGGTATCTTTTGAACTTGATGAAGAGAGTTTTCATGAGTACAGCCAGTTTGAAGTTTTAAAATTTCGCAGGCATATTTTGATGACATTCGCTAGTACGAGTGCAGTGTCTTCGTACGCCAGTTATTTTAACGTCTAGGTACACTAGTTATCCTAACTTTTGTATAAACCGGTTGTTCGAACGTCTAAGTACACCACTTCAGCGTTTGAATACACCAGTTATCTAACGTCTAAGTACACTAGTTACTCTAACATTTGTATACACTGGGTGTTCGAACGTCTAAGTACACCACTTCAGCGTTTGAATACACCAGTTATCTAATGTCTAAGTACGCTAGTTATTCTAACTTTTGTATACACCGGTTGTTCGAACTTCTAAGTACACCACTTCTTCAGCGTTTAAATATACACCAGTTATCTAACGTCTAACTAAACCAAATCTTCCAACACCTGAGTGCACCACTTGTTCTAACGTCTTGTATCATCAGTAGTTTTAACGTCTGATTATGCAAGTTCGGACGTCTGAATACACCAGTTTTTCAACATCTGGCAGGCCGACTGCCTCCAAGCCGAGTAGTGGTGGTAAAGGTGTAATTGTCAACAAGTAATGTGGACTAGTGCAGTGGAGAAGTGTGAAGACATGTACAAAAACTTATGGCTTCAGAATGTTGTATGTCCTTACTTAAATCATGGTTTGTCACGTGGAAAACTGCCGGAATAAGAAGTGTCTTTTGTTTGTTTCGAACGTTATACTCCTCGTCCCTCGCGGAACTGCCTTACCAATGCGTTCATGGCTAAATTATTTTCCAAATTTCATTTGAAATTGTGCAAAATACTATTATGCCTTATTTCAATTTGGGCATAAGACTTGGTGTCTCATCTTGAGGACAGAAATTCGGACCAAGTTTTAAGTGCTTCGGAAGAGGGTGTTCTCGTGTGTCTAAGAGGAGGGAAATGATAGGGCGATACAGAAAATTGCGTAAGGAAGAGCTTCGTGAATTGGAGCTGGACAAAAGAATAGGGTGACCGATATTGGAGAATGGATATTAGAAATATGTAACAAAAATATGGAAGCTGAGAAATGAATAAAAAAAATTAGTGGCAGGTACGAATGTTATAAGTAACTTGAGAGATTTAAGTATAGATAGGATAATATTCAAATGTGTGATGGTCTTGGGTATAAACTTGTCTGAATTAGGATATGTTTCATGGCCTGTTCAATCAAATTCTCTGTTACATATCTAGTTAACTAGTAGGAGTAGGGGACGCTACGCAAGACGAAGCGAAACTGCGTATGAGTATTCCTTGTGTGTGAGAGCAAACCTCCGTTTATACACGTCGTCCATTTCACGCCGAATAATCATGGGATATGACCTGTCCAAAATAAATGAGCTGGAGGAGATGTGCAATGGAAAACCGTGTAGGGAGAAATCGGCTGCACCCCCACACAACACCGAGCACTTTTCTTAACCCTTTTACCACCTCTCGTTTTCGCTTCAACGCAAGCTCGCAATCAGCCCTTTAATCGCTCTTTAGGAATCGAATTAAGGCATCATTAAGACTTCAGCACTAATTACATGGGTTTCACGCTATATTGCTGGTCGAAATTTAATCGCGAATTAAATTGCCCCTGGCATAGAAAATATATACATGAAGCATGATGAGAAGGCTTAACAGTTAGTTGATTTGGAAACAGAGAACACCCCAAGCTAAGTGATTTTGCTATTGGTCCGTCGCAGCTCTCTGTCATCATGAAATGTTTCAAATTTCTTGCGAGTTCTTAGGTTTCCGCAGCCCTATAGTCGATATCCCTTTGAGGCATGTGGCGCCGCGTCACTGAGCGATTGGTGCTTCGACATTCAGAGACAACAATATGATGTCTTCTTCAAGGGTCGAAATGTCCATTTCCGACCACTATGTTATCTCGTAGCGTCGTGCGCTTTTCAACCCGTGACGCAGCGCCACATCCCAGTTGAAAGGAGTCCTCACCTGAAATGTCTTTTCATTCTGATAATGCTGCAAAAATGTTACGGAAACTAGAAACCTCTGAAGAAGGAACACGTCCTTCTCCGGTTTTCGATTCGTTTGGAGTGTTCCATAAGTTTTTGTGGTTGCACCGACTTCTAAACAAGTTTATCAGGTAAAGACTGTATCCAGTATCCTTGTGTCTCTTCCTCTCAGAATTATGTTTTATGGATTACAGAAAATATATAGTGGATTTTCAAAGGTTATAGCTTTAAATTTATTTCTTTGGTTCGTACTGTTTAGGTTCCCATTTTGAGTACTGGCTTGAAGCCTGATTGTCTTTACTGAGGCTTGTTGATGTACGAGTATTCTTGAGCCCCTCGAGACTACTAAATTAATTATGAATGAAGTGGTTAATTTTGTGAAACTCGGAAGCATATACCACAGGAATCGATTTTTTTCCCCTTATCTTATCTGAAATCATTATCTTCGTTGTTTTGAGCGGTCTGTGACAAGTGTTCCGTCTTTGTGACGGGCTGTTTTCGATTCAAGTGCCTCATAGCCAGCACTCGGAGTGTAAAGTTATTCCTGATCTTAATTAATTAAAAACCGAGTTATGAAGTCGTGTGGGGGGGGGGATGGTGGTAGAGCTCCAGTCCTTCGGCGTTAGATGGAGTTAAACGGTCATGCCGAGCCGCTTTGAGGAAAGAGCGCATGTGTTGGTAGCATTTATTGCACTGTCTTGAAAATTGTGTTACTCGTAATTAACATTTCATGTAAATAATTGTAAGATTTTGTTGAGCTGCTTAGTGTGCAGAATTTTAATTTTTACCAGACATCAGTCACTTATTTCCTTTATGGGGTTAGAAATATGTATTTCCACATTAGAGAAAGCAAATCTGAAACGACGTCGGACATATTCGTTCAACATTCTGCTCTTTAGTTTGCATTCCCTCTATCTCCCCTAAGCATCTGCTTGGTGTGTGGCCGTTTGTGCAAAGTCGATATGACAACACTTCTTACGCAAAGTGTTATAGTGAATTGAAAATGAACAGAGACTTGATATGACAATTTCTTCTTACCCAAAGTGTTATTGTGAATTAAAAATGCCCAGGAGGTGGTAAAACAAGTATTGCATTATTTTTTTAGAAAATAAAATGTATGAGGCCTACGTGGTCGTAGTTATAAGAATATCATTATTGGTTCGCGCCGCAAATGTACGTGTGACTCGCAGTTATGTCACATTGTGAAGACACTGACGGGAACTACGCAAAGTATCGGTTAGGATGACCTACAGCGTTGCCGAAATATCCTTGATGCAAGTCTAGATCGTTTTCAAAAGGACCTCTTGCGTAATGCCTCTAAAAGTCCTGTGTCGTAATGTGAAATCGCCTGTCGCGTTCTTCCGTGATCGTAAGCCGTCGTGTGTTACGTAAACAAATTTGTAGTGATCCGTGCGATACGAATATCGGAAAATGCCGTGTGTAATGTTGATCGTCATGCTGGCACCGAGTGTAGTTAAGTCGGTTCACAGCATTCGGTAACAAAGGGGCTATAAAAGATACACTTGCATTTGCAGGTCGGAGGTGGGGGGCAGTGTCCTGGTCACACAAATTAAATCAGGCCCCGCGTTGTGCGTGTGACGACATGGGACCATTCCCGGAAATTACATTACCGAATTCAACGGGGAGGAACGAGTAAGGGGTTAGCAACGAGTGAATCAGTAACGAAAAGAACGAGGAGAAGTGGTGGGATGGGAAACTTTGTCCAAAGAACTTTGTGAAAGGATAAACTCACGAATGAATCAAAAGGGGACGCAAGTGTTTGGCTTAGTGAGGCCCTGCGCAGTTGCTTGATTAGGGAGGCCCTACTTAGTTACTGGCTTAGAAATGTCATACTTAGTTGCTGGCTTCGTGAGGTCCTACTTAGTTACTGGCTTAGTGAGGTCCTACGTAGTTGCTTGATTAGTGAAGTCCTACTTAGTTACTGGCCTAGAAATGTCGCACTTAGTTGCTGGCTTAGTGAAGTCCTACTTAGTTATTAGCTTAGTAAGGTCCTACGTAGTTGCTTGATTAGTGAAGTCCTACTTAGTTACTGGCTTAGTAAGGTCCTTCATAGTTGCTTGATTAGTGAGGCCCTACTTAGTTACTGGCTTAGAAATGTCGTACTTAGTTGCTGGCTTAATGAGCTCCTACTTAGTTATTGGCTTAGTAAGGTCCTACGTAGTTGCTTGATTAGTGAAGCCCTACTTAGTTACTGGCTCAGTGAGGTCCCACGTAGTTGCTTGATTAGTGAAGTCCTACTTAGTTACTGGCTTAGTAAGGCCCTTCGTAGTTGCTTGATTAGTGAGGCCCTACTTGGTTACTGGCTTAGAAATGTCGTACTTAGTTGCTGGCTTAGTGAGCACCTACTTAGTTATTGGCGTAGTAAGGTCCTACGTAGTTGCTTGATTAGTGAAGCCCTACTTAGTTACTGTCTTAGTGAGGTCCCACGTAGTTGCTTGATTAGTGAAGTCCTACTTAGTTACTGGCTTAGTGAGTTCCTACTTAGTTACTGGCTTAGAAATGTCGTACATAGTTGCTGGCTGAGTGAGATCCTACGTAGTTGCTGGCTTAGTGAGGCCTTACTTAGTTACTGGCTTAGTGAGGCCCTACGTAGTTGCTTGATTTGTGAGGCCCTACTTAGTTACTAGCTTAGAAATGTCGTACGTAGTTGCTGGCTGAGTGAGGTCCTACGTAGTTGCTGGCTTGGTGAAGCCTTACTTAGTTACTGGCTTAGTGAGACCTTACTTAGTTACTGGCTTAGTGAGGCCCTACGTAGTTGCTTGATTTGTGAGGCCCTACTTAGTTACTGGCTTAGAAATGTCATACGTAGTTGCTGGCTTAGTGAGTTCCTACTTAGTTACTGGCTTAGTAAGGTCCTACGCAGTTGCTGACTTAGTGAGTTCTTACTTATTTGACTGAAAATTACAGAGACTTTTCTTTCCGTTTTCTTTGCCTTCTGGGGGTGGGGGGAGTGGTGGAGGTTGCGGACGTCGTCTAATATAAAAATTCCGCACGCATCGTCTCTTCTCTTCGGAATTCATTCGTTGTACAAGAGGCAATTCCTATGCAACGTCGGTTAGAGATACGTCACATGTAAACTGAGGATTTTTGTTTTTACATTAAAGAGGCATCGCCTGTTCCCGTACACTAACGTTGTACCAGGTGAAAACCATGAAATATTTTTAGTTTATTCTACGTTTTAAATACTCAGTATTTAAAATGTAAAACAGTTACCTTAGTAAAAAAAATCCATCATTACCGATACCATTAAAATATATGTACTCTATTTCCAGTCTCACTCACGATCTTTCCACAGTATTGCAGTGCGTGATGGTTGCCAGGATATCGTAGTCGGCATAGCAACTCGCTATGGGTCGGACGATCCGGGGTTAGGACCCTTCGGGTTTCGAACTCCGGTGGGGAGCAGATTTTCCCGACTCATCCAGACAGGCCCCGAGGCCCACCCTGTCTCGTGCAGGATGGGTACCGGGTCTCTATCCAGGTTGTAAAGCGGCCGGGGCGTGACGTTAACCACCTACCCCCTTCTAGCTAGCGCTATACATCTGCCTCACCTGAGTGCCTGCTTGGCATGTTATAGGGTGAACTTTACCCTTACTACAGTGCCTGATAGCTGTGACACCGCTAGTTTGGGTCAGGAGCTCTGAATAGAAACACATGAGCCGAACACGACTGAAGGGTGCCATTCCCGTTTTGGAGTGATTCCTCGCAGCTACTTCGTATTTCGTACGTATGCTGATGGTTGTGAGCGGTAGTTACTTTTGCAACTGAATTGCGCCAAATGTACCGTACTGGACCTGCCGTTCCACCTTTCCACTGGAAGAGCATTTTGGTCCCGTTAAATGGCCGTTGACCTACAGCCCTCTACTTAGGGTTGTGGTTAAATTTTCGCAGCTCATAGCGAGACAGTGCAAAATTTGACTTCAAAACCTGGTTCTTCCAGTTAGTTATGCTTAGAACAAAATGGACGTGTGTTATGTAATAGTCATACGCGACCTAATTTGAACCTAAGGGAGAACAAATCACATAGAAATAATTTTTAACTTTGTGATTTATATACAGTTGTTCCAGTCTCAGTAGGATCGACCGGAAACCGTGAACCGCAGAACTCTTGACACTTCGAATTGAAGGGGTGACACATTCGGTGGAATGAGATGTGCGTATGATTAAGAGTTGTCTTCGTTATCATCGTAATTATCATCACGAACTTTATTAACTTTCTTGTACCAAAACGTGTTCTGTTAGTCCATATTTTAGACGAACAAAATGCACTAGTTGAAATACAGTGAAGCGGATCGTAAAGTACTCTTCAAATTAGGTGCCATCTGCTACATGTTTCGGCACCAAGATGATATCATCAGGGAGTTTATCAACAACAAACAATCGCAAGTCCAACCCATATATCAGTCGCTACTCGCTCACAATTCCATCGTAAGAAGTAGAAGTCTCGTTGATAAATTCCCTCAGGATGGCACCTTGGTGCCGAAACACGTAGGCGTTGGCACCTAATGTGAAGTGTATTTTAAGATCTGTTTTGTTGTATTTTAATTAGTGTATTTGTTGGTTTAAAATACAGAATGAAAGAAAAGGCACGGTGTGAATAACAAAATTTAGGTGTTCCTTTAGTTCAGTTCGTCTGATATCGCGCTGTTTGTACGCTTGTTACTGAAAGGATAGTTTCTGTAGACGACTTATGTTCATTCGTTTCAGGCAGTCTCTCCAGTTCGTCTGATGCGATTTTGTATCTTGTAATGTTCTGTGAACATTTAATCTGTTGTGGCTGTCGGAGTTGCTTTGGCTCTCTAGTAGTGCGAGGCCCAAACGTGGCCATGCCATTTACAGTTCTGGGGCATCCAGATTTCGCTGTCATTACTACCAGCTGCTTTGGAAGTAATATTATGTGATGGTAGGCTGGGTGGCGCACTCGGTCACCTATGGAGTGAGTACCGGTCTCATTACCGGGGGCGACGCTGTCGAGGCGTGGCCTTGACAATCCACCCCATTTAGCGCCTAGGTTAAAGGAAGACTAGAGCTATACATCTACGCCTCCTCTGGGCCTTCATGACCTGATCTAGGGAGAACAAAAAGGTTTTTTTTTTGTGTGTATTGCCGTATATCTCCCAAAATGTCGTTTCATTGTCCCATTCATATTATGTCCGTGTCATTTTATTTTAATATGAATTTCCACATTTGATATTACATATCCAATATCATCTAAATTAGAGACTCGTTGCATAATGTTACCTTCGCTAATAGCAGTGTGTGATTCCTCTGTAATTATTCCCATAAAAGTGTGTCCCCCCCCCCAATCCCCATTCTGTGTGTGTCTGTTACAGTTCCTCTTTCCCAGTTTTGGTGCATTTGACAGCTATGCCTGTGCTGTAGAATAACTGCAGCAGTTTTTCTTTTAGTGGCCCACAGCCTAATGTTGTACATTAAGTCATCCATGCCGGAAGTCTTTCTATTTTTAGCATTCTTTTTAATACCATCTCTGGTTCTTCTGTTTTTATGCCCCCTTCGTATTTAATTAATTCAACCATTTCTTTGCCCCCTTTCCGATTGTTGTCAGCGTTGAAAATTGATGAGTTCCGGTACTCTTTTGGTATTATGTTGGTATGTGTTTGATCAGTTGCTTCTAACTACAGTTTCTTCAGTCTTTTGTAACCCCTTGCTTTTGATCCTATTATGTCACGTTCCAACAATTTTACATACTTACCTGCCATTTTACTGAATTCTGGTTAAAATGCTACTGTAAGCTTCTTATGTTTAATAGTCTGTTGTGGGGCTTTTGTGTGAAAATATATTTTGTGTCAATGTTTTCCTCTGTCAATTATTTGCTTAAAATCTTCATTGGATGTTGCGTTTTTAATGGGTTTATTTCCAGAACTTCCTTTAGCCGCGTCCAAGATTGCTTCTTTTATATGTAACTAGCATTCTGCAAAATTTTATTTGGGCTTGCCTTTCAATGTGTTTTTGCATAAAATTTAAATGTTTTCTTTTTCTAGTAAGTGTATTTTAGTGTTTGGTTGATTTTGCTGTTTTATTACGTCTATTAAGAATAGTGTTAGGGATAAGTGTGGGAGTAAATGGTTCTTAAGGAGCCTGTTTGGGAACGGTCAGTACAATGCCATGTTTAGGGAGTGGAAAATGTATGTATACAGGGCTACAGCTTTAGTTTCGGAGGCCCGTACCTCCGAAACTAACTACTCTTGTACTAACCTGCTCGCTGCAAATCAGTCAACGGCCATGTTGAGTGCAAATATAATGGTGTAAATAATTAGTGCCTTGTGTTTTATATATACGAGAGTTTACTGCAATCAGGCAGGAAAATTAAATTCTACGAAATGTTTACTGGCAAACACAATGTTGCGAAATAAATATCTTATATTGTAGTATATGTAATTGATTACTAACTTGAAATTGTTCATTTATTAGCACTGTAATTGAACTGGCATTTTAAAGGTATCTGATGTGCTCGATATGAGGAAACTCTTAGATTAGTATAGCCTATTGGAGTCACTGCACACGAACCCCCTGAACTGTGCATGTAGCCAGGTGTGCGTAAAACGTTTAGTTCCATTTCCAAAGTTTTGAATTTAATGTAGAGAAATTCCAAGTAAAGGAACTGAAAATGGAAACCCTAATTCCTTATTCTTTGGCATTCGATTATGCCTTCTCGAAGAATTAAAACCCCCGGCTCCATGTCTTCTTTTCGTAAAAGAGATTTTCATTTTTAGTTCCCCCCCCCCGCAAAGGTTCCAAAAGCGGAAGTTAACTTTGTCATGTCTGTCCGTCCGCCCGCCTTACCGCGTGGAACAACTCGGCGCCCGCTGTACTTATTTTCGCGAGGTTTTATAATGGCAAGTTTTGCTAAAAATTTGTCGAGAACATTCAAGGTTTTTAAAATCTGACCGCATTACCTGACAGTCCGCGGGAATACTTGGCTAATTTCGTGAGTGCTTTGGTTACCACCGACACTATGTTCGTCGTCGATTTTAATCGAGAATAATCGATAGTAATCGAGGTTAATCTGCCTTAGCTCTTCATGCGAGTTGCATTATGCATGACTAAGGAAAATTAAAATGTGCAGTCATTACATTTAATATTCATTGGTTACCAATTATAATGTGAAACTGGAGTTTAGATGGATTATGAATTCGCCTACAAATTTTGTATGAAATATAGTTTTCAAATCAGTAATTACCAAATATTTGGACGGGGGGGGGGGGGTGAATTATAATTTTTATTGGGTGGAAAATATTGAGAAATTTACATGAGGATATTCATAAATTATTTATCAAATTATATCATA
>Ga0123355_10009639_pt1 | contig 14714 bp, 5 predicted proteins | sample TergutEmb28metaG_3_FD_89872 | JGI IMG/M metagenome (GOLD analysis project Ga0123355, IMG submission 89872) | Embiratermes neotenicus P1 segment gut microbial communities from Petit-Saut dam, French Guiana - Emb289 P1 | ecosystem: Host-associated > Arthropoda: Insects > Digestive system > Gut ...
CACACACCCACACACACACCACACACACACACCACACACACACACACCACACACACACACACCCACACACACACACACACCCACACACACACACACACACCAATATCACGAAGAAAAATATTAGGTAAATGAAAAGGTTTCTCGACATTTTGCATTTTTGGGCACATTAAAATACATTACATTCTGTGACAATTTACTGAGCTCTAAAGTTATTTGTGTGTGGGACAATATTTACTCCGATTATTTGTAGTGCGAAATTCAAGTACAATCCCATATTTCCGACAGTGATCAATTCTTGTTGATATAGGCAGAGACACTCTCCGAAACATTGAACACTAACTCTCCTGTCACAAGCTAATTGCGCGAAAAATCTTACTGCCCTGAAAGGTGGAAATCGTATATTGTGTGCGTATACGCATTAAGTGTCTTAAAACAAGAGTCTCTAAATGATAAGTAGAGAAGAACCCGGTTATAACGACATCGGTTTATGCGACACCTCGTCTATAGCGTCGGATATTCTGTGGTACCAATTAGTTCCTCGCTGTTAACCGGTACATTATTCTCCACGGTTAGAACAAGTAATTTATAACGACACAAAAACATCTGTATGTAAAATTCACACCCAGAAGTGTTCCTTGTAGCACGTCCGGTTTGCGCCATTAGAAAAGAACACCACACCTGACGCATGCGCATGCGCCAGCTGACGTTGCTTAATGATCAGTTAAGCTAATTAGACCCTTCTTTTCGCAAACGACGGTGAACGGTGCCTCGGATCTGGACAAGCAAAGTGTATGTGATTCCACAGTTACCACCTGCAAATGTCTTCCAACAAGACGGTTCACAGCTTCAATATTTCGACATCGTGAGGAACCACATTTATCACACAATGAATGGCGGGTGGATCGGGAGAGAAGCCTCCTATGTCAACGGACTCAACCACATTGCAACTTTCTTTCCGGTGGATTTATAAGGACAAACCTTGTTTACACGATCAAAAAAACTATCTTCAGCAGTCGAAAGACCGCATAGGGTAATTTGTGGTTACGGTAACCCACAAAATGCTTTGAAACACGTAGACAGATGTTAAATATCGTTTGTCGTGCCAGCAGGGTTGCCGACACACGTAGTAGCCTGAAAAAGAAACTAAGAACTTTCTTTCGTAACAGTGCAGGTGGCACATCTGTATAACGAACGGACTTCGAGACATAACTTTTTCTTTTTGAATAACTATCATCTGGCCACCCGCGCTTCAGTATCTTACCGTGCAGGCCTTAAGTTCAATTGCACAATATCTTCTTACACCACCGAAGTGCACAGATTTCTTTCAAATTTTTTTCCCATGGCTCAACAGCCCCTAGTGCTCCATGGCCTTATCATCGAGGCTTCACGACCACACTTACACACACCTGTAATCCCGGCAAGCGAACGGCCTCCGACCCATGCATTAGACCGCGCGTCCACTGGAATAGGCTACGCGCATTAACTACAGTAATACCTCAGGCTAACTTCCTTGAGTTACAATTCTTTGCCATCGAGGCCCCTATCCCCTTAAATCTTAGTCTTCGAAACCACCAAAAGCAGCTGCTTCCGTCTTCAAACCTGTTTTGCATTTCATGACACAGCACAGACTGATTTCCATTGTTGTTAAAACCAAAGTTCAAGTTTTGCAATATTTTCAAAGAATGTAACTTATAAAACAAATTTCTCATTTACCTTGACCCACGGTTGTAATGTGATCAGGAGAATCTAAATTTGTCTTCCACACGCACTTCACGGTCCACCTAGCTTTAAATCTTTGGTTTAACCACATTAAAAATGATAAAGTTCAAGGTAAAGGTAAAAGCTTATTAGAGGCCCTGAAAGTTGCAGGAGGTTGAGGCTCACAGATTTACAGACAATCGGCACATGACGATCAGCCTAACTCATTTCTGTTAGGGCTGAGTCGACCCCAGGGCCCAAAGGATTAGGTCAATGAAAAATTCCAACGATACCATCGGGGATTAAACCCGCGATCTAGCGGCTTAAAGACCAGTTCCTCAACTGCGCCACCATGTGCCGAGTAAAGCTACTGTCAACAGCACATGGCTATCCCAGGCGGTCACCAGTCCAAGAACAAACCATATCCAGAGCTGCTTAACTGCTGTGATCGGACGAAAACCGGCGTTTTTGAACGTGGTATGGCGGCGACACTCTAATGATGGTGGTGTGCACAAATTATGCAGTTCATCGTTAGAGAATATTCTCTGTTGTTATGCTTATCTCTCTGACAAAAGGTAATGTTTTGTTTGACAGTAAACAAGCACCACGTTAACATACGCCTATGTATTAGTGGAGGTACAGCTCCACTTTTGTTGTTGGTCTGAGATGAGTGGGCGGCGTGACGCCCAGATAGCTTTATCAAAGGGTTACATCTGGCATCCGTTGTGCAAGAGAGTGGGAGGACCCCAGAGGCGATCTGTGCAGCGGCCATGAAGAGGCAAGTCTTTGTCCTCCCAGGGAATCAAATACCCCAGCATCTACCCCACAGCCAGTCACTATAGTGACTCAGCTACCTTCTCTCTCTCTCTCTCTCTCTCTCTCTCTGGTCAGTGTATTGGTAAGGACAGGCGCCTTACCATGGGTCGGTTTTTGTACTGCCCTGTGTGTGTGTGTGTGTAGGAGGGAGGGGAATAAAACACTTTTTTTTTTCAAAGTACTTGACACGGCTGTTCGTGACCATGCAGAGTATCCGGCTTATGCACTATTAATTGTGTTCAGTGGCGTGGCACAAATATTGCACCTGGCTAGGACTGCAGTTACTGTATTGCGCAATTCGCATGAAGATACGTTCGACCAGGCGAAAACAAGCAGCAAACGAAGCCTCCCCTCGTGCACTGTGCAAATTTAAAATCTGCACAGTGCACGATCCGCGCGCATAACAGGACTGAACAAAGATGCAGCCACAGTATCGATTACCTCAAATATCGATATGTAACCGAAGTCAACATTGTAACTTTAGCGAAGCACAGGCTGAGAGCACCCTCGAAACATGTTGGAGCAACAATTATAATTTTAAATGATTTTAACTGTTTAACAATTTTATAATAATTTGTGTGCATTAGTTTGACAAATAAAGGACTTAACAAATTTTGGTTTCATTTAATTACTAGCATTGTTTAACTACTTTTTCATTAGCTAAAAATATATGGTATCGATTGGAGAATTATTAGTGTATAATGAATTGGAACATTAACTGAAACATTTGCTGCTCTGACATTATCGTAGATAAGCTGCGTAAAACCGCAAAAAAAAAAATTAGTTTAAGCAATCGCTGGCTTGAGATTTCAACCCATAACTTCCAAAATACGAAGAAAAAGTGCAATCACTCTACCATACCTTTAGTGGTTTCTTAAAACAGTGGCATTCATAGATCGCTTTTACGGGCAAAGAGAGAGAGAGAGAAACAGAGAAAACTGGAGTATAAAAATATTGTATGGAGATTATAGCTTCTAAAGTTGACTAAAATTAGCTAAAATGCATTGTAATCATTCTTCAATTATGTTTAATTACTGAAAAGTTTAAACAGTATGGAAAAAACTCGTATATTCCAATAACACCAGGTTAGGGTAAAATTTTGAGAGGGAATTTTAATATCACTAACATCGCTTCCAAAAGGAACATTCCATTGTACTTCCCGTTGCAAAAATATATTGTATCTCACATGACATGTATATTACAAGGACATATTTTGAAGCCCAATTCGAGTCTAAAAGTTCGAGCATAAAAAGGTAAAGCAGTCCCGTTACAGGCCTGGAGTGGCCCAGAGGGTTCCAGGAAGTTAAGGTTCCCAGATTACATGACAACGGCACAGGATGGTGGTAAGTTTGTCAGCCTTGCTCACCGGCCGCCTTTACCCCCAGGAAATACTCCTGGTACTCATTTCTGTTAGAGGCTGAGTCAACCCCAGGGCCATAGTGCGATCGGAAGGATTATGTCAATAAAAAATTCCAATGACAGCATCTGGGATGAAAGTTCGAACATACGTATGACTGAAAGATGTCATAAGCCGATAGCTACACAGATATAACAATTTCAAGGAATCTGAAGGAATTTGTTAGAATCAATGGAAACAAGTAGCACCTTATTTAGGGTGTGCATTTGGAGCTCCACAATACGTTGTTGGGGTTATGGACGGGAAAGGGTGCTTGCGTTTCCCGATACCATTTATTACTGGTCATATGTAAATAGCTTAGTATTGTATTATTCTCGCACTCTATCTTTCTTACTCCAGTGAAGTCGAAAAGCGACAGCAATGACCACTTCTTCCCCATGAAAAATTTACTGATATGAACAATATTTATTAATCTTTACAAGGTAACACAGAACAGCAATCGAGTATTAGCAAGGGCGATTTTTCAGCAATGTACACCGAAAATTTAAAGAAAATTCTAACTTCACCCAAAAGAGACGTGAACACAATACGGCGCAGGTGTGTAGCGCAGACTATACGCTTACGAAGAATAACCAAGTAGCTGGTCTTAGCCGGATACAAGTATGGTGAATACTTGGCAATGCAGGCCTGCACCCTCTTCTCCTTAAACTGTGCAAGCTTACAAATAACTGATTCGTTGTACGTGCAGAATTTTGTCGCGGGCCCTTAGAACATCAACACCTCCACACGAAACTTTTTTGCACCGAAGTGGCTAAGTTCAATAGAGATGGAACCGGTAATACATCTGGTCAGTCGCTGATTCCCACACAACCCCTTAAACACATTTTGACAACTGTTTTTGCGGTAAACATTTGGTGCGATACAACTGGAAAACAGTTCATCGGGCTATTTGTGTTGGAAGATCGCTTGACATCCGAGCGCTCGTTCCGTGTCCTAGAAAATGAGCTGTCACTGCTGTGAGATGTTACTCTACATTTCAGCTGGGAGCTGTGCGTGGAGAAAGACATCACGTTCTTATTTTGATAGGCAAGTAACTGCGTATCACTCTCAGCATCTTCAAGACCGTTGCAATAAGCAGCAGAGACAGTTCTCTTGATCACCGAAATCACATTATCCCATTCCTTTTAAATACACTCTTTGCAGTAGCATGAAGTCTCTGGTTTATGCAGTAAAGTCGAGAGCTTGCACTCAAGGGTTTACTGTAGCGCTAACCTATAAGGACCCTTAAGTCAGCACTGAAATATTTAATTTATCAAACCAACTTTACGTGCACTCAAGTGAATTATGCATCACATAGAGTATGTGCAATATTAAAATATTAAAATCATTTAAATAATCAAAAATATGGTGCTGTAAATCTCAGGATTTCACAAGCCAAAGGATATCTCCGAAAATTATCCGAATTTTGGGCAGGCGCTCTCAAAATTTTCCACCGAACCTGTCCTAAGCCGGAAAAGTTCAAAGACTATAGGTATGAAAGGGTGCCAAATAATTAGTCTGGCTGGGGCTACAAATTATTGGCCCGCCCGAGGTTCCCCACGTATTTCATGCTGGCCCTGCTTGCACTTATCGTTTGAAAAGCCTAACGCATTTTCGCACTCATACATGAACGGGCCTATTCTCTTACTTGGTTCTCATGAAGGACCACATCACGCATTAGATCAAGCACACATAAAGCCTCGAAATTAAAATATATATATATATATTTCCATAGTAACAACAACATTTATATTGTCGTGGATGTAAGATTTATGTAACGAATTTAGTGAAATATAAATCAATCCCACACTTATTACGCTAGTCAATTAAATTGTTAAAAAGCGCATATCTTCGTAAACATTATATTTCGGACGTACGTATATCAGGAAATTTTCGATTCGAATTGAGCCCTTAAACGTGACCTTGAGGATGGTTATCCTGTTGCGAGATACTTTGTCTAAAAATCTTCAAATCAAGCCAGTGATACGAAACATATTTTGAGATTTCATATTGAATTTGCATGTGTCAGGAACACAACAGAACGTTTTACAATCCATGCTAAACCAAATCCATCCTTTACAAATAGGGCACGCTTAATGCTCGCGTGACATGAGGACTTCCTTCCGTCTGTATGACCGAAACTAATGGCATAGAAACACAAATTATTTTCACCCGTATGTGCAAATTAATCAACATAAAGTAACGGCAGGCTAATTATTCCATGACAGCTGATTTGTTCCGAGTCTTGGTCCACCAGTTCTCATTAAATCATTTCAGAAATAACAGACATTTCAACATTACTTTCGAAGTTACTGTATTTTCACCTAACTGCATACACAAGACATTAAAATCCACGCTACAAAAAAAATAAAAACAGCTGGTTATTTTCATCAGAATTATTTACACATTTCCTTACACATACAACTTGCTACGGGATAGGTATTTGACAGAGAGGATTTCGACTTCCGACAGGGACACGAGATTTCTCCAAAGCATCCAGACCAGTTCTGAGGCCCATCCAGGCTCTTATTCAATTGGATCAGGGGAACTGTTTCACTGGGGATAAAGTGCCTGGGACGTTAAGCTTACTTCTCACCGCCATTTGCTGCACATGTTTCAGAAACGTGAAACTATACTTAGGGCAGGCCAGAGATATTTGGGTGTCCCGGGCAGGCTAATAATTTAGCGCCCCTTCAAAACGATGTCGTTTAAACATTTTCGGCTTATAACAAGGCTGGCGAAAATTTCTGAGGAAGCGTGCTTAAACTGCCGATAATTTTCGGATTGATTCTTTCGCGCATGGAATCCTGCGTTGACTATCACAGTATTTCTGATAATTCCAGTGACCCCTTAGTGTCCCTTGTAGGTTGAAGTCCTTGGTAGCTGCCCGAATGACCTGCCCCTTAATCTGGCCCTGACCGTATCTCCACTCACCAAAGCGTTTACATGTCACGGTTATTGATTAAGCACAGCAATAATGTTAAACTTTTACAATTAAATAGTGTTATAGCAAATAGCTTGCTGGAATTCAACCCCGTTGTAATTAAACATGCAGGGGCATTGCGTTTTGATTGTGCAGGTATAGGTCAACAGATGCACTAAAATATATTTCATTATCTCTGGAATTTATTGAAAAGCCAAAGTTCGGGAAGCTTATCTGTTTGAACACATGATCCGTTGAATGTTTCCGGCCATCTTCGGTGACGCAAACGATCCAACTGGCCATGGCAATTTCAAATAATGAAACTGAAGCCACTAGATGGTTCATGGTTAGTTACTGATTATTTACACATGGCTATTTTGTTCAGAATTTTAAGGCGTATTGGAACAAAAATATCTCGGGTTCATTACCGGCCCATTGCATTGCCTATACTATGGGCACACGAGAAGGTAGGGGTGTAGAGTGGGACGGGAATGCAAATAGGCGCATGCGCGCGGCGCTCTAACTGAGCACTTCTTGTCTCACAAACATCACTTATATATGATTTATTTATCCTGTAGTGCAGGTAAGTGTATACATGTTTCCAGAATAGAGAGTAGCTTAAAATTCCTCTTGGTCCTCTTCCTCTGAACATCTCGTGGCGTGCTCATAGCACTTAAACACAACGACACTAACACAGAAGAAAAAGCATATGCCGATGAACAGAGAGGTTATCAAACCCAGGATCTGAAGGTCCGGACGGTAGAATTGACCTCTGTGACTGGCAGAAACACGTACTGCTAAACAATGAATAAAACAGGCACTGTACGTGTAAAGTAACATTGAGGCGCGTTCGTGCAACCACGGTGGCAGTGGAAAAGCAGTAAATATTACATTTTTTGAGTGCGTGTGTTTGTAGCCTTAGATAACCAGCATGCAATGCGCATGCGCCATATTGTCATCTGTGGTCTACCCCGCTGTACAATATTTTTCCACATAAACGGCATGATTTTCGAAAAAAAAAAAGCTATTGAACCTAGAAGTCTGATTTCATTTTCTCTACGAATGTTTGTCTGAGAAAATTTTCATTCTAAGAAGAACTGAGCGAGATATGATCAAAAATGTATATTTGTATTCATGTAAAGTACCCGTTATTCTTGTCCGATTTTAATAAAATTTGAACTGTCTCGACAGAGTTTCGAAAAATACTCAAAATCAAATTTCACGAAAATCTGTCCAGTGGGAGCCGAGTTGTTCCGCGGGGACAAACGAGCGGGCAGACATGACGAAACTAATAGTCGCTTTTCGTAATTTTGCGAACGCGCCTAAAAGAAGAGATTTAATAACAACATGAGTACTAACCTCACTTATTCATGCGGTATTCGTTAATTTACACTGCAAATAGTTTAACAGTAGGCCCTATAAGAATTCTTATTTCCTGTGTACCGCCCTCATTGCTGGGCCGGAATGGCTCGGTATACAGACTGGCTAAGGGCTTGACGGTCCTGGGATCGAATCCCGGTGTGGGCGAGATTTTCTGCACCCTTCTAGATTGGCCCTAAGGCCAACCCGGCCTCCTACACAATGGGTATCTGATCATTCCCGGGGGTGTGGCGTAAAACACCCACACCTACCTAGCGCCGAGGTGAAAAAAAGAGCACAGATACAACTCTACTCCCCTCTGGGCCTTCATGGCCTGTTATAAGGTGAAATTTATCTATTCCTTTCCATCCCCATTGACCTGCATCGGACTCTACCACCTTCCATTGTCAAATACTTGAATGGTCTCTATGCTTCAAATTTGCCTGTACGTAACCAAAACATACCCACTAAGGTTTTCCAAGATTTTCCTCAATCGCAGGTTTACAGTCAAAAAGGGGCACGGCCCCCTTTTCCCCGTGACGGAGGTTTTAGGCCGAAGAGATGGCGGCTCCTCTCCAAATGGGAGCTTCGCCCAACAGCAGTCATTACACTATGCACGTCAAGTCTCCAGGCAAGAAAAGAAACTCGGTGGCGTTAAGTTCACTCTCATTCGATTATGCTTCCATTTCAGCTTTGCGTTTAACACGCAAGAAACGTTTTGTCCTAGCAAGGGTCTCCCGACATTCTCGGTTTCTCTGGGCAGTCTTCCCAACTCTCTACAGAGCCGCAGTCCCTAAATCAGCCGCTACTTCAACCGGGCAGACTACGACAACAACGGAGCCAGCGAGCGACAAGTGCGCCACTGATGGTAAATGGTTAAACTGATGACCAGAACTCACTGCAACATTCAGTGGCTATTGTCAACAAAGAAGGAAATAATTAGCTTCGCTACGATTAAGCGGGCTGTCTGCAGCAGCGTCAGGCGGAAATACAGAGCAGTCTTTGGTGTAAGCGTAGCACAATTTACACTTGTCCATAAGTCTGACCCTTGGTCGCACAGTTGGTTGAGGCACTGCTCTACAAGCCAAAGGTTGGGGGTTCGATTCCCGATGATGCCATTGGAATTGGTCATTGACTTAATCCTTCCGGCCGCACTTTGCTCTGGGATCGACTCAGACTCTAACAGAAATCAGTACCAGGAATATTTCCGGGGGTTAAAGGCGGCCATTGTGTAAGGCTGACAACTTTGCCATTAGCCATGTGAAAACTGACTGGAAATCTGGGAGCCTCAGACCCTTGTCCCTCGGGACCCTTGCAAGTCTCTACAGGGATTGCTTTACCTTTACATGACTGTACGGTGTCACAGCTGAGTAAACCACAATACAAATCTCATTGCCACAAAAAATCCCAAAACATGTATAAAAATATTTCCTGTTTCAATTTAATAGCTTCCTTGCTAATGTAGGGCACCTAAAGATGCCGTCAACATAGTGCCGAAACATGGAAGGTGATTCACATTACAATTATACTGCAAATTTATGCACTGCCTTATTTTGATGTCTGTATTGCCTTAATATAAGTATGTCTACTTGTCCCTGGCAACAAGAGGCGAGCAAAGTTTCACAACATTAGTAAAACCCCCAGAGAATCCTGTTATGGCGACGTCCTGTAGATTGAAGTTGATAATTCTCGGTCAGATTACAGACATCTGTGTGTCTGTCTGAACACAGGAATCTAATTAACTGTGTCCCTGTCTAACAAAAGAAGCGGTAACTAATTATATAGTGTTGGTTCTTGGTTCTACAGGAGAGGCCTTCCACTGACCCCCGTGTTAAGGGGTTCTCTGTAAAGTGCAAACAAAACCATGTTCATAGAATTACATGAGTGAAAGCGCGGAACAATAAGTAGAATCACACGACATTACTGCGAAGGGATTCAGAAGGATGACATATCTAACGAGCTTTACCTGGTAAACAGGAGATAGTTCTGTAGTAAAAGGCAGAAGTAATTATTGTTTCCTAATAGATGATGCTATACGCCTTGAAAAACAGGTTGATTTTTTTTAACGTTTCTGTCTTCCCCTTCTTCGTATTGCCTTTAACATATATCTTTCCATTCATCTGTCTCTTCTTCTTTCGTTATTTTGTGTATGTCTTCCTCTATTATTTTCTGTTTTTCTTTGCTCCTGTCCTTTCTGTCTTTCTTTCTTTGTCTCTCCTCATATATTTTGCTTTATAAATTTCGTCTTTCCTTCTTAAATCTTTTTGCTACATTCTTTCTTTTTCACACATTCAACATGTTAACCTTCCCACGTACAATTTATTCGAATTTCTGCACAACTAACATAACCTGTTAAGACTCCATAACCCTGCACAACACCTTATTTCTCTAGTCCGGATATTTCTTGGGCACTCTGAATAGGTACAGGTTGATGACGGCTGCGTGAATGGAGCGTGAGTCATGAGGCTAATTTACCCTTTCTAGGTAAGGGGGAGTAGAATAAAGAAAACAATGTAACAAGAAAGACGAAAATAAACTGTGGGAAAGAAGGGAGACAGCTTATGGCGAAGAAGATGTGGAATGCAGGAAATGAATGCATGAAACACAAAGGGCAGCACGGTTCGTGTATCGCGACCAGAGCAACACAATGGGCACCAGGAAGAGGACAGGCTTTCAGCCCATTTATTCTGGATCATCAATAAAAAGCAGATTCCAAATACTCGTCCACCAGAGCAATCTCTATGCAAATGATCAGTTTTTCACAAAACTACAATCAGCAAACTCAGAATTTTGCATTTCATCTTATGGCAGACCGCATCAAGTTGAATGGTGTACCTAAAGTTTCCCAACGATTATGTATCTCGCGTTGTTTCATGCACATTGGAGAGCGGCTCAATAGAATCAAAAGGGAAATAACAATTTTGGTACAGAAATCGCAATCGTTACAGGCAAATAAATTCCAGAGAAAGTGATTCCTTTACCAAAAATAATTACAAATGCAATTCAGAATTGAGTTATTCAGAAGAAACATTACATAACTGGTAAAATAAACGAAGATTTTGCTGAAGAAACAGTCAGACAATTTTTTAAATCTACTATATAATTAATATTAGTCTTGCTATTTGCAGGGCGAATTCTTTCTGGCATTAGTAAAGAAATTTTGTGACAAAGCAGTAATAATAATAATCACTTAGTTTATTTGAATGTTACATAAGAGTTTCTTATTATGGTTACCTTATTATTAATAGTTCAGTTCCTACCTCACAGAAATCAGACTCAGTGCCAAATACAAACATCAAACCTTTAATGCTGTGAAGGGAAACAATTAGATGTTAGTATTTAGAATCAAAATACGGAGGTTTTTAATGTTAAGACAGATTGCACATTCATTAAACACTGATATATTAATAAAAATTAATAGTTTCTGTCACCATACAAACTACCAACACTCTACGATGAATTTTGTTTCTTTCGTTCAGGTCTAAAAATTTGGCAAGGTTGATATCTCGGTATTCTTAATAAAATAGGCTTAAATATGGCTAATTAAAGCCAGTAGTATAATTATCATAAGGCAATAACAAAACTCGGCTGATTGCATTTATACCTAACAGAGCTAAAGATGAATATAATTAATAACGGGGAACTTCATAAGTTGTGGGAAAATACACATTTACCACGCCTGGAAGAAATAATAAACGAAGAAAAGATTAATATGAAAGTATTAAGAGGAGAAATTTCTAAGTCAAAGGTTGGATGACGTAAATAAAAGAAATTGATCTTCTTTTCCCCTTTAATTTGATTGTCAGCTGTTCTTTTTAAAATATTTTTATTTTCAAGACTGCCTTTTCGTTTCTCTCCTCACATTAAAACAATTCTTCCAGTTGGTGTCTAATCTCTTCCCTTTCCATTATTATACTTTATAAGAGTCTATTTTCGTGTTCAATCTTTAATACCTTCTCTTCAAAATTTCATAAAAGAAATTCCCCTCCCTAGGAGCATAGCCACTTTTTTCATATGTCTGCCACGCAGTCAATTGTTTACTCTACAGGCTGAAAGCTTTTCCCCAGTATCGCGTACAAAATCTGCTACTACATTTCTTAAATTGTAAGACACCGACGCATAAAGACGCAGTTCAGCCATTAAGGTAAATCTCACTTAAAAATTAACCGATTAGATGGTTAGTGCCAACACAAAGTTTCAGACTCTGTTGTGCTACGGCGTAACAGTATATTGCATTGGTAATTTTATTCCAGGAACATACATAGAAAATCCCTTTTTATGTGGCTAAATTTAGGAAGCTGTTAGTAATTCGGAAATGTTTAGCTTCAGATACTGGCTGTTTTTTTTTAAACAATAAAGTCAAAGGGATGTATGACGAAGAGGACACAACCTGAAGGGACTGATAAAAACAAGGACATTAGTATAGCAAGTAACTCTTCCGGGATTTCAACCAGGCATCCTCTCGAACAGACGTTCAAAGCATTGCCGATACACAAATCCGTTCCATGGGGGCATGTTTGAAGGATTTAAAAATTTTATTTAATTGTATTCCACGAGGAAAAATAAAGAGGAAAGACCAGTAAAGGCATGACAAGTCTAAAGAAGTTTAGATGGAAATGAACAGGCCATGGGAGGTAATCCGTGAAGCTGATGAAGGCAGAAGCAGCCATCATTGTGTGTGGATGTTTATATTGCTGTATTTATATTAGTAGTTCAGTTTGGTTCATCGCTACTTTTACTTTTTATCCACCTCGTTGATTTGATCTTCACCCGCCGACTGCACAATCATCGAATTGCCTTTTAACTTCTTTCAGAATTTGACCACTTGGCGACGTGGAAGACGAGATTACTGTGCGACTGAAAAGAAGCAAGAAACAAACAAGGGCAGAAAGAATATAATTAAGGACATGTTGGATAATACATGTCCAGAGGGTTCCTATCTATTAAGTTGAAATAACAGTAATGTCTTCCTTCTCTTATCGAAAAGAAACTGATAGCGAATGGTAAAGAAATTGTATGTGAGCAGAGTATTGTTTCGAATTCAAAGCACAAGACATGAAACAAATTTCTAGGAAAAAATTTCACAGTCGTGGAAATGCTGATAAATCAGTTCCTCAATTATGTCAGTTACAAAAGGAATAGGTATTTTAAAAACACTGTATATAAACGTTGCGAAAAAGAGACTACCGTTTTAATGCGGCAATATACTCGTATGCCAAGAAGGAAAATGGTGTCATTAAAAAGACACCGAATATTCGATTCGCTAAATGGCAATAACAACTTGCATGGATTAAATTTCAGTGATGTAATGATTTGTTAATGTCGCAGCCTGTCTTGCGACAGGCCCATAACCAGTTCCAAAGCAAGTTCCCCACAGAGTACTATTGTGTTTCTCTTTCAAATTCCAGTACCTTCTCCATTCCTTGCCGTCATTCTGGAGTCACATATGTCTTCTTCCTCGTCTTCCTCTCCGTTTTATCTTTCCTTCAATAACATGTTTTCGACAGCAGTTCCTACGCAAGAAGTGCCCAATTTTCAGCACCATACACAGCTACGCTACAAATGCAGCATTTCATTACTTTCTTCCCTATATTTAATACAGTTTACTGGTTAAGAGACCCTTCTTGCTGAATGCCGCTTATGCCAGAACAATCCTGGATTTAATTTCACGCGCACATCTTTCATCATTTGTGTAAGATTACCCAGATAGTTGAGATACCTACTGATATAGACCGATAAAGGAATAAATCCCAATACTAATATTTTAGTCCCATAATTGTAAGCCTATAAGATTTCAGAGTCCTATGGCAACTATCAATAAAACGACGATATCCTGGGTTTTGTAACATGTAGGATAGGGAGTTTGGTCCACCGTGTCAGAGGAACGTGCTGCTTGCGTATTCAGAGTGACTGAAATTTTTTCGTGTGCATGCCGGTTATTGGCGACTAGAAAATTTGTCGAATATTTGGAAGGGTTTCCTGAATTTAAACCAATTAGTGGTTGCTGAGAAATTTAACTTCAGCTCTACCCCTTACGTCTCTCTGATTAGACAATATCCCAACACATTCCCATGTAGTCGACACATCCCCTTCTCCTAAACACTTCAATATTCCCCTGAACGAAATTCAATCACCTTAAAATTGGAGACAGCACGTTTCTTATAAACGTCGGGTGGAAAAAACGCATTCCACAACACTACTTGCAGTTCACATGACGAGACCGTGAGCAAGTCCGACTGTAGACTGCAGTATCGAAGGACTAAATGTTACTGGATTAATTGGAAAATCTTGTGTTTATTGGACCGTGCATCGTTGTGCTTCAGCCTGCAACACGGATACCACTCCAACCCAACCACACTGAAACTCCAACACACATCGAATCAAAAACAATACGACCATTGTGGTAATTCAACAGAATAGTCGCAAGCTCCTGATGATGGATATATTAATGTCCGAAACATGTTGAGCACATAAGAAGTGAAATAAAATAGCAAGTGACATCAACTTGGTCTTTTATTCTTC
>Ga0123355_10009640_pt1 | contig 14714 bp, 15 predicted proteins | sample TergutEmb28metaG_3_FD_89872 | JGI IMG/M metagenome (GOLD analysis project Ga0123355, IMG submission 89872) | Embiratermes neotenicus P1 segment gut microbial communities from Petit-Saut dam, French Guiana - Emb289 P1 | ecosystem: Host-associated > Arthropoda: Insects > Digestive system > Gut ...
AACGTTATTGTTCAACCGATTTCGGTGGGAACATGGTCAAATCGACTGTGTAGACGAGGATTTCGGCGCATATATGATGATGGACATTTGCAAATGTTGGCCCACCGCTGGTGTGTTGTGTGAGGATTTTATCCTTCGGACAGACCGGCGGGAAAAGACCCGAAATCTGTTGTCACCAGTACGATTAACGGCGAAGCTGGATCATTTTCTGTGGAGGCAAGGACGGCGGCTTTTATTGCAACAACCATCCTTAGCGAAAACCACTGTGACAGATGACCGTTTAAAGATTTGGAAGGTATACACACCTGGATTACCACACGCTAAAGATGCTGACCGGCATGTGTTGACATTTATTCGGAGATGTTATGGGGGCCAAGGACTTCCAATGCGTAAAGCGGCATGGCCTCATATGTATCAGAACAAAGGTAAAAGAGAGAACGGCATCTAGAAAGAAGCGCGAAATGTCAGACATCACAATCTATTTGGCAGACGGTCCCGTACAAGGTACATTTAAATACCCTGGTCCGAGTAGACCGAAAGTGATTGTAGCGCCAGAGAGGGTAAAGACTCCGAATGATGTTGTGCGTCATACTGTTTGGCATGATTACATCTTTGACAAGCACGGTTCTAAATATTGTCATTCTAAGAAATGCCCATGCTGTCGAGAAAGAAGTGGTGAGGAATGAAATACGCTGTGAATCAAGGAGTTAGAGATTACGCTGTTAGAATGGGCTGCGAGCGCGGAATCTATTTGTTTGTAAACGATTACGCAAAGGAAATGGGAATGAGTATGAGCGCCGCTGTCCGGCGACTACTTCTCATTGGTGCCAGGTGTGAAGCAGAACATGGAAATGCGACGATGCCAGCCACCTATCGCGACTTGTCAACTGGCCCAAAGGATTTGGAGCAGGAATTATTTGGGGAGCAAGCCTATACAAAACCCACTAAAGTAAAGGAATGGCTTTAGGGATCTAATTTGTAGTTGAATGGTTTTAGCTCGATCTCTTGGGCAAGTACGCCGGGATTTCTTGAGTACTTTCGTGATTCTCCAGACGATTCAGAGCTATCTGTAATTTCCTCTGCAAATCCCTCAAGCACTGTTGTATCTGTGGGTTCTCGGTTACTTGTCTGTTCGAGATTTTCTGAGATAATATCTCCAGATTCGTTGTCTCCCTTATCATTTGGAGAACTAGAATCCGAGTCATCCACTTCGACGTCAATGATTCGTTCGGCTTCAATAGCTCGTCGTTGACGGCTGGATTCCCTTGCGCCGCTTGTGATTCCATCGAAAATTTCCTCCCAAGGATGTTGTGCTGTAATGGAAATTACCTGTGGTGTGCGCCCTAAGTTCCTCTCTATCAATAGGTTTGCGGCCTTCAAACGAATTTCAGGATCGACTCGTTTATTTTTCATTATTTCGGAGACAGTCTTAGCCGCTTCGACTGTGTTGGTTCGCATTTCAGTTTGCGCCCTATCGTAAATAGCGCGCATAAATCCTTGGACAATATCACGCGGCAAATTCTTTGGCCTGTAAAGCTTTCCAGTCTCCGATCGGAAACTGGCGGTTGCCAGCTCTTCGTCGTCTAGATCCTCATTTGTTATTTCACCACGCAGATACATTTGATATCTTGTTTTGCCAGTTGCCTTTTCATCTTCCGAAAGTGTCTCTGGCTTTTCTATCTTATCAAATGGATGTAGAGCGCCGCCGTGGAATTGGCAACGGGGAAAACGGTTTTCGGCACGTTTTGAGCAGAGTTTACCGCTGGCTGTTTTGGCATAACAGAGGACGCGACCATGTACGTCTGTCCGGTAATCCCTTTGTGGATCATAATTCGCTAGTTCTTCTGGCATAAAGTCGCCGCGAAACTTCAAAGGGACGTGCCACATTAAACAGGGTTTATCGTGTTTTACTCTGAAAGTGTCTACCTCGCAACCCATTTCGGGGATAAACACCGGCGGTCCATCTGGTTCACCGGCGAATTTGATTAGTGCCTTTGTTTCTTTATTCTCTTCCACGCTCTACCTCATTCGGAAATGATGCTCGAATGGCTGATTCTCTAACTTCATCTGGTGATGGTGTACGAATCCTGTTCTGCCGCCTAGCATTCCAGTCATTAAACCGATCTTCTATAGTGATCGCTGCTGGATGAATTGGATTGATTGTTGGTTGGGCCGGTGTATTGTCTTGGTGTTCAAAGCGTCTCATTACTGTGGTGCGTGCTTCTACTCCGTCCATGCCTCTGCGAACTAGAGCTTGAGATGCCATGTCTACCAACACTTTTGTATCAACATCTACCATTGTGCTGTTCCATGATTCGCCGGTTAGCATTTCAAGTAATGTTCTGTATTTGACTTCATTAATTGCATACGCCGCTAGCTGTCCCTCCAAAATGCCGACGTAAAGTGCTGTGTCAGCGTCCATTTCAAGGTTACTTAATGGATTTTGAATTGGCTGGCCTATAGGTCCGGTGGTCCCGCCAGCGGTGCCTCTAATTTGTGAACGAATTGTTGGGTCAGTCATCGTTGTATCCTGGGAAGGGTAGATGTGGTTGGTTCTTTGGAGTTTCAGTCATTTCGATCAATTCTCTTGAAAGCCGTTGGGGGCAAGCTCTTTTTATCCATTGTGTCTTAGGCAAATTGAAGAGGGCTAGTTGCTCACCGATAATTTCCTTCTCTGTTTTATGTTTCATGGTGAATCTCCTTCTCTCCCAAGGCTTCTGAGAGCCGCCGCTTTGTTCGTATCAGTTCGGCTTCCAACAACGATACGTTGTCTTGGACCCGTTGTAAATAGGTATTTTGCAGGTCAATTGCTATGTCCTGCACCATTTTTGACTGCGCTACCGCATCAACACCAGCTTTCGCCTCATTGTTTTTGTCTTCTCGCTGTCGCTGTCTGATGGACATAAACGCTCCAAACAGAGCGACTACCAAACCTCCACCGAGACTTATCATTTCGAGCCATTTGCTGTTCATCGCATCATCAATTCTATCCGGCGGTTCAAATCCCTTGTGAGCCTTTTGACTTCAAAATTCAATTCGGTTGCAACAAGGAAGTATCCGACCTCTGCACCAAAGGCAAGCAACATGACCTCAGACCACGGTGGATGAATCACACCAGTTACTATGGTAGCGACAATTAATACACCAAAAGCTACCATGACGGCAACACAAGCCCATTTAACGATATTGTATGAGTCGCGTAAGTCCATTCCGCGCATCAAAAGCTTTGTGCCACTTAGTTGTCCGAAGATAACACCAGATGTTCCAAGGAATTGAACAATTCCCATAAGGTTCTCTGTTGCCAAGGACATACCTGAAAATATGGGTGTTGGTGCATTGAAATGGGAAAGAATGTAAATGGCTCCGGCCCACAATCCAACATTGATAGACATGAACATTGGGCCATGATCCATTCGGCGACGAAGGGGCATTCTCATTTTAATCCTCGTATTCTATCGGATCTTTCTCTGCTGCCTGATAATCCTGTTCGACTTCACTAGGCTCAATTCCTAACTCCTGCAAGGCTTTTGGATCAATTCGCTTAAAAATGGAATGAGCCGTCCGGTCACCACGGCGGGCGTTGCGGGCTATCCTTTGAATATGCCACGGATCACCAAGCAGCGCAAGCCTTTCCGCATATTCTTCGTGAATCATCGCGTCGATATTGCGGATCAATTGTACTGTGTTCCAACGGTCTTCGTTGTCGTGTGCGTACCGAGATTGTGATGGAACCAAATCCAGCAGCGTACTCTTCAAAAGCTCTACGTCCCTTGCCAATTCCTCAATTGTTGGGGTTTCGAGCGGTAAAGTAGGCGGCACCTTTTCTTCCGCTTTCTTTTCGATGGCTTCTTCAGTTGTGGGGGGTAATATACCCATGATTGTATTGCCAAGGGAGAGACAGTGATTCCAGCGGTTTCGTCTGTCTGGCAATCCATTTAGGCCACCATTGATTGCGCGGGTTGCACCCTCCAAATCCTTTGCGTCGCTTAGTGTATTGAGGTTTGATCGGGCGACCGTCCAATACCAAATTACACCAAGGAAACTGTATTGATCTTCTTCGAGTTTTTCAGGTGTGTTTACGAAAAGCGTTGGGCTGCTTACATATCCACGCTCAAATGCCCATTGGTTCATGCGTGTATAATTTAATCTGCCTGTCAGTTGAATTGGCCCGCGCCCCAAGAACTTTCGGCCATCTCCCGGCTGTGTGTTGCCTAATTCCTTTCGTCCCTCGTAAGTCATTTGATCTGGTGTTGGACCCCAAAGCTCGCGAAAGTACTTGAGTCCCACCGATTCATGGCCGCATTGTGCCATCCACATCGAAATGCGATTTACGTTATTGCACTGGCAGTCAACCAAAGCTTTTTGCACATGAGGCAATAACGCTCTATATCTGTCACGCGAAACTGTGTTGCCCATGCACGCAATGAGAATATCCAGCGGATCACGTTGTGCCGGTTGGGATTTCAACGCTGGAACGGCTGACGGCCATGCGTAATCCTTAGGTGGGATCAAAGTTGCGTTTTGTGCCGCGCTGATCCAACCCCAAAAAGGACTGAATCCAGGGTCAATGATAAAGACTGCGTGTTCCCTTGTGTCATAACCCATTAGAGTTACATAATGGTAGATCGTCCCACCGCTGTAATGGAATGGCCGCGAACCTTTAACTGCCCGAGGGTAATTCGACGGCGGGGCCACCCAATTTTGTACCAGACCCCAACCAGCATCAATTGAGCGAATTATCCTCTCCCACAACAAGTCTCGTTGCTCTTTTGTGGGTGGGTCTTGTCGTAACGGGACGGCTTGATAACCTGCTTCTGGCACCCTCCTTTTTAGAGTGCGATCCACGATCCAGCCTATATGGTCGGTTCCTCCTGTGTGCGTACCGATTTCACGCGCCAATTCGGTTTCAGGAACAAAGATGCCTCGCGATGCTAGCACTATTTGTGCAGAAGCAGGACCGCACCAATGACCTGTTTCCTGTGCAACGCTAGGTTTATCAAATGGTAGAATTTTTTCCATTATGGCAACTCCAATAGTCCATGTGGTACTGTGGTTGAATAACCTTGTCCTCCAAGCTTATTCAAAGCTAGTTCCATCATTGTGGTGATGGCCTCGCGACGGCTGTCTTTTTTGACATCATCAGAGGTTGGTGTGCTTTCAACATGAATGACCCAAAACGCATCCGAACTAGTTCGTTTTGCGCTGACAATCCTTGCGCCACTGTCGGTTTCAAATAGAACCATGCGATTGTCGCCAAACGGCACGATTTTGTGGTCGGTCTTAACTCCATACGGCATGAAATCTCTTCTTTCATTTAGGCTTTCAACACAGGGGTTACATCTATGGACGCTCCCGATCCAGACACCATTACAACTCCGTCTGAAAAGGGTTCGCTCCCACGGAAAGTCCCGCCGCTTGCAGCGGAAAAGATGCCGCCCTCTGTATAAGTTCCACTGTTAACTGGGATATTTACGGTGGAACCTTGTGCGACACTTGGGATTGCGAGCGTGGCGGTGGGAAAAACCGTTTGCTTTCTGCCTTGTGGTAGGATTGCCTCATTTGCTCCGGTTGTTCCACCGGCAGCAGTGAAAACTGTTATCCAAGTACCAAGTGTCGCAAAGTGATTCGCTAATGCCTGGTGTGTGTGGGGTGGAATTGCCATTCTTTATCCTTCCATTAGAGCGTTGATTGTATCGACATAAAACATGTCGCCAACGTTGTAATCACCAGCTAGACCCATGCAAATGAGATAGTCCACGAAAGCTGTTCCGGCAGGGGGAGTTTCGGTAAGAGAAACAGGTGTCCACATACCGTGCGGGCAGTTTTGAATGTTACCTACTTGCGTGAGCCATGTGCCAGCGGAATTGAAGTAACGAATCAGTACACCAACATTGTTGTTCAAAACCCCTGTGCCACACTGGATTAGAGCCGTTATATGTATCTGCTTGTTTGCAGAAATTGGGTATTGTGGCGTCACTATTCCTGGGAAGGTGCTCAAAGCGTTTGCTTTAATTTCCATCACAGTTCCACCTGAAATCCCTACGCGCGTAAGGGTTTCCGTGCCGGTAAATCCATTATTCCAATCTACATTTGCCTTGTCAGTTGTGTTGGCGAAAGTTGTCGGACCACCAAGGGGTGAATAAAAATGGCGTGTACCAATTTGTCTAGCCCATTCAATTAATACAAATCCATGACCGCCGCGTGGACGTGCAGGTGTTGTTCCAGCACGCGCACCGCCTGAGCCACCAGCACCACCACCGAAGTCACCGCCCTGGCCACCAATAAATTGTGCTGTATTCGTCGTAGTAGTTTTTGGACCTCCGCCGGAACCTCCACCGCCACAACGGTTTCGGGCTGCAACAATCGGATCATTCAAATTGCCATTTGGCCCATTATTACCATTGGTATTAAGGCCGACGCCAGTAGCATGTGGGTCACCACCATAAGGATTACTAGCAGGGTTATTATTAGCCCCAGCTCTTATGCCGAGAGTATAATTGTTAGCATTATTACCATATGCAGTTCCCCCGCAAGCACCCCCACCACCACTAGGTTTTCCATTATTATATGGTCCATAAAAACCGTTGGATTGGGCGCTGCCTTCTCCACCTGCATACATAATTGGTATTGGTGAAATTCCGGTACAAGTAGGCGCTCCACCAGAGGTATTCACCCCATTATCAGGAAGACGACCTGCTGCGCCACCCCCGGCAGTAAGAGTTATACTACCAGAAGAAAAGATAGATGCACCACCAGCTTGATTAGAAACTCCCAAACCTCTTGTTACAGAGTAAGTTTGACCAAGTTTATCAGCACTAATAAAAAATCGTGGAATATAAGCTCCACCGCCACCACCATACCCTCCGGTACACCATTGGTTCGCGTTAGATATTTGTCCTGGACCACCAGAACCGCCAGCGCCAATTAATTCGACCCAACAACCTGAAGTGTATTGTGGCACAGGCTGATTCGTAAGATTAACATTTTCATCACTGAAGGGTTCAAACAATGGCTCTATCAAACTAGCTTGCATTTGCATTGATGGGTTGATAGTTAGCTCAAAAGTTTTGTGTCCCTTGGGTTTTGCCGACATCGACAGATCTATGTAGTCAGACACGTCTAGCTCAAACTGTTTGTAATTCTTTTCGACACAAGTGAATTCCATTGAAGGTGAGACTTCAAGGCCGAAATGTGCCGGGGCCGGGACAGAGAATTCCATTGATGGTTCAATTTCAAGCTCAAAACTGGCGGGAATCTTTGGGAGACAAGACATTTCGAGGCCAATATGATGGCTCACGTCTAGCGCAAAACTGGCTGAAGTGTGTGGTCCAGCCGTGCCGAATTCTAGGCTAGGATGGACAGCTAGCTCAAAGCTCTTGAAAACCCTTGCAAACCAACCCGGTTCAGTCATGTGTTATACCTCTCTTTGAATTCCTTTGTGGGTATAACTCTGAATTTGTTTGTCTCCCAAAGGGTTACGTCACCTGTTATGGCTTCAAAGTGATCTTGAAATTCATGTACCAGTTGAATTCCCCAAACGCGATCATCGCCGGGATTTGTGTGCGCGGAAATGGTTCCAGAGTATCCCCAGTCAACAGCCTGTTTGAGCAGTTCTAAGAAATCTTCTGGTGTTTCCAACGAAAAGTAAACTGTTTCAACAGCTTTCGGCTTTGCTTTTCCCTTTGGCATTTCTCTCCTATACCTGATCTATAGCTACAAATTTGGCGACATTTGGTGGAACCTGTTGTGTCACACCAATGTTCAAAGCCTCTGCACGCATTCCAAAGCCAAATCCCTTGCTAGTCAAGGGGATTAGAGCATTGTTCTCGTCACGCCATCCTGACCCCGGTTGTGGATAAGGGGCCGGAACTTCGTGTGATCCAACGAAAAAGCGATACACTTCTGGATCGTTAATTTCAACTCCATCATGTTCTTTGACCCCAGCTAGCACATAAATATACATACCTGGACTGGGTGTGAATGGCAATGTTCCACTACCAATTACCCCATTCCTACCTGGGTTAAGTGGTGGATCGGGACTGAAATACCTTATCTCCCAAGACTTATCGGCACCTACACGGAATCGTAAATAGGTATACATCCACATGATATGTACGTCAGCAATTCTCAATTCTTGCCATGAGGCTCGTACAATTACATCAACATGTCCAGATTCTCTAAGCGGCCATCCGGTAGTTCCACCCGCCGTTGAAATCACCACTCCGACTTCTTGATAGGGTGTTAAAGTCTCTTTGAAAGTTGGTCCGTCCCAAAAGAATGCGCCCTCTCTTGTGGTGCCAGAACCAGATCGCCAATATGCCGCGCCGTTGGTTGCCGCATTTCCGTTTCCAATTGAGTAGACTTCTCGCCAATTTGGTCCCAAATCTGTTGTGCTGGTTCGCATAAAGATGTCAGAGACACCATTGCCGGTTTCATTTATTCGCTGCATTACGCCGCGCAATTTAACAGATGTGTCTAATGCCATCTCCCGCAAGGCATTTAGAGCTTCTGCGGTGTCTTCATGTGTTCGGCCAATTTCGTCATTTCCAAACAGTTTATTGGCTATGTTATCGACAACGGTTAGCAGACCAGGAATGCTGATATCTGACAGCTTAGGGATATTGAATATGTTAAATAGCCAAGAGGCATCAAACCATCCGGTAGGCAACAGGTTAATGAATCGTCTGCCAATATCCGCTATGCTCTCAAACAAACCAGACAGACCATCACCTAAATTGAAAGTCCATCCCCGAAGCACGGAAATCAGTGCGTTCCAAGCACTTTCAAGGCTATCTATGAGATTCCAGCCTAAAAGATTTGTGCGCTTGGCGCTAGCATCATCAAACCAAACGCGGCCAGATGTGGCAGTTTCTAATACCTGTAATTTGTATTTGACTATCGAAATATCTTGCGGGATAGTGTAAGTCGAGGTCATTTGTTGCCAACCGCTGTTTGCTCCGGTGCCGCCGCAGAAATTCATTACTCTTTCGGCAACCATGTTTTCGCATTCCTCGTCTGAAAACTCTTGTATCACAATGCGAATCGGATTGGTTGTGAAACCACCTAGATTTTGCCATCTTACCCACACACGGAAGCTAAACCCCTGCCCCTTTTCAACCGGAATTATGTTGCGGTTGTATAGTTCTTTGAGGTTACCATCGCAATCAACATATACCGATCCCCATTTGTTATGGCCTGTTCCCTCGTCATGTATCCAAACCCCTTGTCCCTCAAGGGTATTGATGTTGTCGAAGGTGGGATGCATTAGAAGTTCTGTTTGTCCAGCGAACAGACTGGCAATTGGAACTTTTGCTAATAGTCCATCGGGTATGAAACCGTATATATTGTTGGCATTTAGAGGACTCATAGCGGAAAGCAAACTTCTGAACCACATTTGAACGCCGCGCAGTGATAAATCCTCTAATTGTGGGATATTATCAAAGATTTTCCACGGCACAAACCAACTGAAAAGGTCTAATTGTCCTAGTTTCAAATGCGAGCACGAAAGTTGGCCGCCCCAAATGGTTCCCGAGCCGACTTGGGCACCGCAGCGGTAACCGATTTTAAAACCGTCAACATCGTTGGGAGCTATGACATTTCGGCCAACTTGTTCCCAACCGCCGTGTGTGCCACGATCTGATGGAGCGTCAATATTGTCTTGTGACACCGGATTTAATCCGGCATACCAAACAATGCATGGCCCCCATTGATTCTGATGTGTAGGCACACCCTCCCACTTTAACCAGCCAGAAAACGCGAAATTGTCACCGGGAGTACATCTTTCAGTGCCCTGTGTGAGAATTTGTTTTCCAAAGGCATTTCCAATAGTTCTAAAGGAACCTTCCGCATTTCCTGGATTGGGTTGTGTACCATCCCATACCCATTGCTGATTAGGATTTGAGCCAACATTCCAGATTGTTGTAAGATCGGAGATGTCTGGTGCCAGTTGTGGCCCCATGCTCTCAAATCCCAAGCTACGCATAAGGTTTCGTGGGTTAATGAGATTAATAACCCAGGTTAGAGCTTTGAAAATTGTGACCATGAGGATGCTTAGGAGATTTAGCAGGAAATCCCTTGGGCCACTGAGGATTTGGTTGATTTTTGCTCGTAGATCATCCACCAATCGTCTTAGTAGTGTTAAATCCAGCCAGCCAAACCCCAGACCTATTTGTTTAAGTAGTCTGTTAAGTGCTGGAATGATTGAAGATGTGATGTCAGTCATCGCAAAATAGAAATCGGAAATGGCATCATTGAAATCTCTGATCGCTGCCACCGCATCGTCTGAAAAGCCAAGGCGCTCAGTCCATAACGCGACAGAATCGAAGATTATGTCTGTGAACTGAGGCAGCGGGACAATGAACTGACGGAACAAATTCCCTACTGCCTCAATAAGATTCAGCGGGAAAACTGTATCAGGATTGACACCCAATAATGCGCCGAGAGCTTGAAAGATGTATTTCAAATCTCCTAAATCAATTCCAGTCGGCTGTCCACCAGCAAAGATGACAATTAAATCAGCGACAATTCCTTGAATCTGTTCAAAGACATTCTGATTCGCAGCGTCTACACCCTGTTGCAACTTTTGTGTATAAGCGGCCAAAGTATCCACAGAGTTGTTGAGCCACTGGATGTTTCGGACGAAATCCTTGTTGACGAATGGTTGTGTACGAGAGTCGATGGCAGAAATAGCTTTTGCTTCTCGACTCGGCGGCATTGTTCCACCGCCGCCAAAGCCAGGCCCTCCGAAAAACGTTGTCACGGTTTACCTTTCAACCTTGATACATGATCGGGTCATAATTGAATGCGCCTTCAGCCATGACTTTTAATTCTAAATCGCCCTTTTCGTCACCGTAACTGATGGCAATGATTCGGTGCCACTGCTTTATATCTTGTTCAAGCCAAGGCATCTTGCCCTGTATGAGAATTTCATCGCCGACATCGAAAGTTCCAAATGGTGCGTTAGGATGATATGGGTCAACGATTATCGTGTCATATTGGTAGGGGAACTGACGGCGGGTTAATTTCCTTTTAGCCCATGCCGCTGCCCGTTCGTTTGAATCAATTCTTACATCTAATTCATTTACCACACGGCGGAATCTGTCGGGATCGTAGTTGGAAATCTGTGCGCTGTAAGTCTTTCCAGGGAAAAATCCGTCAATGATGATGTCGGATACCCATTCTATTTCAGATTCTAATTTTTGCTTAGCCGACTTGATGTTCTCACCACGGCGGAAGACCAAACCCTCTTGTCGCACACCACCTTTCGGATACCCTAGCCGAATTCCCTTTTTAATGGCGGTCCTATCACTGTTCCAGCCGCTTTCCTCTATGTAGTCGAAAGGTATGTCCCTGCAAAGCTTTTCAAGGTATTCTCCGCAATCTGTCTTGTCAGCGGCTCGAATGAAAATGGCGAAAAAGTCCCTAATGTATTGCTCGTTATTGAAGCTCCAACCCGGTAGCATTTGTGTGCCGCTGCTGGCGGGATAGACTGAAACACCAAGTGCCGCATTGGAATAACTCTGTATATGCTTCCAAATCCTATCAACAATTTCAAACGGATCGACGGCTATCGGGTTCCAATTCTGTAGCCACGGAATTCCTTTCGGATAATTACTGAATGTCTTGGCTCTCAAATCTAGAATTCCGCTCTCTGGATCAACCTCGCTAGCTTCTACTATTCCAGAGGCAAAGATGATTTCTTCACCAAATTGATTGTATTTCAATGCGTGTATCCAATGACCCCACGGCTTTAATCGAATGGGGCCGCTGCCGGATGGATGTTGTATGCTCGGTTCTTTAGGGTGAATTTTGCAATTAATTTCACCAGGAGAGCTTAGGACACGAGATAGCTTAACTTCTTGTGCCACAACATCTCTCGCGAGGATGTTGCCATGAACATCTTCAATGACAAATCGGAAACGATCGTAAAAATCTATAGGGTTTGCCATGCGTCCCTCCATAAAAGATAACATCTAGAACGCACCGAACCGTATTCTATATTCGCTTGTTCCTCAGCCTCTTTGATAATTTCTTCGGCAATGCTCGGCGGGTAATTGTCACCACCCCAAAACTTTACTAATGGTCCTGGTGTAGATTGACCTAAAAGCCTTTGTGTAGCTTTCATCCCAAATCCGTAGTGGCGGTAGTCTTTTCCGGTGAATCCCCACGCATTTGCATTTCGGAATACACAGACGCGATGCCCATTTATCCAAAGAGTGTGTGTGTTAAGGTCTTCTCCGCTGCCGAATTCGGCTTCCCAGTACCAACCAGCCCCGGCATGATCACCCGCACCAAATGCTCCTTTGAAATTGTCGATGATATTCTCAAGTACCGCAAGGATTCTCGGAATCTTATATGTTTTACTGATTTCATGGTCCGTACCATCAATGTGTATTCCGAAGATGAAATTGGGATACCGAATGTCCCAGTATTGATACCGCGTGCCGTCTGCGTTGCTGCGGCCAATTATTCTGTTAGCGCATTCCTCTTCGAAAAGGCTTGGCTCAGGGGCGATTCCGATTTGCATTCCAACTTTCTGCCAATCGGATATTGTCTTTCCCCTTTTGAAAATAGCCGTTCCCAAGCGCCAACGGTTTCCGCTGTCGTGCCAAGCGAGAACAGCATGTATTAACGGAAGTGCTGGTAGCAGTTGGATTTTCGGAGCGATTTCACCCTGGCCCGGTCCCATGTAAAAGATGTGCCATTTATCATGCAACATGGTTAGATCATAGGCTGAAAAGTCTTCTTCCACATCATTTCCTGAGATTCTCAAACCGCTTGCGTTCCAAGAGAATTCAACCTTACTATTGGTTTCAAATAGAAGTTTGTCTAAATAGGGTTGAGTTAGCCTGGCGTTCAAGGAGATTCCGCTGCTTAAATCTATGGCGCGTCTGGCCCACGGATAACTAGAGATTTCTACGACTGAACCAGCGGGAATTGCATAGTCCAATTCTATTGTGACAAAGCCTAATTGGATGATTGGATGTGTCATCGGCCCCACAAGCAAAAATCGTAACCAGCTTGGGGCATCGCCCATATCGTGATCGGCATTTCGAACTATCGTTTGTATTTCATTTGGCTTTGTCGAAGTTAGGTACTCATAATCGCTGTAATACAAGGTATCTGACCGCCTAAATTCGGCAACCATTTGTCTGTTCTGATTGTTGGGTGCCCTGCCCAGTGGTGTAACGGCGAGCTTGCCGGGACGACCGTAAACCCTAAGTGTCACACCATCTTTCGGACGGCAAACCTTCAGCGGCTTAAGTTCGCCCCATTTGTGTCGCGTTTCATCTGCCCGCCATTCTCGCGCAAAAATGCCCGGCTGTCTGTCATTGTCAAAATTCAGTTCTTTAAAATCCTTCATAAGTGACGCTATATGAGGCATAGCATAGTTATTCAGCGCATTTATCGTGAGAGTTAATGGCATGGGTTTAAGTGTATCCTCGCCAAAACTCAATTCATCTGCTGAACCACGTTGGTAGTCCTTAACATTCAGCTCATAAGCGCCGATGTCGCATGATTCCACACGGAACATTGTGTGAGCGCCGAAGACAAAATTACCTATTTGGTATTGTCCTGGTAAAAGGTTGCGGTCCAACATGTTTCATCCCTTATGTTCCTGAGTACCCAAAGGCACCAACGCCGCTTGATCTAATCGCAAACATGGCGTCCTGCATTGTATCTCGTGGATCTTGGCCCGGTCCCTGATATATGTTGAATTGGTTTTGCGCCGTTGGCCTTTCGGGATAGCGTGCACCCATAGCTCTTCCAAGTGTGTTGAAAGTCTGTTTGAATTCAGGGTTTTCGGACGTGTATATCTTCAACTGCCCTTCGACAGTATCCAGCAAATACCTAATATCTGTTGCGCCTGTTAATCCAAACCACGCCTGCAACGCTCGGCCCATATATTTTGTGGCAATTTTATAGGCTTCTTGCGCCAAATCTATTGTGGCATTTATGGTTTGGAGCGTGGCGGCAATGATTCCAGCAACAGCGGCTACGGCTTGTAATGCGGCTTTTGCTGCATCTGTTCCACCCATATCAGCGCCGCCGCCACTGGGAATGAATGAATTAATAGTGCTAGCAACATCACTCACGGTCTGTGCAACTTTTGCGCCCAATTCGATAAATGTCTGCACGGTATCTATCATTTTGTTGATGTCTTCGGTGTTCGAAATACCGCGAGCCAGAATTCCCGTTGTTTTCTTAGTCTCTGCAACAGCTTTCAGCGATGTATCAAATAAATCGAAAACGTCATTAACTATGGATGCAATTCCACCAGCTATATTCCCGACCTGATCCAGGAAATTCTCAGTTCCAGCTTCACCGGCAGCGCCGCCGAAAGCTGCTGAGGGCTGGCCCATTAACCCGGCTTGTTGCTGATATCGCTGATATTGTTCTGGTGTCATTCCTTGTGTTGGTTTTAAACCAGCATTAGTAGATATGTAAGTGCCATCTGGTAAGGGAATTGAATAGGTGGTTCGAATATGAACATGGTCTGCATGGCCTGGATACCCTTGTGGCCCTTCACCATACACGCCTTGTGTTTGTTTTCCCATATGGACGCCTAAACGCCGTCCAGTTTCAGGGTTTTGCCAAATTAATTGCTCCACGAATTCTGGATTGGCATAAAGGTATTGGGCAAAAGCTTCCATATCCCTTTCACCGCCGGGTGCTTTGTATCCTTTTTTAGAAATCCAGTCAATGCCAACATT
>Ga0123355_10009641_pt1 | contig 14713 bp, 9 predicted proteins | sample TergutEmb28metaG_3_FD_89872 | JGI IMG/M metagenome (GOLD analysis project Ga0123355, IMG submission 89872) | Embiratermes neotenicus P1 segment gut microbial communities from Petit-Saut dam, French Guiana - Emb289 P1 | ecosystem: Host-associated > Arthropoda: Insects > Digestive system > Gut ...
AAAAAAAAAAAAAAAAAAAAAAAAAAAAAAAAAAAAACTCCTATTTTGCCCAGAGATTCAATTGGTGCTGAGAAAAAGGAACACAATACTTTGAACATACATTAACCAAATTAATTTCATAACTCAAAAGCTCTGTGTCTTCAACAAAGTAGGAAGTAAACCCTTATACTGAGTCATAAAAAATGATGGACCTGGATTCAAGACATACTGCTTTTATCAGAACAGAGGTATGATGATGGGATTTGCTGCAACATGTTCAACTCATTTGTTTTTGTAAACACATGTGCACTCATCCCTTTTGCACAAACTTCATTCACATATCATGCTTTCATTTGCAGTAAGCACTGCCACTGCCATAGTTAGTATGATGCAAGCATCATATAGTATGAAGAAGAACTTTTGGCTTGTGTTGAAGTGATGGTGGATTCTTTCCATTCCTTATTGCTGTATGGTGGCATGGTATATAATGGGATGATGCTTTATTTTTAAACTGCCCTCAGAACAAATAAAAAAAAACCCTCAAAAGAAGTTGGTGCATCATTAAATGACACATTTGAATGTAAAGTAATCACATAACAGAAATGTGTGGTACTGAATGAATCTAGCTAATCATTGGCTCCTTCGTGACATAGTTTTTACAATATATATGAAAAGTAAAAAAATCTAACAAAAAAGATTACTGCCTATATGCAGCATTCACCTAGAGATCTACATGACTTCCAACATGCTTTAGCCCTTTAAAATATTAGCTCACATTCACATGAAACACATACCCCACTTGTTGCAGTTTAAAAAAAGGGACTGTAAAAGGAAGAAATATCAAATGTGTACAAGTTCAAGATAAAATGTATATTTTTCCACAAATCAAAGTGACAGACTGGTAACAAACTGTACATACTTCAAACAGATTATAAACTTTCTAATCAATATAACTGCAAGAAAATAAGTACGCATGGTTTCCTTGGTATCTACCCCCAATGATTTCATGTTTTCAAGTACATTCATGCACCTTTCACATGATGCATATCAGGAGCGCATACCGCATGACCATGATTGATTACCTTTGTGTAAAATCCACTCATTCATAGGCAATGCTAGCTTTTCTGGTATTTAAATGGGTGTAATTTTAACCTGAAAGATGATTGAAGATTAATTAAAACCAAAGTGAAATACTTCATCCTTAATTCCCTTTGTTATAAAAAAAATCAAGTCACAAAACCTTCCTCTTCAGGAAAAGAAATGGTGTTGGAACATTTATGTAACAATACTGCATCATGTCAACAAGTGAAAAGTATTGTGCTTTAGTGCCATAACTATGTTCACACCTGACACTTATAATAATAGAATTGCCATGTGAATATGTCTCATTTTTGTATGCTTTTAACTTCAATGTCTTTTCCTTAATATCAAAAAAGTCTGTAGAGTACAAATATGGACAACAACTATCATTTTATGTTCTGGGGTTATAATAGCATGAACCAAAATGTCTTTTGGCAAGTAAGGTCAGACACACTACTATTTATGACAGGCATGGATTAAAAACACGCATATTATCTTAGAAATTCATGATGAAATCATCATTCAGCAGTAAATGGGGGGGAAAAAAAACATCAGAGCCACTGCTATAATTTTAAACCCATAAAGTAATAAACAGAAACTCTTTCACATTGGGTACACTATACTTCTGCTTCTCTCTAAATATAATGGAATGACTTAAGCCACATTAGCCAAACAACCCTCCCAAGTAATATGACATTAAAATTACGTGACAAAAAAACTGGTCCGTTATAAATAAGATCTACAAAATTGACTTCAAAGCAAGAAAGCTTTATGGTATACCACTGTTTACTCTTATTCAAATTACAATTTCATGATTACTTCAAAATTATAGTACAAACTAGTTAGAAAGTACCATAAAAATTACAACTTACCATGATTTAAAACATCCTTATATAATTTAATGCCTTCATTCCTAATATTTACACAAATAAGTAGCGAGAGAGGACTTTTTCTTAAGTATATTCTGCATGGTTACTACAGCTGTAGTTACACACAGAACCCCACATATTGCATACAAGAAACTTTCAGATCTTGAAACTAATTAGAATAGTTTGTACCTTGAGCATTTATTTCCATTAGATACTAGATAATTGATAGAAGGCAAAGACAAACAGTAATTCATATGTGAGATCGCGAAGTCTTAATTATGAAATGAATATTTGAAATGCAAGAATTTTCTGAAAATCTTACAGCATAAATGTTCTACGATCAGTGATGTCTCTCCAATGTGTGTGTGTGTACATATATAACATTTTCAGCTAGTTACAGGTACAGATTTACAGTTCCCTGCAAACAACTCGCTTTTAACTTTCGTTCAAATTACACACAAATCTATATCACTGGCCTGAATGGCACATTATCAAAATTATTTGTATAAAAATGTACAAAGAGAGAGCAAACTGCTCTGTTATTTTCACGTGTTAACATCTATTCAATGGCTAATTTTAAAAATTGAGGCTACACTACCCAAAAAGGACAATTTAGTTTCTACAGCAGTGTCCCAATTTACATCTTAAGGGCAAGGCGACACAGACCTAACATAGGGCCTCTTTTTCAATGGAGGCCTCAAAATTTGGTGAGGAGACCTAACACAGGAACAGGTTGCAGATATACTTATGAATTATACGCATGAGAAAAGCAAAAGATACACTGGCATCCATTTACCTGTCAACATGGTTTAACAGCCTTGAAAACTCATGTCTTTGTCATTCACTGTCAGAACCTACAATCTCACGAACAAAAAGGCATTTTTAATTCAGTTCACAGAAGGTTACAGTTCCACTGATACCAACCTTCTGTTTCACCCTATGCAGGGAAACATACTGCTCATCTCATTTCCATGCCTGACTCACCATTCAATTTTTAGTAAATACATAATATTAAATTGTGACTATTTTATACTTCTTGTTCAATACCTCAACTTTTCCATTTATTCTTTACACCAACACTTAATATCACCCAGCAATGTTTCTGATCTGTATTCAGGGAGTGTCTGGTTCAAACCTTGGTTGGGACACCGACTATCCTGACAAAGTCTTTTCAAGTTTATCCTCAAGTCCTTGCAAATAAATGCCAAGACAGTACCTCAAATTAGGCCACGGCCATTTCCTCCCACATGCTTTCAAATTCATCATTCAATAATCACCCTACCAATGAATGTTATACAGTCAGTGACTCTGACATCAATGAATGAAACACAAAACAAAGCCTTGAATTACCTAAACCTCCAATTAGCATTATGTGATCCTCTACAAAATTGGCTTGGCAATAATCATTATACAGTTTACATTCACTGCAGATGATGATAAATAGCACAAGTTCTGCAAATAGGAGGTGACAAGGAACCTCAAAATAGTTTGGGCTCATAGCTTTACAATGGCTCTGATCCAACTTGTCCAGTTTATTCAAGGTGAAGGTGTGCTGACAGAATAAATAAACATGATGCAAAATAGTCCAGTATATTAGGAATTGTGCAAGAAAGGAGGGGTCAGATCCCCCTCTATAATACTATTCTCTCATCAGTATCTGCATACAGTTTCTGTAAAGTAAACCTTGTTTTGCAATTATTCAATGAATAACCATTGGAAAAGAAAAAACATGGATATTTTCACATTACATGTTATATACACAAAACAACACAAGCACTAACCCATTTCACTGTTCCATATAATGGCAATTGTAAATAATGCTGACAATTCTGTACAAATCTTTATGTACAAATGTAATATACCTTTAAACAATAAGGCATAAAAAGTGAAGCACATTCTTAAAGTCAAATTTAAAAAGAGTCTCAGTATTTACAACATAATACATTTGATGAGTGTCCGATTGTCACACGACTACACACGACAGTTAGTCCACTCCAGCAAATCCTTGTGATCCTTCAATAGCTTTGATGAGCTTGTCACGTAGCTGCTGGTAACTTTCATAAGGTGGCAAGTCCAGCCTATTAAAACTTCAAAACAATAACAAATTAATATTGTTCAAAGATATCATGTTTCATTCACATTTGAAAAATAAATAATAAGCAGCTGTCCTCCTCCTCCTAATAATAATAATATAATCATCAACTACTATGTCACAAATTAAATTTACATGTACCTGAACCCATGTTAACTGCAGGCAACAGCCCTTACATCAAAGTGTATCTCCAACATTTCATGATGTAAAAAAATCTGCTGTCAACATACTGCCCCGAAATCTCATGACAAGGATAAATTTTCTGTTCCAGTACGATGGGAATAAAATTAGACCATATATATCTTCTTACAATGTTCTCTTGATGACTTTCAGAACATTGTACAAAAGCATGACTTCACAGATGTCTCCAATGGTCAAAATCCCAAAAAATGGGCCACAGACATTAAATTACTGATTCATACAATAAAGCCAACAAATGCACTAATGTTAAAATTATATTTTTATACACAATTTGTCATAACTGTGACATATTTCAATCTATCTTGATAGTCTTAAGGGAGTTATGTACCATCAATAAAGCACATATAAAAACAGAGATAGATTATTAAATACATTAAAATTTGTCCATAAAATATCTGCAGATATTATAAAATTCATTTGTAGCTGTGCAGAGCTGGTTCATAAGATGCAAAGGCTGTAGTTTTATAGGTTTTTACAATAGTTCATATCAGAAAGATGTCACTTTATGTTTTGGTAGCCAATGCACAGACATGAACAACATTACAATTAAATTACTGTACTGTCTGCATATATACAGATTATACAGACCACCCCAGTGGTTAACACTGTGACTTCACACCACCTTTAACATGCAAATTTTGTCATTTGTACCTGAAATTAAAAAAAAAAAAAACAACAACAACAACACAGCAAATTTACAGATTTCAAGATTTGTTTCTGAAATTAATTACACTTTACTACAGCAACTAACTATGAGCCGGATGGTCCACAGTTTGATCTCCAGTGGAGGCAAGGGATTTTGTCTTTGTCAAAAACCATCCACTCTGGCAGTGGGGGTCCACCCAGCCTCCTCCAGTGAGTACCAGGGCTCTTCCCAGGGAAGGGAGGTAAAGCAGCAGGGGTATAGCATTCACCATCCACCCCCATCTAGCAGCAAGGTTTGGAAAGTGCAGAGCTACACCTCTACACCTGCTTCGTGCCTTCATAGCATGTTATAAGGAAAAATTTATCTTTCACCCTTCATTACTACAGATTCTGTTTTAAAGATATTTCCTTGTTTTGAAAAAAGACAACGCAACAATATAGTTTAAGTTTTAACTGTTAAATTGATTTAATTTTAATAATAAATATTAATGCTACACTCAAGACAAAACACACATCACTACTGTCATATCTTATAGTTTAAATTTACTGGTCACAGTGCTCAAATTTTAATAAAATTCATATGAATTCTGGACTGAAGAATTAATTTACAAGTGCATAAATTCTGCAACATCATGCCAGATTTTACTTACCACGTATGGGCACGAGGATAATTTTCTGGTAGACCCCATTTCTCTATGGTAAACAGCTGTGGACCATTGCTGCCATACAGTTCTTTGAAACCATTCATAGGAACACGAGAAGTTCCTGTTACAAACTGTAGGAGTCTGGCTCGCATCTCATTATTAAATGAGAGGACAACCTATGAATATGGAAATGGTACTGAGTATTGAAGTTTTGAGAATGTTCAAACATTTGTCATTATTTACAAATCCCTATATCTCTATGATTACTACTTCAAAAAAGAATAAATACTGCTGAACACTTTGTAATGCCATACTGTGATGAATGAAGCAAGTACATGTATCAAAACAGCAATATAAATACAGTAGAGGCCATGAAAATAAACTGTATGGTTATACACCCTCCACTCTGCCCCCTCCCCATAATGTGCTTCCCTATTGCCCTCCATTTGCATGGTCATGTTGTTCACAATAGTGTTAGTAATGATAACTAAATTGAGCAAATGTTAAGAAATATGACGGATAGCATAGATAATAGGTTTCCTTTTCTCCAGCTCCCTTTGGTTATGTTACCAAGCCAAAAGCACTCTTTACTTATGAAGGTGATCATGTGGGTATTCCTCAGAACAAAACTGCTAGATGACTAGATAGAAACAGGTGGAAGTATGCTATAGAGACCACTAAAACAGCTCAATGGGGATGCAGAAAGAGTTCAATCCATGGTATGTCACCCATGACCTCAATACAGCAACAAGTGCTTCAAGCTTGACACAAGCCACAGGGAGCTGGAAGGAAATACACCAGCAAGATGAAAGGAGGAAGCCTGGAGTGCCATCATGTCCATCAAACATAGGAATCATTCTACAGATTCTACCTAAAGAAGTGACGAAAAGGACAACAAGATTAAACATTTCAGCAATTTTCAGATATTACAAATACAAATTATATTTTCATAAATTCTACAAATTCTGCTAAGACTAGGGAAGTGTACCAATAAGGAAATTAAACAAGAAAAAAATTTGTGAGGAGTTACTTGATTTCAAACCGCTCAACAATGTGACATTCAAGAATAGTATCAGGTTCTTACATACACTAACACCTTCGGAGAATTCTGACAATAATGTTGACATCAACAAAACTTTGGAAATAATTAGAGGAAATATCAAAACTTCAACCAACAGACTCTTAATTACAATTTAAAGCAGATAGGATAAAGAATGTTCAAAATTATTAGATGAAAGGGCGAAGACTAATCACAATTATGCAAGAATCCAAGCCAAAGAAACAGAAACAATTTGAACAATGTAGCTGTTAAAAAAATCTGACAAAGTTAACTGACCTTGAAACAAAGAGAAACACAAAAATACACAGGATAAGATAAGCTCCTAATGCCCAGAAACTACTTCGCTTTTCTCCTGTCATCATTCTGTTTTGAGGCACTTCGTTGTTTTTGTTATTGTTGTTTATTACAACTGAAATTTCAGTACAGGGACATTTCATAATATGAGGTATTTTTCACTCTAGCAAGAAGATTTAGCTTTCTTTCATGGGTGACTCTGTGCCTAACAGTGCCATCATGGGTACAATGGGGGATTCTAACCTTACTTGTGTATGCTGATACTGCTGCTGCTTAACCACGTATATGAACGTGTGTGTGTGTATATACATATAAGGAATATAAACTTACCCTCCAAAACCACTGCACAGTAATATGATTAGAATGATAATCGCCTTTGTACAGCGTATTCTGCTTCCAGTCTTTGACATCAATATTCTGTATACCACACATCAACAATTCAAGTTCATGTTCGTCAAATATCTTGACAAGTGGAAGAGGCACCAGACCACTAAAACCATCAAGGAATGCAGTCATCTGATCATGTACTCGTGACACAAACCGCCACTGAATAACCAAGCTAGAAAACAGATCAAAGAATCTTACACATAATCTTACTACATTACATGAGGAGTGTAGCTAGAAAACTTTACATTAAATAATATTTTATAAATCAATAAAAACACTAAAAATAAACATACACAGACAGGAATATCTCCTGCTTTTCCACAACTCAAACTAATTTTATATGTATCACAGCCTAGTGCTTTAGGAACAGGGTAATAAACTTCCAAAACAATCATTTAGATATGAGATTCGCCAGATCTAAAACACATTCTCCTCTTCCCTTTCCCCCTCCCCCACATCCAATACAGAAATGTGAAAAACAGGTAATTCCAGACTCCCACTAATCAGCAGACACATTAAACTGTGGGCCCTCTCCACCAATTGTCATTCACCATTCTCAATAGTGTGTCATGATTGACAGTGGAATAGCATTGCTTGTGTTTTTAAATGGTGAATACTTAATTTCCACCCACACACACAGACATGCATGCACACAGCCATACGCGTGCGCGTGCACGCACACACACATGCACACACACATATATATGCATGCTTAAGAAACCAAAGGTTTTCCTGTCAGTGATTTAAAGTCACTTGTAAGACACTTTGCAATACATAAAGAAACATCTGGAAGTTATTACATGAGCATTTACATAAAACACTGTTTTCTGAATGATGTACCACAAAGCCACTGTTACACTGACCTTATGTATTCATCCTTATTTTCATTTGTTAGGGGAATATTTGCACCATCTGGTTTCAGTTCCCGTTGTGAAAAGTGACCGAAACTCTCCTCATCTACACAGAAAGTAAGTTCAAGTTCTGAAGGATCATTCTCCTTGATCCAAAGTAATGAATTGTAGTATTCTGAATCCACACTTTCCATGTCTTTCAGGTCAATTGCCTTGCCTAGCATCATCTTGTAAAAGGGACGGATGAAAAAAGCTGCAAGTAAATCATTCAGGTTAATTTCCTTCAAATGTATCTACACCAATTTTAAAAACATCTTTTTAACACATAAACTCAAGAACAGAAAATCCCAGTCAATGTCATGAATCTCTGTTCCTTAGGAACACACATATTTACAGTTCAACTGATACACAACCAATGTGGCACTCAATATACACAAAGTCACTGGTTTTCAGGAGTTATACTTGTGAATGTAAGACAAACATAACTACTCCATAATTACAACATCATTCTTCTCTGTGCTGTCAAAACTCATGTGATAAATACCACAAAAACACAAAGGCATAAGCCTCATCCACCGTGTATACAAACAATCCTAAACACAAATAAAGTCAGGCTTAAAGAATCCCATGGAACAGTAAATTAGTGCATTTGCATGTAATGGATACTTAACACACTAAGAGGTTAATGTTCTCAAAGTGATGGTCAGCGTCAGGATATCACATGAAGACAAAGCTTTTACTTGTATAATTTAAAGTACTGCTTCTACAACCACATGGTACCTCAGCATGTACAAGATTACAATTCCAGATGCTGCTCTGGCAGCATGAAGAAGGTCTAGTCTATTATCCAAAGAACATTCACTCATGCAAGACGTTTCTTCTCAGCTTAGCTTCCATAATCTCCCTGCTATCTGCAACCATTCGATATGGGCATCACAAAGGGAGAATGTACAGCATGATATCTTGCAATGTTCACCAATGAAAGATGTGATGTCAATAATCTGAGCCACTGAAGAATAATGAACTCTATAAATTTATTTTAGTGGTTAATGGATTCCAAATATGTTTTGACATGGCAGGACATTTTTTTAACCCCCAGTTTTCATATCATCATATTTTTTTTATTTGCTTATTTTTTCATAGTGAATAAATTAACTGATTTCAGAATACACCAGCCCGCATTTTAACAAACCTGCAAACAATATGCATAAAAGATCATGGCAGATTTCTTCTCAAATACAAAATTCATATAACCAAAACAAAATTGATTGATTTGCAAAATGAGCCACATCATGGCATTATAAGCCTACACAAAATCTGCCACAAGAAGAGAAATTTTAATGGTAAAAAACACACACCAAACTATACTCATAAAACAGGAGGTACACTCTATACACAATGACATGGTACTACTGCTACATGTGTAGTTGTAATATGTAATGCAATGTCACAAAATATCTTAAAAAAGGAAATGAAATGAGTAAACTGCACTGCTTACCATCCAGCAGTTTACCATGATAAACAGCCATCCCAGCAATCCGTCCAATGAACTTGAAGTAACTCAGGTGTTCTTCATTGCATAACCCAGAAAATGGGTTAATCTGAAGTGTGTAGTTATCCCTAATAAACAAAAGTGCTACAAGTGAGAAGAGTCAGCACATTTCTCCTCATCAAGCTGACATTATTTCTGTCAACATTCTGATGGAGCTGTCAGGGACTTCAATAATAATCTTTGCTTTTTTGCCACTTACACAGTGAAGAAAGAGTTTCTTGTTTCTGTGCCTCACGGATTATAATCACTCCTTATTTCCTTTGGCACTTTAGAATTGAAAGCTCACGGTCTGATAGGTTGGACACCATGCCAACGAACTATCTCGATTATCTCTATTATCTGAAGGAACCAAATGCTAGCAAACAAAAATAAACTGAAAATAAATTAATATTTATTAATGATTACTGTGTTTTAGAGTGGCTACATATATTGCAAAATAGGCAATGAAAATCTTTAAAAATGTGCCATATTCAATGTTAACTTCAGTTTAAGGGATGTACTGGAGTATTTACTGCTGCAAGGTAACTGGCCAGTTCACACTGGCAGGCACCAAGCTACAAAAGTTTGACTGTGACAAACAATTGCAGTTAGAAGTTTTAAGTTACACTATAATTACTTTCAAAGATTCTGAGATACAAGAATCTCAGTTTTGCAAACGGTACCTACCTGGACTTCAGCATTTTATAGTTTAAATGAACTACAGATTGTGAATAAACATTAATGATAATGATAAAAACATGCAGTGTCATTTCAATTCAAATTGGAACCTAGCCATGTGTTTGAGTTGACAGTCCAGGGATTGAATCTCGGCAAGGGCGATTTTTCGCAACCATCCTGACTGGTCCTGAGGCCCATCCAGCCTTCTATACAGTGGATACCAAGGCATTCCTGGGTGTACAGCAGCAAGGGCATGGCATTAACCACCCACTCCATCTAGTGCCAAAGTTAGAGAAAGAGTAGAGCTATACCTCTACTCCCCCTCTGTGCCTTCATGGGAAGTTACAAGGTGAACTTTACCTAATCACCTGACAAATGCTTTCCCCATGTGGCTAAATTGTTACACAGTAAAATGTAGATCATTTTTATTTTAATCTGATATAACCAAGTCACTACATCACTATATGTCTTCATACCTGCAAAAACCAACAACCATATTTATTCTATACATTACCTAACTTTCTTGCCACAAAACACCATAATTCATGGAATTAGGCATCTTGTAAATTATGATCACTGTCTGGAAATGCAAATAAGTTTCTGGCCACTTTCAAGGGAAAAATGTTATAAAAACTATTCAGCTCAAACATTACTTACTCTGACAGTGTCACCAAAAACCATAACCTTATAGCACAGGAAATATCAGTTTTATAAATCACTGTGAGTGAAAGAAATAGAGCACAATACGGTCAGCAAATGGTAACTGGTTAAAAACTATGTCCTGTGATGTGTCTGGCTACGAATACTGAAAAGCAGCAAAACTAAAATTAATGTAGTATATAAATTGTCTTTTAGTATTATAATAATGATACTAAACTAATTACAGCAAAATTACTTTAATCTGATATCTAACAATTCAGAAATCCTGATAATTCAGCACTTGAATAGAGTAGTCCCAAGAAATGTTTGGCTTTCTACCAGAAAAAAGCTTCATCAACAGAACAAGCAGATCTCAAGACCTGTTCAAGCAGACCTCCAGGAGTGTAAGTACATCAACCATTGTGGTATCTCCTGACCCCTTGTCATCTACTCCATCAACTCTTCCAACTATGAAGACTCTAGAAAACACACACAAGAGGACAATGATGACTCTCCACCAACAGATGGAGATATCCAAATGGAGTACACCAATGATAGGTGTACAACCCAGGTGCAGTAGCTGTAACAAAAAATCCAATTGATAATATGGAATATTTAATAATTTGGCAACTGTCCATTCCCATGAGAACCAGATTAACAGAATTTTGCTGTAATTAAAACTGAAAGCTTATTTGTTCAGCCAAAGTACTAACTTACATAGCAGAATATTCAAATAAACCATAGTATGGATTGAACATCTCCTTTGAGAGCAGAAAAAACCATTCACGAGCCAATCCACCATAGTCCAAGCCCACTTCACCCTCAAACTCAACCCACAGCTTGGTCTTCAGCAGCTCCATTCGATTCACACTACTGATGATCCGGTATGAGTCTTCCAGAATATTCTGTCTTCTTACCTTGATCTCAAACTTATTCGGTACATTGTTCTGTAAAGAGAGGAACCATGGAATGTATATTTCTGCATGCTTATCGCACTAAATCTAAGTATAATTTACAGAATGCTGCCTAATTTTGACAGAACCTACATTAAAGGGATTATCAGCAAAATAATGAAAAAGTATGGGCCTCAGTGATATGAACAGAGGAATGGAGTACATGACATAATCAAGAAACTTCACCTAATGCCATTACAATCATTAACAAAAAAGGAAGAATGATAGGAATGACATATGCAGGGTGAGAACACATGCATGCAAAATTCTGGTTAGAAAATCTTTTGAGAAACAACCACCATACAGACCGTTTCTTGCAAAAACAGATGGTGTAAAATAAACTGAGTTGGGTCAGCTAGGTATCCAAGGGAGGTTTTTCATGAACAAAATAAAGAATATTTCAACCAGATGAATAACTATAATCTAGTCAGGGAACATAGTTATATGTGAACAAAAGCTGGATGTCACTTGTGCATTCAGGAGGTACATATGACCTGCAACATAGAGTTTACGGGCATACCACACATTGTGTCTCTAATTGAGTCCCTGAGCATGACAGTTGCCACGTGTACAACAATAATTACAGGTAATTTCGAGTTAATGGAGTCTTCCGAAACAGCAACGGTTGCAGTACATGGTGCATGGCTAAGGAGATGACAGGGCAGAATGGTACAGGAAGTATTTTAAGAAGTTAACCGCCACTCAGTAGGGTTACAATAAAGCCAGATGTCAGACATCACTACCATCTGCACCACAAATGTCAACGAATTTTTAACTTCACATTTCTTGCACCACATGCTGTTGATGCTGGTGTGAAAAATGTAGAGAATAAAGAACATTCTACTAGATCTAATACTTTGTTTAGAATCATTTTTGGTCTACTGGACATCCTGACACAATCACAGACATATGGTACAGTACCTCGGCCTTCATGGGAAGTTGTACAGTGTAGACTAAAACTTACATTATTAACTTCACATCCCCCCCTCCAAAAAAAGAAGAGTACTTTGCACATTTTCAAGTAAAACATGTACATCTTTATATGGACTTTCACTTGCAGAGTAAGCATCAGGCAACATATGTATGTATTTTGAATATACTACAAACACTTACAGGTTTCCGCAACTGAGATTTCATGTATTCATACTTCCTCTTGTAGTCACGAGAGTATGGCACTGCCTGAAACACAAGTCTCAGAATTCTGTATCAGCATAAAATTATTTTAAAACCATCAAACATAATGTGCACCACTCTGAATAGCACTTCAGATTCGGTTACAATGGGAAAAAAATTCACAATTATTCACAATCTTAGCTTCCTCCAAAACCATCATCATCCCACAGATTCACACTCAGTCACTCAGGCACACACAGCCACACATGCAGACATACTTCCCCTTTCTTCTTCTCTCTGTCTTTTAGGTTGCCATTCTCTGTGTATTATCACAAGAATGTAACAATATTTTAAAGCCTATATTCAGTAATTATCGAAAGCTTATCACTTTGAGTGAGAGTTTGTAAAAAAACATAATAAATCTACAGAGATGTCAACAAGTATTTTGAAAGCACTACATAATCTCTTAAAGTTACTATCATCTGATTACTACGCATACGTGTACAAACCATGTTATGAAGTATTCAATACTAATGAAAAGCACACTTACTGGACCAGCAATCTGAGGATTTGACAATCTTGGATCTTCCCACTGAGTTGTTCTAGTATCTGAAATAGTAACAGCAACAACAAACATGTGATATTAAAGCTAAATACAACACACAAATTAAAGACACCATACAAATAAATAAAAAAAATACTTACTATGATCGATAAAGAATATTCTTCCATCTGTATGAACCCGTTCTTCCCACCCTTCTGGTAGAGTCCCTAATTCATCTTCAGGTCGTCGGTTAGGAGGATGGGTTTGGTTCGGCATAGGACTGGCACGTCCTGTACGAGGATCCACCCATGTCGTGGCTCTTTCATTGTGATCAATGAAGAAAACACGGCCATTGGGCGCCACCTGCATGGTCCATCCTTCAGGTAGCCCCTCAGAGTTTACATCCAGTGTATTTAGTACTCGAGGCTCAGGAGGGGACGGCTGAAACCATCAGTTATGACGAGTACTAAAAGTATACTTCACATGACAAAATTCTCTTATGGTAATGTTTTCTCATTGAAATGATCTGCAATTTTCTTTCCTGAGTCAATGACAACTGACAGCCACTTACATTCTTTCCTCATTTCTAGAGGCTAGTTTACATGCACACTGACATACCAAGAATGTAAAACTGACCATCACACTTGAGTGGTCAGCATTTTTTTATATCTGTGAGGTCAAAGAATTATAGGCCTGGAGGTCAGTTATCCTGATTGAGATTTTATGTGTTCCTCCTCACTCCCTCCAAACTGTGAGATATAAGTTTAAAATATTCAACTATGTCCCTCCATATGCTTCTGAAGTAATCACTCACAAAATCATGCCATTTGACACTGTGCAGCTGCAATGTGTCACCAAACAAAGCAAATAAGAATCAGACAGTAAAATTAATGTCACTCCTGTGGCATATATTTGCAAATTTCCCATTCACAGTGGTTCTGGTACCATGTTTCTGATAAAACAACCTGCCAAAACTTATACTGAACAATACAGTTCAATGAAATGATTGCAAGTGTTAAAAATCTGCTGCAATGGAGCAAGGCAAAAATTATAATTCTGCTGCACATGTGTTTTTAATATGATGTAACAAAACACAGAACATACATGTTTACACTTAGAGCTTCAATTTTATGTAACACATGCAATAATCTCT
>Ga0123355_10009643_pt1 | contig 14712 bp, 15 predicted proteins | sample TergutEmb28metaG_3_FD_89872 | JGI IMG/M metagenome (GOLD analysis project Ga0123355, IMG submission 89872) | Embiratermes neotenicus P1 segment gut microbial communities from Petit-Saut dam, French Guiana - Emb289 P1 | ecosystem: Host-associated > Arthropoda: Insects > Digestive system > Gut ...
CCGCAGTTCTGTTCCGCGAGCACCTTACCAGTCCATCTCATCGTCCACTGCGGCAGCAGACCAGATACTGCCTGTGTTCCAAACGCGCAGGCGCACTCCGCATTCCAGTTCAACTCTCATCAGAACCAGTCGCAGCCGCCGCAATTCCACCACGGACCTCCAGCCAATCAACCCCGTAACCGGCGGTACATTATCAACCACGGACCCACCTATAAGTGTAATTACTGTTTGTTTGTAAAATTATTAAGTAGAATTCCTGTCTCATGTCTTCAGTCCTCACCACTAGTCTTATAGAATGCGTTTCAACAGCTGCACTTACACTTTCAATTATTACTTTCTCCACTTTTGGTTCACATGAAGTAAGAAACCTTCTCATGCTTTTGTACAATTCTGATCAAGTGTCTGTAATTGTTTTATTTCTTACGTTCTTTTGTTTTTTCACCTATTCCCTGGAATGTAATTGTTTTACTATCAGTACTTGTGTTATACCCTGTAACTAATTGTATTCACTGATTGGTTATGTTAGGCATTTCTCAGTGAATGTTTTTGTTCTTGGAATTTCATCACATGGAAGTGCATAAATTTTCATACATTGCTGCAAATTTAAATTTATAATTTGTTCTTTAGAACTCTGTTGTGCAGAGATGTCCCACCACATTATATCCCAGAAAAGCTGAGCCCACAACAACACCACTGTGGAAACCTCAAGATTCCTGTAACTCCCCATGTGCAAACATTTTTCTTTCTGTAAGACACATAATCTGGCATAATAATGATATGGTTGATACAAGAAATCAGGGATGTGATGCTCTGTTGATTGGACGAAGTTGGACTGCTGTAACCTGGAGAGTGGGAAGCCACAAGCTCTTCTATTATGTCAGTGCGAAAGTGACAACAGTTTATATTTCAGTAGTGGTTTCAAATTTGGTCTTTGGATAGTAAGTCCATTAATACTGACATGCCACACTGTCTTCACAGAAGGACAAGTGGAAATTACTTGTCCGTGTCTTTTTAACTCATCTGATAGAATGGAAGTGACAATACATTTTGTCTACTTAAGAAAATGTATTACAATCAAAGGAATTCTATGAGTGAAATATGTAATTAATAAAAGGAGACAAGTTTTGTTAACCTAATGTATCTTTTTATTTGGATGCTCTCTAAACATCTGGAAGAATAGCTGTGCTTATTTGTCATGGTAAATAATTGTGTTTATCATTTCAAGTTTGGCTGAGAAAACAAGGCAGCAAACATTTGAGTTGAAATTCTTATGCTTTTGACAAATAAGTGTTTGAATTTTCAGTCCAACACAACTGTATATTTATTATGGCTTAGCTACATGTTTCATTCCCTGTTTGGTCCATCATCAGGCTTTTGTATAAAATTTTTAAAAATTAAAAATACAACCATACACAAAATATACACCTTTTGTAAGATCACAGTTGAAGTGTATATTATGTGTATGCTGTTACCTTTATTTTCAAAAGCTTTGTACAGTAACCTGATGATGGATCAAACAGGGTCTGAAAGATATATCTAAGTCATAATAAATACACAGTGGTTTTGGACTGAAAATTTGAAGACTTATTTGTTGATATTGAAAACACAATTATTTGACAACCATAAAAAATTTATGATTTTGTGTATGTATTAAATAGTAATGAAGTCTGTGTCTTTACCTTATCACGTTGTTCTTCGGTTGTCATTTGGGATGCTATGCCAGAGACGATTCTTGTAATACCATTCATAAATGTATAACTGTGAAATACAAGGTGGCATTTTACATATTGTAGTTTAATATCAATAGGGATAGAATAAATCTAATGCATTGTTCACTTGAAGTGAATGAGTAACTCTCCTATTATCTGTCTCTATCATTTATATAGTGCTAAACTTGTTTTATTTTGTTTCCCTATTATGGGCATTCATGCAAATGATATGCAAATTTAACTTTCTGAAAACAGACCATCAGACCAGAAAATTGGGTACATAGATATCTGATTAAGATTTACAAACTTAAATTGAAACACTCTTTGCATTCTAGAACTGCTAGGTTTCTATGTTATTTCTATAATCGTTATTCTGGACATAACAACAGGTTTACAAATGGGATCTGTTTCTATCCTGAGGTGTAAGGATGGGGAGGCTTTTACTGAGTTGTCTCAGTCCTACAGAAAGAGATATTCTCAATTGTTTGTGTATGCCAATAATACCTTAGGTACAGGAATCACAAATTAGTTCAGTTTATAAATTTTATGAGGAAAAATGTGTTTACAGTGCTATATGGCCATTAGTCTGTCCTCCAGTTAGGTTGTGAAACATTTGACTAATTTTCATGAAACCTAGTACAAGCATCTTATCACCCGATGTTTATAGTGCCTAATTTTGTATCTTTAGTAATTCCTGCTTGGTGTTCATGTGAATTTGTGAGGTAAAGATACTACATTAATACTGGCCCTGAAACTTTGTGGGTTTATAAATCTTCGTACAATTATGCAAGTCATGTTATGCTAATTTTTGTGTAGAATGTAAAACAATAATATGGTGGCCACATGAAATGTATTTAGTGTTCTCTTTGTATGCAGTAACTTGTGAACTCTTAGGGATTATGAACATATCTATATATTTGACGTGAAATATTTTTTAAGTGCAAATGGTGACTGTGAAAAACTTTGATGTTTTCAGCTGAAAAATCTTATTTTGTACTATTGAAAATTCTACATGGAAACACATTTATAGTACAATTATTAACTTATTAGTTTCCCTGGCAGTTATTTTTCCTGCTTAGGACTTTATTTTGAATTATAACATTATAACATTATTTTCCTGTTTATTCTTGTCTACATTTGCATGGTCCATACAAATATTCTATAATAGTGAAATTGTATGCCCAGTGCAGTGTGTTTTGTGTTGTTCTGGGAAAGATTTGTACAGGATAATTTTTGTGGAAGGTGAAACTTACTATTGTTGAATGGCCTCAAAATTGTTTTCAAGGAAAGTGAATGCTATATCAACTCCTTCTGGTCTGCTGTACACGGCAGAGAAAACAGACTGTGAGTCTTGCGGTCTGATTCCTGAATGTGGGTCGATGGCATAGTTAAGGTACCTGAGGAAAGAAACCAGCATTTATGACATGTCCTGGATTTTTATGCACCTGGGTTGGAATTGCGAGTATGAGGTTTTCTTTTACAGTGATGAGGAGTGACAAGAGCAATATTGTTCTTGCAAATCTAAGTTTTGATGATGATCTTATTTTGATTGTGATGGTAGCAGGGGCACTGGCGGTAAGACATTGGAGGTGACTGTGTCAGTGAAGATGATGACTGTTGTGTTAGTATCAGTAGGAGTAACAGCAGCAACAGCATTAATAAAAGTGAAGTAATTGTATTTTGAGGTAAACCGTATTTCTTGATGCATGTGGTAGGCTTTCATACAGATGTGTGAATTTTCTTTTGTTCAACATGTCTTGCCATAGGGAAGACTTTATGTTACTGGCAGTGATAGTTACCGTGATGACAGTTATGATCATAGGAATAAGAACTGTGTACATGTGTATCAGTAATCAAAGTTATTACAGCGGTAATTATACAAAATTACAGTAGTGTGAATTTAAGAGGAACATACTCAAGACTGAGCAATGTTTCTTTAAAACATATAGGTATGTGTTCCCTTATCAGTAAATGTGATTATGGATTTCTGACATAGATCTGTGTAGAGATATTGTGAATTTAAGTGATACATATACTAGTAGAATTAAATAAACTTTACATAGAAATTTTGTTGTGATGACAGTAAAACGTTAAAGACAGGATTGAGTGCACTGTTTGTGGAGTATTGTCTTTTGTGTTTTGATGCACAGTCTGGCAGGTGGTTGCCAAAGACTGTTTTCCACTCTTCTTTGTGGTCCTTCCTGCTTCCAGCTAATTTGCAGTTTAAGTGCCTTTGACTATTCTTGCAACAGTTTTGTACAGGTACCAATTGGATGATATTAAAACGAGTGTCAGTCTTCCTTTATATGAAGCCAAGTTGCTGATTTTACAATAGGACTGCATTGTCTGAATGCAAATCATGGCCGACAGCACACTGACAATGAATATTAAAGTCTTGTGGGATGTTACTCTGTGTCAGCTGGTAAATATTTGCCAGTGTTTTGGAGGCATTTGTTGCTGCCTTCCTCAAGGTCTGACACTTCTCTAGCTGAAGATGGTGGCATTAGACTCCTCTTAAGCATCAGTCAGTATTTACTAGTGTACAAGGCATAACATCTCAGAAGTATTGAATCTTCATCAACACTTTTATGACTTCAGATCTTGCACTGACATTGTTACTTTCTGCCAACAGTTGTATGTTTACTTTTGTCATACCACACAATGCCCCAGCTGATTCTTATACTATCATCCTCAGACTTTACAATATGATTAAACAAGACAGAATAACATAATATAAGGCTCAGTTGATTAACCATTGTAGATGTGGAAAAGCAATAAATATTACATATTCTGAGTGTGTGTGCAGCCTTGGTTATCCAGCATGCAAAGAGCATGCAATGTGTTTTGTATTGACATCTGTGGCCTGTCTGGTTCTACAACATATTTTATTCATTATCTTGTAAATGGCACAAGTTTTGGAGAAATGTTATTTAATATAAAATATATGTTTTGATTTTCTCTACAAATTTGTCTGAAACATTTCGAATTCTAAGAATAATTCAGCAAGCTACCATCAATGTCCTTAAGTTTTCATGTAAGTTACCCATTATACTTTTCAGATTTTAATGAAACTTAAATTTTCTTGACAAGTGTTCAAAAAGTACTCAAATATCAAATTTCATCAATTTCTGTCCAGTGGAAACCAAGTTGCCCCATGCAGATGGATAGATGGACAGACAGACATGGCGAAGCTAATAGTTGCTTTCCCCTGTTTTGCAAACAAACCTGAAAAGTATTGATACAGGTATGTTTAATAACAGGTAATGAAATAAAGATGTGTGTAGACACGTGAAGCCCATCCAGTAAAGAACAACCGCATACTTAAAAGTACCTGTAACTCACTAATTTGTTGATAAGCAGCATAAATGGAAATATAAACAAAGACACATGAAAAACTTTGTTGACAGATGTACTGGGTGTCTGTAAAGCCAAGAATTATTAGCAGTAATGCTGTTATGTTTGTCAGTACTTTGTGGGAGCACCCACATGACAGCACATCTTCCGCTGTCACACAACATTCAGTTCTCCATCTCTCCTCACAGCAAAACTGGTCCACGCACCAAATCAGGCTGCAATTATTTTCCCACTTTACATCACAACAATTCTATCTCTCCTATATCTCTGTACCTCCAGTCACAGCTCCTTACACTCATACAACAGTACCCGTTTTCCATCACACCAAGCCGAGCCAAGCCGAGCCAAGCCGAGCTAAGCTGAACCAAGCCAAAGTGATAACAGTGGGCGGAGACTTGCGCGAAGTGCAAGTCGATGTCCCCTGTCAGCCATTCCTGCGTTTGACCGCACAGCTGGGCTCAGTAACAGACACCTAAAGTCTAACAGGGGATTATGCTTAGGTTAACAATTTTGAAGTCAGGCTGAGGGCCTTGACAGATTGTGCCACAGAATGGGCCTACGTTGCACTGTAATATGTATCGGAGTAATAAACATTGGTTCGTTGGCTGTCTGGGTTCCTAGCCCAGACTGGCTCTGTCGCATACTGGAGTTATACAACATTTGTCAGGTGTTTAGGTGAAGCCGGAGCGCCTGGGTGAGGGAGGTTCGGGCCGTGCCCCGACTTTGCATCGAATACCCTGGCATTTACCTTACAACTGAGGAAAATTACGGATAACCTCAGTCAGGGTAACCGAATGGCGCTCGGCTGTTCAGCGCTGAATGCAATTCGTTTAGTCGACTTGGCTATCGCTGGGGATGGACTCGAATGGCATGCTGTCCCCTGTCGCCCCTTGGTTTTGGCGTCAGGCGAAGGGGTCAACCCTCGGTCAATTTAAGTATCTGCCGAGTTGCCGTACTAGGGGGTTCCCCACATCAGCTAATTTTGAGTCAAAGCCCTCGGTCAGGGCTCTGATGTGGTCATCAAACATCGGAACGCCCAGACCCTTGTGAATCATCCTGTTAATTGCGTACCAAGGGACATCAGTAGCGAGGCTAAAACACTTGGATTGTATCACCTTTAACCTCCGGACATGGGAGCGGGCAGCTGCATAGTCCATCAGGGGCCGGATGAGCTGCTTATATAGCAGGAATTCGTTCCTGACAGATAGATCACTCTTCCTAATAAGGAGGGGACCCAGCATACCCATCCTTTGAGCAGCCCTCTTCCTGACCTGATCGATAAGAGGCCACCAAGTAAGTTGTGTATCTAGGGTCTCCCCCAGATAATGAATAGTGTCAACACTTTTCGATTGGTTTCCCGAAGAGTGTTACTGGGCGGGGCTGGATGAAGCGCCGTCCGGCACGCGCGAAGATTATCACGGTGCTCTTAGACATTTTAATGGCGATTCTCCATTTATTCAGCCACCGGTGAAGTTCGTTGAGGTATGACTCCAGGTAGCTGACCAGCAGCGTCGGTTTCCGGGACGTAGCTATGATGGTCGTGTCGTCCGCCTAGAGGGTCAACTCCACGTGGTTCGAGGGTGGGGCATGTCGTTGACATACAGACTGAAGAGGACGGGGGAGATCAATCCTCTCTGAGCTATCCCAGCCCGCATGCCTCGACGAGATGACGTGGCCGTCAGGAAGGACGTTTCGATCGTCCGATCCCTAGGTAGGATGAGAATTATGGATTATGTTAAACGGGAAGTTGAGGAGCGTTAGCTTGTAGAGGAGGCCATTGATCCAGACGGTAACGAAGGATTTGGCCACGTGTAGGAAAACAGCGCCGGTGAGCATATTTCCGCCGAAATTCCTGGTCATTCTTTCAACGAGGCGGGCCAGCTGCGACCACGTGCTATGTCTGGGTCTGAACCCAAACTGCTCGTCTGGCATCAGTCCCCGTTCATTTACTACATGTAAGATCATAGCGAGTAAGATCTTTTCAAATAATTTACCAATCGTGTTCAAGAGACTAATGGGTCGATAGGACGAGGGCAGTGCTGGATCCTTCCCCTGTTTAAGGATAGAGATCACTCGAACGTGCATCCACGTTTGGGGAATGTGATGGGTGTAGAGAACCGCGTTGAAGATAGGGCGAGGAGGGAAACTGTTCGTTTGGGAAGGTCATTTAATGCCCTGTTCGGTATACCGTTCGGCCCCGGAACCTTATTGACCTTGAACGCCCTGATGGCTTCGTGAACCTCGTCAGGGGTGGTTAAATAGTGTTCGCTGGCATGGCTTTTATAAGTAAGACCCCAGCTCCAAGTTAACCGTCTTAATAAATGCTGGGACCGACGGACCGTTCACGGCTAAAATTGAGCCTCCGGATTGTCTGCAACGGCTTCGGTATTCTCCAAGTCTGAGGCAGCGATTTCCCCTGGGTTTTCCGGGGTGGAAGATGGATTAGTAACTCTAATCTCCCGCTTGGTCATCCTCCACAGCGATTGGTCTTCAGAATCGAGGGATTCGAGTTTAGCGCTCCACTGGTCGTTTCTCCACTCTTTGAGCCGTCAGGTCACCGACTTCTGGAGGCGATTTGCCTCGGCTTACAGAGCGGAGTCCCTGGTGATCTTCCACTGCCTCCGCAGCCGGGGTATCAGGCGTATCTCATCCTGAATGCCGGCCGGTATCGCACGTCGTGGGTCGTCACACATGCGACGCTTGGAATTTGACGCTGCCAGTGTGTTAAGAACGGCGCCGGAGAAGTTCTCAGCGCACGTGTCATTTGCCGTCTCTTTGTCCGATTCCGGATCGAAGAGAATCAGTTCTTCCAAGTGAGTTTGGAATTTGGCACAGTCGGTGCACCTGAAGTCAGAGTGATCCGGTGGGAGGTGAAATGATGAGCGACATGCCGAGTCAATGAGAACCGGGAGGTTGTCCTGGCTTAGTGCGTGGCACGAAATCAGATACATCGGGAATGAGAGTTTCTTGTTTATCACGATGTCCAGGACGTCGGAATAACCGAGCGGTTGTGTTGGTTGGTGGTTGGGGAGTCCGGCCCAAAATCAGACGGGAGTTCTCGTCGGCATAATCACGTAGGAGCTTCCCCGTCTCGTGTTCAGCCGCGAGTTCCAATCCACGTGTTTTCGTTAAGTCATTAAAACCGCAAATCCTCCGCCTAAGCATGAGGTTAGTTCCGCTTCGATCAATGGGCGGGTAGGCGAAAAGTAACCCGCAAGGATTAACACCGGTTTGCCGGCCAATGTAACTTGGATGGCAGTAGCTTCCAAGTGGGTCAGGCCCGGAACGGGCACTGAGTGTAAGACTATACAACGGCGGACCAACATACCTGTGCCGCCCCAGTTGTCGGTCTGTCTGTGCCGTAGCAGCCATAATTGGCAACCCGGACGGCTTGGCAAGGATTAAGGAGTGTCTCGCTTAAAAGACAAATATCGACACCGTGCTGGCTGAGAAAATACTTCAATTCAAGCTCCCTGTCGCGCATTCTGTCCGCATTCTACCAGGCGATTCCACCTCTCGTCAAGGTCCATCTGCTCGGCAGAGGGACCGGTCCGCTAAGCTTTAGAAACGGCAGGTTATTCTGTGGCAACGCTCTTTCGGCTGCGTTGGGGCGCTTGCTTTGCAAAAGGCGCCTTCACTTCGTTCCAGTTAACACAGTCACAGTAGTTCGCTGTGTGGTTTCCCCCGCAGCCACAGCACAGAGTCTGCTCCCGCGGGTTAGAGCATCCACGGGAGAGGTGAGAGTCCCATAGGCAACGAATCGCGTTGCGTGCCGGCAGTTACGCTGCGTGTGGCAGAAGCGCTGGCGGCGCTTAGATTGCAGCGGGCCTTTTGGAGCCACAAACGACTCCACCGACACTCGCAAGCCGCAGAGTTCGGTGAACAATCGCACTTTAACACCTCAGGCCCTCGCACCACTGACACAATGAAGTTGGGTTGGGAGAGCGGTACTTGGCGGGGTCCGGATTGCGACGACCGGAACACTCCTGAGTGACTCCTTGAACACGGATGTTCAGGGATTCCAGCTCCTATCTGACGACGCTCTCAGGCATACCACTATCCAGGTTCTTCACCAGAAGTCGCTCATAGCGGTCCTCTGGGAGCGTGAGGGGGTGGAAACTTACACCGTCTTTCCCATCAAGGGACCGCAGCGCACTGCCCGCCGCTCTGGACCCGTCGGCGATTGATGGGACGACCATCAATTTCTCTGCCCTTAGTTGGGCCATCAGACCGGGAGGGCAAGATGTTCGCAAACAGGACTGGAAGGAACGGGTGTCAAAACACCTGAAATAAAAAAGGGCGTCTTGTTAGGACGCTCTGTTCCTGATAGGCAAGCGTTGGCCACTTGGGCCTTTGATGTGGTGCTATCTGGCGTGCCACTCAGAAGTGCGGACATGTCGCCAGACATGCGCCTGTTGGTTTTCTAGAATGAGACACCGGATTCGGAAGGGTACGAATCCATTGCTATGGGCTTGAACGTCCCAATTGACTGAGCCGGGCGACGGGCCCGGCCAGTACAGACGAGTATTTCGCCCCTCCCCCAGATGGTCCGGGTTGTTGGCTGCCGACAGCAACTTGTTCGCCCTGACTAATGAGTTCGCGGGCAGAGGCGCGGACCAAGCGCCAGGTGCTGGGCGCCTGTTGGCGGGCTCCATGGAGTCGCCCGAGCTTGCTAGCTCGTTGGCTTTTCGCTTGCCCACCAGTTGTTAGGAAGCTTTAGTCCCGCTTACGGATATAGTGCTGAGTCTCCCAGAAGGCACCGCTGGCTTCTTCTTCCTCCCCGCCATTGCCAGCCTCAACTCGTTGATGAGGGCCGGCGAAACCTGCAAAGTAGAAATAGCCTTCATACAGGCAAACTCGTCCTGCCTCAGCATGATGCTTCGGTCTGGTAACTGAAAATTCCTCCTGTCCCACCTCGGTGTGGCTTAGGTGGGGAATAAGAGTAGAAACTAGTCCAATCGGTAACCTGTGTGACCAATCAAGCTAGGCAGGTAGTTCTCACGATCCTCTCTCCAAGCCGGTCCAAATCTCACAACTGCCAACAACCAATTCCTGTCTGTCTGTATTGAAATCTACCACACATCTTAAGCCACCGATAACCATAAACCTAGCCAAGTCTCTTCACTCCGCCAACTAGCCAATGGCAAAAACGGGCAGAACTGCTGCAATCCAGAATAAAAGGAGGGCCTCAAAGCGACAGCCATCTTATATTTAAGCAAAAGCAGTCTCATGTGAGATGAGCAGTTTGGGTTTAGACCTAGGCGTAGCACGTACTTGCAGCTGGTCCGCCTCGTCGAAAGAATACCAGGAATTTCGGCGAAAGGAGTCTAACCAGCGCAATTTTCCTCAACGTGGCCAAAATTCTTCGATACCGTCTGGATCGATGGCCTCCTCTACAAGTCTACTCTCCTAATCTTTTCGTCTTACACAGTCCATACAATTTCATCCTACCTCAGGTGTCGGACGTTTGAAGCGTCCTTCCAGACGGCCACTTCATGTCTTCAAGACATGCAGAATGGGGTAGCTCAGGGTGGATTGATCTCCCCTGTCCTCTTCGGTCTCTATGTCAAAAGAAATGCCCTCACCCTCGCACCACATCGATTCGGCCCTCTACGCGGACGTCGCGGCCATCACAGTATTGTCACGCACGCTAACACTGCTCGTCAGCTACCTGGATTCATACCTCAACGATCTTCGACGGTGGTTGAGTGAATGGAGAATCGCCATTAAAGTCTCTAAGAGCACCGCTATTATCTTCGCGCGTGCCGGACGGCGCTTCATCCAGCCGCGACCAGTAACACTCTTCGGGGAACCAATCCAATGGGTCGACACAACTTGTTATCTGAGGGTGATCCTAGGCACACAACTCACCTGGTCGCCTCACGTTTATCAGGTCAGGAAGAGGGCTGCTCAAAGGATGTGTGTGCTGGGTTATGTCCTGAATAGGAAGAGTGCTCTTTCCGTCAGGAATGAAGCGTGCAATAGAAGCAGCTCATCCGCCCCATGAAGTACTATGCATCCCCCACGTGGAGGTTCGCTGCCCGCACCTATGTCCGGAGGCTACAAATGTTAAAATCCAAGTGTCTTTGCCTCGCTACTGGTGCACTCTGGTACGTAAGTAACAGGCAGATACACGAGGATCTGGGCGTTCTGCTCTTTGATGACCACATAAGAGTCCTGACTGAGTACTTTGACTCAAAGTTAGCTGATGTGGGGAACCCCCTAGTACTGCCAATCGGAAGATACTTACGCTGAACAAGGGTTGACCCCGTTGCCTGACGCGAAATCCAAGGGTGGCAGTGGCCAAAAAGCCGTCGAGACCATCGCCCGCGATGGCTAAGTCGACTAAAAGAAACGCGTTCGACGCCAATCAGCCAAAAGCCCTTCGTTTACTCTGACTGAAGCTTTTAATGATTTTTCCTCAGTTGTAAGGCAAATGCCAGAGTATACGACACAAAGACGGAGCACGGCCCGCACTCTTCTCCCCCAAGCACACCGGCTTCACCAAAGCGCCTGACAAAAGTCGCATACCTCCAGTTTGCAATGGAGCCATTCTGGGCTAAGAACGCTGACAGCTAACCAGCCAAAGTTTATCCCTGCCATAATTAGTCCATTGCAACGTAGGCCCTAGTCTTTGGCATGATCAATCAAGGCCCTCAGCCTGACTTTAAAATCGATAGAGTAAGCACATACCTATGTTAGATTTTAGGTCTCTGTTAAAGAGCCCAGCAATCCGGTCAAACGCAGGAATGGCTAACAGACAGTGGGATGCTGACTTGTGCAAAGTGCGAGTTACGCCCCCGATTTAGGAGTTTGGCTTCAGTTGGCTTGGCTTGGCATGGCATGGCATGGCATTCACGGCCCACTACAGGAGGAGTACCCATCAAGAAAGGGACTATCAGCTTCAACAAATCAAGAACGAAGAAACAACATCTGAATACCTGCCCACGATGCCTCATGGACCAGGCACAACACCTTTCAGCTGAGCTTGCTGGCTGAAGCTCTTGCCTCACTCCTGCACCTGCCATGAGCCGCTACAATTCACCGTGGCCCTCAGCCGCGCATCAAAGCGATACATCCTCGCCCGCGGCCGAACGAACTCCTCTTCACTATACAGCAACCCTACTCTACGACGAAGCTAACACCGCTGGGGAAAACCCGGTAGCAGACACAAAACTAAGCATGGCATTCTAGCCACAGAACTCAGACAATAATCAACTTAAGATGTTAATAAACATTATACATGAGTGGTACTGTAGTTGTCTCTCCAGACAACCCTACAATACTTCTGTAAGTTCAATAGAATCTTTTTGTATCATGAACAGGGTGTTGTTAGAGATGTTACTGATGCAGGATTGAAGATGGAAATCAGTTGGTAATACTAATGACGGGACAATGGAGAAACATATACTTTACTTTTGTGTGTTTGGTCCCTCCTTTAGAGTTCAAAACAACAATTATTGCCACCTGTTTTTATTGTCATTTTAGTTTTTTTATTTTGGAAATGATGAACGCTGTTGTAAGGCGATCGACACAAGATGTTATTTATGTAAATATGTTGTGGAAAAAGTGACATCATTTGTCATGCCAGTTTGATTTGGAGTGAAAGTAATAACATGTGGAAGATTTTGGCAAGATTTTAATGCATTCAAATTATGAGTGAATGTGTGTTCTGTTACTGGATTTTATGTGGGGTAAAGGTCTGGTGTTATTTAACATGTAGAACAGTTTATGGTGCACACCCACACATATTACTAGGGCAGCTGCATGCAATACCAGTTATTACATTCCAGTATTACACTTTTTATGTTATGGTTATTCTCACTCCGTTCTTCTTAGAGTGAGAAAAGTTTTGGACAAATGTCGTAGAGAAAATCAAAACACACATTTTATGTAGAATAACTTTTTTTCTGAAAATCTGGCCATATATGGAATAAAGTCAAAACATATGGTAGAACCAGACATGCCACAGATGACAACACAGTACATGTTTTTGCACATTGGATAAGTAAGGCTACAGACTCACACTCATAATACGTGTTTCCACGGTAACAATGGTTAAACGAACACACCTCAATTTTGCAGTATATGTATACTGTCTTCTTGTTTAATTAAAATAGAGATGATGTACATCAATAACACACCACCATTACAAACTGTTAAGACTTTTCAAGGTACACTGTACTAGCTAATTTTTGCTGTTAACTTGTCCACGGTAAGTGTGACAATTCATTTATGGAGTCTTTGCTTAAAGCATTGCAATCCATACTTTCAGGCCCTCTGTTACGTGGTTTGTGACTGTAGCTTACCTGTTCAACAGACTGGTGTCGCTTGTACATCCAAGAGCAGCCAGTATGAGAACCTGATCAGTTGACACATCAGTCTTTTTGTACTGGTCCCAAAGGAAGTTCCACTCCTCTTCTCCTCCATTACGTAGAGCTGAACAATATACAACACTCCTGAGGTCTGGTGGAATCCTGAAACAATACAATAATTTGTGTGGACCTCCACCACTCCCCGGGTTATTAAAAATGGTTTAGTTTTCAATTTATGTAAGCACTGATTCCTAGAGAACCCAATAGTACTTCTCATTTTGTGGAACCATAACATTCAGGTTCACAGCAACCAGCCACTTATGAGATCATTCCAGGGTGTGCCCTGCCATTGTACTTGAAATCCACTGTAATATTACCCACCCATCTATGCCTAGGTTTTCCAAGTGTTCTCTTTCTTTCAGCTTTCCCCACAAAAACACTGTATACTTTTCTCTTCACCCCATACATGGCACATGCCTCTCCTGTTTTACACATCTTGGTTTGATCAACTAATAATATGTATTTGGAGAGTAGTACAAATTATGCAGCTGTTCATTGTGCAGTTTTCACCATTCTCCTGTTACTTCCTCCTTGTTAGACCCACATCCTCCTCAGCATTATGTTACCAAAGAGTCTCAACTTTTTGGTCCTCCCGTAATGTGAGATACAAACTGCCACATCCATACAAAATACCAGTATATCTGTTTATTTTAATAATTAATGTGTTTAAATAGCCAACAGGAAGACTGAATGGTACCAAGATTTTCACATATGTAATTTATTCTTGATCTCATGCATTCGGTTTTCATTTGTTAATGTTATTTTTGCAGTACAGTACTTCACTGTCAGCTAAGTCTCAGCATTTTGAAGCTTTAATTAAATAGCTGATGTATAGTTTACTTTTATTATTTTTACCTAAAATATTATGTGTATAGAAAATCTGACCAGCATTTAACCTGTTAAGTCAATCCACTCAAATGGTTTCCTAAAAGTTTTCCATATATAGCATTAAGTGTACAGAGGAATATAGGATTTAATCTGGTACAAATTCTATAAGAGGGAGATCCATAAAATGGAATTACAGGTGAGTTTATCAGTCTTTTTAATATTGTCAGTATATTCTTTGCAGTCATTGGTTATTGCTGCTTTTTTCAAACAGAATTTAAAATTCTGTCAGTCCTAACAATATCTTTCCACCATGGAACATATATTGTAGTATCTGATCCATTCTTAATGTTGTGTACCACTTCTGCTTTCCATGGCAATTTCAAGTTGATGATAAGTGCTATATATTGTGTGTGATTGAGCTAATGAAATATACACAAAAATACTGC
>Ga0123355_10009644_pt1 | contig 14711 bp, 8 predicted proteins | sample TergutEmb28metaG_3_FD_89872 | JGI IMG/M metagenome (GOLD analysis project Ga0123355, IMG submission 89872) | Embiratermes neotenicus P1 segment gut microbial communities from Petit-Saut dam, French Guiana - Emb289 P1 | ecosystem: Host-associated > Arthropoda: Insects > Digestive system > Gut ...
ATAGCAGCACATGCATTGCCATCACAAAATCCGTACACAAAATGCATATCACAATATTCCACGTGGGAAAAAACAAAAGGCATGTTTGCACTTCACAAGTCACCAACTCACTGTAGCGCACACACCAAGGTCACTCACTGTATTCATGTCGAGTTGATCGGGCAGGCGCATTGGACAAGTATGACGTCACGGACGGTGTAGAGTGCTTCGACACCAATGAAGCCCACACTTTTCTCTTGCCATTATCTCCGTAACCGTTCTACTTTGGACATAGGTGTTTTGGGTTATATCGGTATAGTTTTACATAAGGAACACTCTCCCGAAGTCTGGCACATTCCTCCTGGGACACCCTGTATATGGACCTACGTTTGGTAACGCTGAAAGCCGTCTCTTTCTACTCATATTTGCTGCACAATATTTCAACACTGAATTGATGCAGATTGGTTTCTGGTGTCACAGTTGTGTGTAATCACTTTGCCAGCTACCTAGGTTACCCAAATTTGCCATGAATGCATAAGTGTCATAAGTCTTGAAAGCATATTGCGCAGTTAGTTCAGCCTTACATTTAGTTAGTGAAATGGAATGTTGGGTCATAAAACTATGCTATTTTAGTAACAGGCAGCTGGGTAGCAGCTTGGTAGGTGTTGGTAGGTAGGGGAAAGAGCATTTTCCCCAACTCTCTTGCAGAAGATGCGAGGTATGTCAGTTGAGAGTTTTTTGTTCCACCCAGCAGTGGCATTATAGTTTCGGCAATGGAAAGTGCGATTTCTCGTGTGAAACGGGCCCGTCTGCTGTCTCGGAATCAAATACAAGAAATCGTAATGGATTGAGACAACGACGAGGAGAAATATTACGTTTCTGAGGACATGGAAGACGAGCCACGCCCACCTTCGCGAAGGTCTTCCATATCAGAGCCTCCAACCCCAGATTTTTCTGCCAGCAGCTCTGAAGATGAGGATGATGTTGGTAATGTGGCAGGTCAACAGCCACAACCCTGCCTGTGGACACTGACCCCTCAACCCCGAAGGCGTGTAGTTCACACCTTTACTGGGACTCCCAACGGGAAAAGCAGGGAAGCTGCACAAGTAACAAGCGAGTCCACTCCACTTAGCGTTCTGTGGCTCTTCTTTGCGGAAATTATTACTTTGCTGGTTGTGGAGACGAATCGCTACTATCACCAGTTCTTCGAAAATTCTGATGACAGACATTCTCCCGAACGTGAGGTGATAGAAGCGGAAATGTTTGCGTTTTTGGCTCTCACATTACAGATGGGACATACAGTTCAAGGCAAACTGGAGGACTACTGGACGAAAATGGAACAGATTTGCACTCCATTCTATGGACAAATGATGGCACATGCTAGGTACTATCACATACTACGCTTCCTACATTTCACAGACAATAATAGGAATGGAGTTGACAGAACAGACGACAGACTGTGGAAAATACAAGACTTGTTTGAAATTATAAGGACGAACTTTTCAAAATTTTACAACCCTTCCAAATATTTGTCAGTAGATGAAGTCATTGTGAAATTCAAGGGAAGGATAGTTTTCAAGCAGTACATCCCGAAAAAACGCAAAGGCTTCGGCATCAAAATGTTCAAACTATGCGACTTTACTGGATATACATGACATGAATGTTTACCTCGGTAAAGACAGACTAAGGGTGGCACAACACCTGACAGCAACCCATGCTACAGTGACTAATCTGACAAGGGGTGTAGAAGGATTTGGCCATAAACTGTACATGGACAACTCTTTTTCCTCCCCTGACCTATATGACGACTTGGCACAGAAGAAAATTTTCTGTTGTGGGACAGTTAGGCTACATAGAAAGGGCATGCCCAAGGACCTCAAACCCAAGACACTGAGACTGAAACGTGGTGACTTCGAGTAAGGAACAGGGGTGACCTGATGGCTGTGGTGTGGAAGGACAAGAGAGACGTGTGCCTCCTGACAAACATTCACGATCCACCCAGAGAAGGCAATTATTGCGATGAACATGGGAATGTGATAAAGCCGCAATTGTGGCGGATTATAACCATCATGTGGGGCACGGTGACAATTTGGATAGGTTGGCCAATAGCTACATGGCCAGCCGCCGAACATGGAAGTGGACAAAAAAGCTCTTTTTCCACCTGTTAGATCTGGCCATTGTCAACAGTTACATCTTCATGTGGTGGGAAGAAAATTTCACAGAGATTTTCGTCTCACCCTTATCAGAGAGATGCTGGCATGATCTGGGTATGGGCCACGACCATCCATGCCTGTGGGAAGACCAGCCCCAGCTTCTACTAACATCGGAAGACTGGACACACGTCACAATAAGCACTGGCCTGGCCGCAATTCTAAGCAGTGGCGTTGTCGCATGTGTTCAGCGAGGGGCGTGACGCAAACCATGTCATTCAAATGTGTCAAGTGTGACGAGGCGCTTTGTGTGGAGCGAAGTTGTTTTGAAGATTACCACACAAAAAACGACATATAAGACATATTTTCTTTCATTCTCCGTGCAAATTGTTGGAGCCTCGACCACAATGTAAGTAAAAGAATATGGATATTTACAACTTTTTTAAAAACGTATGTTCTCCAATATACAATAATATACAATAAGGACATTACTCCGTCTAGAGTGAGTGTGAGTTGGAGCTAACTGAGTTTCAAGCAAAAAAACTAAGGTGAAAGAAAGAAATGGGGAAAGGTAAAGATTCGGATTATGAAATCCACATCTCTTTATCATGGGGAAGGTGTGATGAGGAAGTATGTGCAGGATAAGGATGTGAAGAAAAACGTTGTCCATAACCACAAATCCTTGTCATGTTTTGTAACTTAGTGTGTAAGACATATTTTAAGTTTATATGCCTGATACATTTAAACCTTTTAATACACCACGCTTAAAGCTGGATGCTTTCAGTAGTGTTATGAGCATTGTAATGTTTCTCTTTACTTAACAATTTAGTCTTTCCTTCCCGAGGCCAAGAAATAAGCCAGACTGTGTTAAAATATATATGATAATGGTCGCTGGAAAGGGGAAGAAACTGCATTAGTCTAACTGTTAAAAGATTCATTACTAAATGTCACTATTACATGAGAAAGAGTCGAGAGTATGGTTATATGCCCATATAAGGTAACATTCCAATGATGTAATTGGGACCCAATCAGAGGGCGATTTTGGAGAGTCACCCACTGATGCTCCTCCCCGCACCAATGCCCAAGACTGTCCACATATATAGTAGATTTAACAGAATTGTGAAAGAGATGAAGTGTCAGTCGCGCTGTAAAAGTACCACTGTACTTGATCTCCGACTATCACAGCTTACCTGGGCTGTCATCATCTGTTCTTCGATTCTACTGTACTCATCTTTACTCTTAGCTGCTTGAATAAACAGTGTTGCATATTCAACTGTACCAAAGTCCAGTACTTTGGACCACGCTACATCCAGCCTGCCGACCAATCATCACGTCACGTTACCATACTACACCACAAAATGCTTAGAGAAATATTTTATTACTTTTAGACTGCAGATGTTGCATAAAAAAGTAACATAAATTTGTCAGTCTTCTGTCTTCTTATGCTGGGATTGAGACTTGAAGATCCATACTATGCCAGAAATGGTAATGGCTCATTCTGGAATTGAAAAGAACAAGATGATAAAAGTATGATTAACATATCTGTTTAGATTAAATGAATTTCAATTAAGTCAACACAACTCTTTTCATTCACTAACAGTTTTTATTTTTTTACAATTTTGCGCTACATTACCTTATTTTTTACATCCCATTGTGATAATATATAAACTATATTAAAATAAACTGTCAGTCACAACTGACATTCATCTTCAGGTAATAAAAATATACAAAATACTAAATGCAACACTGACTTCTGTAGATAGAAATGAAATCTCATTTTACATAAAGGGTAGTAGTTCATAAACACCATGTTTTTTATACAATTTTTTTAGTTGTATATATTACAGCTATCCTAGAAGGTACTGTACAAAAGCAGTAATGCAGTAATCTTGCATACTTTTAGGATACCTGAAGTATGCATAACTACAAAAATTTTATCAAAAACATGAATCCTTATGAATTATTACCCTTTGTGCAAAATGAGCTCTCATTTGTTTCAATAGAACTTAATGTTGCCACTAACCTCCCAAGCATTTGGTGTTTTTTGTATTACCTGAAGATGGCCAAGCTGACTTAACACATGTTGTAATGAATAGTAAATACTGACAATAAAAAATGTTAGTTGTGATTCATAGTCTATTTTAATACAGTTCAAATAAGGTGCTACATGGTTTGGCTTACGACAACACCATCATGTTATGTCTTATAGAAGTGTGAGGGGTGTTCAGAAAGTATTGCCTCTGCAAAGTTATCTCGCACAAATCATGTGACCTTGAAGTGAACTTGTCCGAAATAGTCCATTGTTCCTTGACCTTCAGTTTGCTGTGGGGTATGGCTTGGTAAACATACTGGTTCTTGTTGTTATCCTGTTCAAAATTCACCAGTGATTATTGGACTTTTATGGTGAAGATACTGTGGACATAAGTTTTGTGCCTTGTAGGGAGAAAAGTCAAGGGACAGTGGTAAAAATTTGGATCTGAAAGACCAGCAGTAGTCTGGAAAGCCTGCTACCATAACTCACGATTTGAATGTCAATGAACTTATTGAAGAAAATCATCTGTTACATTAACACCCTACAGTGGTTGAAACAACAAATTAATCATGTTTGTGGGAGAAACAATAACAGATGCTCTTTCAACGTAACACCAGACCCCCACACTACTGCTGCCACTGCAGTAGTGATAGGGTACACGAGATTTGAAGTTTTCCCACACCCTCTACAGCATCGAATTGGCACCATCTGACTTCTGGTTATTTGCAGCTCTCAAAGAATATCTCAAAGAAATTTATTTCACATGTGATTACAAATTTCAAGCTATCACAGGAAAATGGTTGCAAGAGAGCCTGAATAATTCTAAAGCCATGGGTTCAAAAAACTTGCTGACCACTGGCAGCGTTGTATCCAACAAGAGGGAGACTATGTGGAAAAATTAAGTATACAAACACAGTACACATTCTGAGCTATATTTTGTTGTGCTGTATTTTGATGCCTTGTCTAGGAGTAAATATACAACCACAACTTTCTGAATATCCCTCCTGTATTGAGGAAATGTTACATTATCTCATGTTTATTTTTTAATGGTAAAAAGATCTCATACCTTACAAATGTTATTGTTTTTAAAAACCGCAAGTACAATATTATTGTTATTGTGGTATTATGTGCTTACTACATTACATTCTGAATTGTGTTACCAGCTGTTCTCATGTAATTTTTATTTTCATTCCTCTTGCACTCAAAATTTCAAATTTCAAACATTTTTTAAAATGTCTAAAATTTAAAACTAAACAAGAAATTCAGGTTAGAAGAAGCACTGTTTGATTATTACCAACAATAACAGACATTAATAATCTCTGTGTATGTATGAAGTTTAGTGAATATTAGATCACAAATAACACTAATGGAAGAAGTATACTGGACAGGGAGTATATGTTTTATTCTTCTCTACAGCTTTTACCTGAAACATTTTTTTGTGCCCGTAAATATTTAGTGAGCTCATTCACAATTCCCAAACAAATGCACGTAAGTCTTTACACAATTGTGTCATAAATTATCCTATGTCAATGCAAACTGACATGGTTTGACACATTTTAGTAGAACTCAACATCAAATTCACAAAAATCTGTTCAGTGTTTCCAAAGTTCCGTCATGTGCACAAATGGTCAAACTGTACAGTGTGGTATAGACGGTCACAAACGTGTGATGCTTAGCTATTCACCATATTTGCCTAAACATCCAATGATGTCCTCGCAGTCTTTAATTTCCAGGAAAATATACCTGTAGAAAACATGTTCTCCTGTGTGCAATTTGAAGAGGACCCCCAGTTTTTCAGGTGATGAATTAGGAAAAAAGCATTCACAGCTTCCTGCCATTCAGCGTTATATAATCTTAGCGCTCTTGAAACCATCATTACATCAACCACACATACACAGTACATGAACACACACACCAAAAAAAAAACCTATGCAAATTAGAACAATCTTGTGTTTGATTTTGACTTTTGGAACTTTTTCTCTCCATGATATGAATAAAATGAAAGAATGCTATTAAAATGGACCTTAAATGTGCAAGGTGAGAGAATGTGGACTGAATTCATCTCTGTACAGGAAGGGTCTGGTAGTGGCCTGTACTCAACAGTTAAGAACCTGTAGGTTCTGTAACAGACAAGAAATTTTTTGACCAGATGGACTCTGCTCCATGATATTACGTATGAAGGTAAGTGCATGTGCATAGCGAAACACCAATTTTCAATAAGCTTACCTCCCTACTTCTTTTTCTTTGTTGGTACAGGTTGTGAAGGTACCGACACAGTGTGGGTCTGCTGGGAGATGCGATTCACGTAGTACAGCCCCACCAATGAGAACAGAAAGCTGAAACATTCCACGATCATCAATGCAGAGATGTATGATGCACAAATCTCTTACCTGGTGACAATTTCATTTCAAGGTTACAATTACTAAATCAGGAATGAATGAGTCAACAGAGACCCATATAGTCAGTTTCTGTGTACCTGAATATATATAGCGAAAACATCATCATAATCCTAATTATCTGAATGTGCGCCACTGTACTGTCATCCATCACCCTTTAACCCTTATTACACAATCTTTTAGCAAATTTTGTAGACTGAATACCAGCAGCACAGATAATCAGGCAGGGCCCTCCTTACAAATACTAGCAATGTTACATCCCACATCACATAACAGGGATCCAGAATACTGCCTTCTGCCAGAAGAACAGAATCCAGCCCCTCCCTAAAAAGAAAACAACAAATTACTTTATACATATTGGAACCCCCTGACACAAAAGGCCTCCTCCCCATGCCATGGGGTCTTTGGGGAGCCTTACCTATACCACTGCTGAATGCATAATGGTGAGTTTCTTTAAGCTTGTCCTTCCACTGTTTAATTTTTAAAAGTAACCATCACATCTTAATCAACCCTGGTATGTGTCTTCACAACAATAATAAGGTACATAGCTCCAGGCACACTTGCCAGTCTGTTACAGTTGAGTTAATGGCCGTTACTTTTGAGTACAGAAATACACACACAAAAAATGCAGTGAAACTGTGTGTCAACAGATGTTATTCAGCAGCTATTATATTTAAGTACGTTTCTGGATTCTGGTCCATTATAAAAATGTCTGTATACAGCAGACTGTAATAAGACTATTGCTCATGCATGGCCGACAGGATTTTTCTCCTTTATATTAAGTTCTACTCACTGCAGACACCCAGGTTCATCCTAGGTCTGTCAATGTGGAATTTACATTGGACTGAGTGGTACTGGAACAAGTTTTTCTCCAAGTACCTCACTCTGCCATCAGCACCATATAACCTTAGTAAAGGACAATGTCATGAAATAAAACACCCCCCCCCCCTTCCCTCTCTCTCTCTACACACACACATATATGACAATTTTGTTTTAAATATTTTTAACCTGATTTAAACTTAATAAAATGCAAGGAAAATGTAGTTCATGATTTTTATACAGTATCCTACTTTACTACAATGTGCTTTGCAACAAAACTGCATGTCTAGTAAGTGAATGTGAGTGCCACTTCAAGGCAACCCCTTTGTCCAACAGTAAATTAGGAACATATTCTCTTGTTACATTCATGTTACCTGTGGTATGAATAATCTAGGAGTTCTATGTGCACCAGATTTCATAATTAGGTGTACAAGTTAAATGTTATAATGTACAGCATGCAACCCAACCATTTCCACATTCCTTTCTATCTGTCCCTCTGTTCTCCAGCTGTTAAAATGAACATAAGGTTGTAGGCATAAACTGATCATGATGTGGTGACATTTTACTGTGCTGTCAATTAGGAAGGACAGAAAAATGCTAGCACAATAATGAGGCACAAATGGTCAGAGTCACACTCACCATGTTGTAGTACACACTCTATGCACCATTCCAGATGCTGTCATTGCAATGGCCAAGCAAAGTATGACTGAAACAAAACAAAGAAACAGAACACTGGTAAATAATGGAAAATGAATTGTTTGAATGTCCACCATATAGGCATCTAAACTGTCACTGACTTCAAAGAGTACTGGTAATGCAAATGTTTGTATTCATTTTCACCTAAATTATGAATTATAATTCCCATGACTGAAATCCAACAATTTCCACATACAAAATATACATAAAAAATACACAAACTTCACTCCTACATGTTTTGGCAGTCGACTGCCACCTTCAAGGAGCAGCACCTAAAACATGTTTGATTTAAAACCTAATGAAGCCAGTCTACAACAAAATCAGATGAGGGTGGTGGTTGAATGCCAAAGCATGTAGGAATGAAGTATGGGTATTTCTTACATATATTTTGCATATGCAAAATGTTAGTTTTTAATAATCTGAAGCATATTATATTTTACGGAATGAACATTATTAAAATATTAATTACAAGTTACAAAAACTGTAAAAGTAATTTATCTGAAATGACTAATAACAAATGAACCAGTGATTTTGATTCACAAATCAAACTCATAATGTATTTCTATATTTATATCTCTGTATGCACTTACACATGTTTTTGCCTGTGCATGTGTATGTAGGCTTTTAGTTGTCTGGTATATTTTGAGCTCTGAGGCTGGGTGTGCAGATGACTTCTTGCACAATTTAGTGCCAGAAGATAGGGATGTAGATAGCAGATATAAGAACTACACAGCAAGTATGTACACTTACTTTCTGGAAAAAGTTTCGTTTGAAACCCTTTTCCGAATAATGTAGACTCCAAATTCCCAACTGCCTGTTTCTTTCATAAGGAATAATATGAAAATAAATCCACCCTACAACTCTGTACACTCAATTTAACATAGAATGTAACGACCTTACAACGTAACAATTATGCATCAGCCTACTTGTATGTCATTTTGAGATTTATATACAATTTAAACTCCACAGTAATCACAAACTGTCAATGCATGTAGGTTTATTTTTTAAGATTCTAGCTATAATACACATATATAGTTTTAAAGTTATCAGATCTTACACCCCTTGATTATTTCTTGTGAGGACAGCAAAAATTGCATTAGTTACTGCGGTGAATCATGAAGACCAGCTGACCATGCAACAGGAAATGACGAAATTATCAGAAAGGCAACAAATTCTCTTTTTAGGCAAGGAGAATTGTGCACACAGAACAGTAGATTTTATTTTGAACACAGTGAGTGCAACATAGTTTAAAATTGACTTTCCTTGGTATTATCTGATCAAAACTACTATTCTTCTTCCGTGCTGTAACATAACTATGTGAACTAACTGGGTAACATAACCAAAAACTGATGTCTTTCTTTTATATTATCTGACAGATACCTTTGTCTTGATACTGTACATACAGTAGGTAAGACTTAACTGCTGCCTTTTTTTTGTGTTATCTGACACATAACTTTATTTTCACATGTACAGTATGATAAAACATGTTATTTTTCCCATTTTTGGTTATGGCCCTGAACATACATTTAAATGCCTGTAACGTTGCTACAGTTGATAATCAGGCATATATTGACATAGCATTTTTTTTTACTCAAAATTACTCATAAAATAACATCCTGAAATCTGGTACACTTCATTTGGAACATTCTGTACAACATTCTTAGCTTACCCAGTCCACCTTACCACTTTATTGATTTGATATTATAATCATTTAGTTGTTTGTGAAAAAATACAATAGCACCCTTGTGCATTTACACCATTGGTCAAGTTAATGAAAAAATACAGCAAGTTAAACTTCTACTATACGTAACATTAGTCATAACAAAGTAAAGCCATTGTCTACCCTCAAATTGAGACAGCACCAGCTGGTTCACATATCTCCCAACAACTGCACTATAATTGGATACAATAATATACAAATAAGTTGTAATTCTCTTACATGTCTGAGCCTTTTTCAGCCACTTTAAGGGAGGTAATCAACAAAGAAAAATACAATAATGGCTATTTACGTACCTCCCTGAAAATGCCCGAAAAGGCCAAAACATGTAGGAAGACTACCACATGTTTGAATATTATTATATCTAATCAGAATGATTTCTATCATTCTGTTTGATAACTATTTTGGTAGGGAAGAAACTCTTAAATTTACACCCACCAGTTGAACAGAAGCTGAGAATGCACATTTTGTATGCTATAATTATGTGTTTCTGACCTAAGTCTCAGTTCTACCAGAAAAGCACAAACTATCAATTAGCACCATAAACTAATAGTGCAAGGGTTCCTCAGCTATCTACAGAGAATCACAATTACGGATGAAAAAAGGGGTAACAGGCATGACCTGAAGTCAGGTACTTTTCCCCGTACTGGAAGGTGGTTTTGTGCGGTGTCAGTGGGTAGTCAGTTCTGCTGAGATACAGCAAGCACTCAGTCGGTAGTTGCATGAATAAATGATTTACACCTTACAAAGTTGGAGCTCAGTGTTTACATGCTTGATCATTATTGAGAACACAAAGTGTTTTCTGGGTGGAGCTCAGTTCTATGATGAACTCTCATAGTCAGGGCCACACTATCCACTCACGGCCACTGGCTGACCTTTATTTTTATATCGTATGACAGTTACCTACTGGCACCCAAGAGAAGTCGGATATTGGTGGTTCTTATTGTGGGTATGCAGTTACGAACTGTCAACACTTTCAAGCCAAACATCCTGATTGGGCAAAAGTGGACATCAGTAACAAACTTAAGCAGTTAAATCTGTAACAGTTCAGCCATTATTATATTTTTCATCAAAGTCGTGTGGTAGCATATGGTGCAACAGCCCAGTATTGGGCCTTGGCCTCCTGTTCTTCAGGTTTCAAGACGTGATGTGTTATAATGAGAGGCTGTCAGCCCCTCACCCAACCCCACCCTGAAGAACCAGGTCTCTATATTTATAAACCCCTGAGACAGGGTAGCCTAGACATACCCCTAGGCATTGGGCAGCTCTGGATCTCAGAAGCACCACCTTCAATACACACAATTATTGTAAGCACCTGGGGGGATCAGTGTTTTATTCGATATGATCAAAGTCAAGTAACATTTTTTCTGATAAGCAATGCGACCTCAAAAATCAATTCTGCCCCCCCCCCAATCAGCTCAGTTACAGTTACATCTTACGTTTCAATTTGAAAATCAAGCACTACGATTTCTGAGTAATATTAAACTAATTTTCCCAACAATATTCCTGAAAGCTACTAGACCTACAACCAAAGTGTTAATAACAACTGTTTAGTTACCAAATTCCTGCTCGTACAAATTTAAATAGTAAAATAATGCACTGGTATTTAAATTTTTAATGGACATAATAATTACTACAACACATTAATGTGTTATTTACACAAAATGCACAATCCAGATTTCAGGATTCTTCCGTGGTGTAGGTGAGACTGCACTCTTCTGGGATGTTATGCAGCATATATCAATAGCTGTTTACCAACAGCCCTTGAAGATGGGACTGATAGGCTGTCCCAAAAAGTCAGTACACAATTACTCATATATGCTGCATAATATCTCAGAAGAGCAACGGCTTCACAAAATGCATAACATTTTCATACCTTTAGCTAATGTAATTATCATAAAGTAAATATGAGACCATGGCCCAAAGCACTTTGTAGTTTACAATTTGGCCATCACACTCTTTCAAGCTGTGCAAGCCTGTTTCATAACACTGGCACTGTCTACTGCATTACATGCCATCACATCTAAGTACGTGGTAATATTCATCCTTACTGCTGTAAATATATCAAAGATTTCCATTACAGTGTTAAACAGTTTCCATTTAGTAAACACAATTTTACTTCAGATCTTATTCTATATTCATGGAAGCAGTGAAAATTTCTCACAAACACAGGTTATGACTAACCCATTTCCAATTGAGTTACATTTTACTGTAGTTTATACACCTTTCTTATGCAGTGAAAGGATACAGTAAGTACAAGGACGAAGAGAACAGATCCCAAATACCCTCCAAATATTGTATGTAGCTGTGATGAAGCAAGCCACTGTCGGTACATCTGCATGCCGGAAAACAGCAGCACAGTGAGAACTGAAGCCAGTACAAATGATGTTCCGCTTGACACAGCTGAAATATTAAACAATATCATTATTTTGTTTATTTATTTCTAACTTAATTATCAATGCTGTTAGCAATTCACAATATATGGCACTAAGGGACAGTATGATGTTTTAATCAGAAGGGATGCAAAAGGAAGCAACTGTGGCCTAATTTGTGGCACTGTCCTCACATATGCTTGGATGAGCTGAGGAAAACTACAAAGAACCTCAACTCAGAAACATTTGTATTCTGGGAAGATGAGGTGTCTCCCAGTTACTGCATAGATCAGCTTGTTTAATACATTAAGTACAAAACACAGTCCTAAAATTAACTAACAGTCGGTTTGTACAGTTTCACAAGAATGCCACTTACCCATGCTATTGGGAAACTACTTCAAGAGTCACAATTCAACAATTCCTGCATCTCTAGGTGACTAGTACAGTCTATTTTTTTTAAAACAAATTTTAATCAACATCAAACAAGTTACAATTTAATGGTATATGATATTCAGAAGCACTCTTCTTTCTTCAGCCTTTGTCCATCACCTATCGTACAATTAAAACACTACATTTTAGGCTCTATCTAAGGGGTCCACTAGATGGATTTGCGTCTGAAGATGGAAGCAAAGCCTCTGAAATGCATTGTTGTAACTGTATACTTGACGACAGTAAAAGTTCAAAGAAATAAACAGTCCATCTGATATTATAATTTGGTTCCAAATTAGGTTATGTCAGGGCAGATCCATTTAATTTAAAGTGTGTTTATATTGGGTCTACTGTGCTAAAGTATCTCAAAGTTGGGTGGCAGATGATTCATCTACATGCATGGTAATAAGCATCAAGTACACAGTTACAGTTAATTTACACACAAGCAAAATATATGAACTCAGCTCCTCAAAATATTAAGTGTACAAATTATTGTTAACATTTGAAGTAAGTTGAAAATGCAACAGGACAATGAGGATCCTACAAAACAGCTGAGAGTACCCATCACCCCATGCAGTGGTATATTACCACAAATATTACTTTTTGTATACGTTCATACAACACAGACTTTCCCCTTGTAGTTTCTTTACACAAACTAAAACCTCAGTCTGAACAACCCATGCCCCAGCGAATTATTCAAGCTAAGTGTCTCCTCTGAATAAGTCTGAGAGATGCCTACTTTATACCTGACAATCACTTTTTTTTAATATCTTAATTCATTTCAATTTGAGTTACATGCACATGCAACTCAAGGCAGTGTACAGTCAGTACCTTATCTTTTGCGGAGAGGGGATGCACTACAATGTGCACAAAGAGCAGGTTACTACAAGCTACATGTCTGGCCTTGTATTCATCACTTGTTTCAATCATGAACTCTGTCATAATTTTTCTCACTACCTCCCAAGAAATATTGGGGCAGTACTTTAAACTCATAATGTCCTCCTTTCATGCCTATCTCACTACACCATTCATAATCACTCTCTCAGTTCTGCATAACGTTTTGTAACCTCGGGCATTGGTGTTTATAGCATCGCAAAGCAAGAAACTACTACGTATTATTTCGACAACCTTACAAAATTTAACAACAGCAAATGACAGACAATATATAATACTGGAATTTCAGAGAATACTATAAAAATTGTGCCACCTGACAGCAGAGTGAAATCCAGGGACTACACAACTTTACACTAACAACCCGGTTTGTTGGTGGAGGTTAGAGTGAACATGAGCATACCACTTAAATTAGAGGGAGAAACGATTCCTTAGTGTGGGTTCGTTGTAGTTCACAATTCATAACCTTACCCATGCTGTATATATACCAATATTTAATCACGTGAAACAAAATTCAACTCAAACATTACACACACACCCTACGAACTCTGTCATATGTACGAAACGTGCGTACGTCGACACGCTCACGGATGATAGTCGGCACAGATTATTGCCTTGGATGCAACAGAGAATCTAGGTGAATAGGACGGTTGTACGTTTCAGATTCGTTCTTAAGATGGCAGTAATATCAAAACATGGCCTACTCTGATTACTGTTCAGTGACCACACCAGTGTCGGCCATCTCTTTATGTTCTCCAGCGCATCCAGGTTTACGTTTTAATAACAGGTACATACCTATTTTTCAACCCCCAAAGTAGCCTCAACTCGTGTTTACGTGTAATGTAACGAAAAATAACGAATAATTCACCACATTCTGGATTACGTATTGATTGTACAAGAAATGGCATAAAAGAGACTGTAAATAAAAAGTTTTGTGGGTTACAAAGTAATTACTAACTAAACTGGAAGAACCATATTGAACAAATTATTCCGAAGTTAAGTGAAGTATGTTATGCAGTTACGTAGCTGGTCCACATCTGTAATATTACCACTCATCAACATATTTCTCATACTTGCGTTCTCTTACAAAATATGGATTATTCTGAGGAAGTAATTCTTCCAAAAAAAAAAAAAAACCCTCAACAAAAGCAAATCTTCAAAATTATGGAAAAAGACAAAACCACAAACAACCCTAAAAACCTCATACAAAAACCCGACAAAAAAAAAACC
>Ga0123355_10009645_pt1 | contig 14711 bp, 12 predicted proteins | sample TergutEmb28metaG_3_FD_89872 | JGI IMG/M metagenome (GOLD analysis project Ga0123355, IMG submission 89872) | Embiratermes neotenicus P1 segment gut microbial communities from Petit-Saut dam, French Guiana - Emb289 P1 | ecosystem: Host-associated > Arthropoda: Insects > Digestive system > Gut ...
CATTCCGCCCGAACCGCTGCCTGCGGCGGTGCTCATTCCACTGGTGACCCGGCGCGAGCTCACCGTGCTCTTCACCCAGCGCGCCACGCAGCTGCGCACTCACGCCGGGCAAGTCAGCTTCCCCGGCGGCCGCATCGAAGCCGCCGACGGCGGCTCCGCCGCAGCGGCGCTGCGCGAAGCGCGCGAGGAGATCGGGCTCGATGAGCGATTCGTCTCGGTGATCGGGTACCTGCCGGATCATGTGGTGGTCACCGGCTTTCGCATCACTCCGGTAGTGGCCTTCGTGCAGCCGGGGTTCGAGCTGCTGCTGGCGAGCGAGGAAGTGGCAGACACCTTCGAGGTGCCGCTCGGCTATCTGTTCGATCCCGCCAACCACCGCATGCAGCGCCGCCGCTTCAACGCGACCGGCGAGGAGGTGGAGGTTCGCGAGATCCCCTACGGCGGGCGCACCATCTGGGGCGCCACGGCCGGAATGCTGCTGACCCTTTATCGTCTGTGCACGGACCCGCCGGCTCCATGAGCGAGGCCGAACGCGCTCTGGCGGCACTGCTCGCGCTCATGGCGCGGCTGCGCGACCCGGAGCACGGCTGCCCCTGGGACCGCGAGCAGTCTTTCGCCACCATCGCGCCCTACACCATCGAAGAGGCCTATGAGGTTGCGGACGCGATCGAGCACGGCGACCGCGAACACCTGCGCGAGGAGCTCGGCGACCTGTTGTTTCAGGTCGTGTTTCACGCCCGCATGGCCGAGGAGCGCGGCTGGTTCGACTTCGCCGCCGTCGCCACTTCGATCCGCGACAAGCTGGTGCGGCGTCACCCGCATCTGTTTGCAGGAGCGACGCTCGCGCCCGAGGATCTGGTGCGCGTCTGGGAGGAACAGAAGGCGCAGGAGCGCGCCGCAGCGTCAGCCCGGCGCGGTGCGGCTGGTGCAGGCGGGGTGCTCGCCGGTGTACCCAAAGCGCTGCCGGCGCTGACACGCGCGGCGAAACTCGGCCGGCGCGCGGCGCGCGTGGGATTCGACTGGCCGGATGCACGCGAAGTGCGCGCCAAGGTCCTCGAGGAGCTGCACGAAGTGGATGCCGCGCTGGGCGGCGCCGCGGCCCCGCACGCCGCGGCCCCGCACGCCGCAGACGCACCCGGGCTGCAGGCGCTCGCCGAGGAGTTGGGGGATCTGCTGTTCGCCATCGTCAACTGGAGCCGCCATCTGCAGGTCGACGCCGAGGAAGCGCTGCGCGCGGCCAACAACAAGTTCGAACGCCGCTTCGCCCACATGGAGACGCTGGCACGCACGCGCGGATTGCCGCTCGAGCGTCTCTCCGCCGCGGAGTGGGACGCGTTGTGGCGCGAGGCGAAACTGAACGGCACCTGAAGAAAAGGATGTTGACACCCGAGCTCGCCGGTCAACAGGCGAATGCGTTAGGCTTGCCTGATGCGTGTCGGACCGGCGGCTTCCGTTATCTTGTGGGTGTGCGCTGTCAGCACCGGCGCCGGCGCCGTGCGCGCCGCGAGCCCGCGCCCGGGGGGTGAGCCCATGGTGATGACGAGCGCCGAGGTGTCCATGGACCAGGCGGTCCGAATGGTCGAGCAGCGCTTTCATGCCCGCGTGGTAAAGGCCCAGACGGAGCAGGACAATGGACACACTGTGTACGTCATGAGGCTCCTCAACGACTCGGGCAAGGTGTGGACGGTGCGCGTGGACGCCGCCAGCGGCTCGGTACAATAGGAGGCCAGCAGAGGGGGGCGGTATGCGCGCACTGGTGGTCGAAGACGAGGCGGCACTGCGTGACACCCTCAGGGCGCGCCTCACGGAAGCGGGCTTCACGGTGGACGTGGCCCGCGATGGCGACGATGGCTTGTTCGCCGCTCTCGAATACCCGCTCGACATCGCGGTCATCGACCTGGGGCTGCCGGGCCTGTCGGGCCTGGAGGTGATCCGGCGGGTGCGCGCGGCGCGCAAGAGCTATCCGATTCTGATCCTGACCGCACGCGACAACTGGCAGGACAAGGTGGAAGGCCTGCAGGCGGGGGCCGACGACTACGTCGTCAAGCCGTTTCACTTCGAGGAAGTGTTGGCGCGGCTGCAGGCGCTGCTGCGCCGGGCGGGTGGCTGGGCGAGCCCACAGCTCAAGTGTGGCCCCATCGTCCTCGACACGCGCGCGCAGACCATCACGGTGAGCGGCACGCCGGTGGAGCTCACCACCTTTGAGTACCGCATCCTCGAACACCTCATGCTGCGCGCCGGAGACGTGATCTCGAAGACCGAGCTCACCGAGCGCCTCTACGACCAGGATTACGAGCGCGACAGCAATGTCATCGAGGTCCTGGTGGGACGCCTGCGGCGCAAGCTCGACCCCCAGGAGCAGCTGCACCCGATCGAGACGCTGCGCGGCCGCGGCTATCGTTTCGCGTTGCCGCGGGACGCGGGCTCGTAACCGGGCGACCCGGCCCGTCGCCAGGCCGTGCATTCACTCAGTCGGCGGCTGCTGGTCTCGGTTTCCCTGCCGCTGGCGCTGTTCTGCGGCGTCATCATGCTGGTGCTCGACGCCAATTTCCGGGCGGTGACGCAGCGCTCGCTGCAGGAGGTGCTCGACCGGCAGATGGTGGCGCTGATTGCCGCGGCCGAGGCACAACCCGGCGGCGGCTATGCTCCGGCGCCGCATACACTCGACCCGCGCATGGATACGCCGCGCTCGGGACTGTACGCGGCGATCCGCTCGCAGGCCCACGCGTGGCACTCGCCCTCGACCGCAGGCGTCCACAGCGATTTCGGCGCGCTGCTGTCGAGCGGGCAGCGCAGCCGCTCGTACGCCACTTTCGGAGACGACCGGGTCGCGATCGAGAGTCGCGCGATCCAGTTCGAGATCGATCCAGATCAGCCGCGCGCGCTCACGTTCAGTGTCGCGGCGAGCCTCGCGCCGTACCAGGAAGAATTGTGGCGCTTCCGCCGCGAGCTCGGCGGCTGGTTTCTCGGTCTGATGCTGCTGTTGCTGGTGACGCTGGCGGCGCTGCTGCACTGGGTGCTGGGGCCGGTACGGCGCATGGAGCGGGAGATTCACGAAGTGGAGGAGGGTCGCAGCGAAACGCTGGGCGGCGGTTACCCGCGCGAGCTGTCGGGCGTTGCGACCAACCTGAACGCACTGCTGATCGGGGAACGCAAGCGCGTCGCCCGCTATCGCGACACGCTCGGCAACCTTGCGCACAGCCTGAAGACCCCACTGGCCGTGATGCGCGCGAGCCTGCCGGCGACGGACGCCGGCGGCACGGTGAGCGGTGAGATCGATCGCATGAGCGGCATCATCGAGCACCAGTTGAAGCGCGCCGCCGCCTCGGGCGGTGCGCTGCTCGGCCAGGCGCCGGTGGACGTGGCGCAGGTCGCCGCGGAGCTGCGCAGCACACTGCTGCGGGTATTCGCTCACAAGGACCTGGTGATCGAGCTGGCGGTCGCGCCCGATGTGCAGTTCATCGGTGATCGCGGTGATCTCACCGAGCTGCTGGGGAATCTGCTCGAGAACGCCTGCAAGTGGTGCCGCAGCCGGGTGCGCCTGAGCGCGGCCGGCGATGAGGCGGCCGGGCCGCGCGAGCGCCTCAACCTGGTCGTCGAAGATGACGGCCGGGGAATATCAGCGCAGAACCGCGCGCGCGTGCTCGAGCGCGGCGTGCGCGCCGACGAGAGCGTGCCGGGTCACGGGCTCGGGCTGGCGATGGTGCACGATACCGTCGATCTGTATGGCGGACGGCTCGCCATCGACCGCTCCCCGCTGGGGGGCGCGCGTTTCCGCGTGTGGCTGCCGGGTCGTTGAGCGACTACGGCTCGACCTTGAACTCGATGCCCTGCGCGAGCGGCAGCTCGCGGCTCCAGTTCACGGTGTTGGTCTGGCGGCGCATGTAGGCCTTCCAGGCATCGGAGCCCGATTCGCGCCCGCCGCCGGTGTCCTTCTCTCCGCCAAAGGCACCGCCGATCTCGGCACCCGAGGTGCCGAGGTTGATGTTGGCGATGCCGCAATCACTGCCGGCGGCAGACAGGAACAGTTCCGCGCTCCGCAGGCGGTCGGTGAACAGCGCCGAGGACAGCCCGTGCGCCGCGGCGTTCTGGGCGGCGATCGCCTCGCCGAGCGACTCTACCGGGATCACGTACAGCACCGGCGCGAAGGTCTCGGTCTGCACGATGGGCCAGTCATTGCGGGCGCGGATGATGGCGGGCTCGACGAAATTACCGGGACGCTCGAGGACGTTGCCGCCATAGAGCAGCTCGCCGCCCGCCTGGCGGGCCGCGGCGATGGCGGCCTGATAACGCTCGACTGCCTGGGCGTCGATCAGCGGTCCCATCAGTGTGCCGCTCTCGATGGGGTCGCCGATGCGCACCTGGCGGTAGGCGTGCACCAGACGCCGCTCGAGCTCGCCCGCGATCGCCTGATGCACGAACACCCGTCGCGTCGTGGTGCAGCGCTGCCCGGCCGTGCCGACCGCGCCGAACACAATCGCCGGCACCGCGAGGTCGAGGTTGGCGGTCTCATCGACGATTACGGCGTTGTTGCCACCGAGCTCGAGCAGGCTCTTGCCGAGCCGTGAGGCGACGCGCTCCCCGACCCGGCGGCCGACTTCGGTCGAGCCGGTAAAGGAGATGAGGGCGATGCGCCGGTCTTCCACGAAGCGCGTCGCGAGCTCGGTGCCGGAGTCGATGAACAGCTGGAAGATCGCCGGGAGGTGGTTGGCTTCCATCACGCGGTTGCACAGCTGCTGCACGGCGAGCGCGGTGAGCGGTGTCTTGGGCGAGGGCTTCCACACACAGGCGTTGCCGCAGATGGCGCCGAGGAACGCGTTCCAGGACCACACCGCCACCGGGAAGTTGAATGCCGAAATGATGCCAACCACTCCGAGCGGATGCCACTGCTCGGACATGCGATGCTGCGGGCGCTCGGAATGCATGGTAAGTCCGTAGAGCATGCGCGACTGGCCGACCGCGAAGTCGGCGATGTCGATCATCTCCTGCACCTCGCCTCGGCCCTCGGCAAGGATCTTGCCGTTCTCGAGCGAGACCAGCGTGCCGAGATCGCTTTTGTGGCGGCGCAACTCCTCCCCGATCAGACGTACCGCCTCACCTCGCTTCGGCGCTGGCACCGCGCGCCAGGCGGCCGCGGCGGTAACCGCAGAGCTCACAACGTGCTCATAGTCCTCGGCGCTGGCGGGACGCACCTGCGCGAGCAGTGTGCCGTCGGCGGGATTATGGACATTGATCAACGCACCACCGGTGCCGCTCGACCAGCCGCGCAGGCCCGACCAGGCCCCCGGATTGAGGGACCGAAGCCCCAGCCGCTCAAGCACTGCACCGCTATCCACCGCACTCACCCCGCCGCAGCCTTAGCTCGACGCTGATGTCCGACCTTGCCCGAGACCACCACCTCGCCCGACACGTGCTTGGTGCCACCGGGGGCGTAGAAGCGCCCGAAGCGATTCGCGAGGATGTCGGTCAGGCGGAATTGCTCCTGCGCTACGAAGCCGCGGTAGGCGCCCGGGTCCTCGAGCACCAGGTCGGCGACCGCGGTGATCCCTGAGGCGGTCGAGACCTGGATGGCCGACCACAGCCGGCCGGCGATCACCTGCGGATAGATCTTGTTCACGTAGTTCTCTTCGCGCAGCTGCCCGTCCTGTGTGCCGGTGACGGCGGCGTACACGATCACCACGTCCTGCAGCGTCTGCGGCACCGCGTTCTCCAGGATGTGCTTGAGCGTGCCGCGATCGTGATTGAGCTTCAGATCGTTCATCAGCAGCCGCATCTGCTCGCAGTGGCCGGGATAGCGGATAGTCTTGTAGTTCATCGACTCGACCTGCCCACCGTGCGTCTCGGCCAGCGACCCCAACCCACCGGAGGTGTTGAAGGCCTCGTAGCGCATGCCGTCGATTTCGATCTCCTCGAGCCCCTCGAGCGGGGCGACCTCGATCAGGCGCCCGTCGCTCACGGCCTGGCAGGGATTGCCGTACTCGTTGATGAGTCCTTCGGTGGACCAGGTGAGGGAGTACTTGAGCACGTTGTTCGGATGCTGCGGCAGGGCGCCGACACGCATCTTCACCGCCCGCAACTGATCGAAGTGGGTAATGAGCTCCGCGGCGGCGATGCTGATGAAGCCCGGGGCGAGTCCGCATTGCGGCACGAAGGCCTGGGCTGCGCCCGCAGCGACGGAGCGTACTGCACGGGTGACCTCCACATCCTCGGTCAGATCGAAGTAGTGGCACTGCGCTTCACGCGCCGCCTCCGCGACCGCGAGGTTGCAGTAGTACGGCAGGCTGGAAATCACCGCATCGACCGGGTGGGCAGCGAGGTGCCGGGTGAGGGCAGGGGTGTCCGTCGCATCCAGTGCGAAGGCGCTGAGGTTTGAAGTGCCGTGAGCGCGCAGCACGCTCTCGGCGGCGGCGCCGTCGACATCGCCGAGTTGTACCCTGTAACTGCCGGATTCGGCTAGTAATCCTGAGATCAGCGCGCCGATCTTACCGGCGCCAAGGATCAGTACGCGATGCATACGCGCCTCATGAAAAGGGGCGCATTCTGCCCTCGAAGCGCCGCGGGCGCCAGCGGCCCGGGGAACCTGGCCGCGGGGGCGCAGGAGGGACGCCCGCGGGGTGGCGAACGCCAGTCTGATAGGGTGCGGTCGCATGCTACGATCAATGACATGCGATCACCCGAAACCACCTCCTGGCACAGCGCCAGCTGGCAGTCGAAACTGGCCCAGCAGCAGCCGGTCTACAGCGACCCGAAACGGCTCGAGCAGGTCGTGGCGCACCTCTCGCGCCTCCCACCCATCGTGGTGTCCTGGGAGATCGAGGCGCTGCGGGAGCGGCTGGCTGCGGCGCAGCGCGGGGAGGCCTTCCTGCTGCAGGGCGGTGATTGCGCGGAAGCGTTCGCCGACTGCGAATCCGACACCATCGCCAAGAAGCTGAAGATCCTGCTGCAGATGAGTCTGGTGCTGCTGCACGGTCTGAAGAAGCCGGTCATTCGCGTCGGACGCATGGCGGGGCAGTACGCCAAACCCCGCTCGGCCGACACCGAGACGCGCGGCGGCGTGAGCCTGCCGAGCTACCGGGGCGATCTCGTGAACCGGCCGGAGTTCACCGCCGAAGCGCGTGCTGCCGACCCGGAGCTGCTGCTGCGCGGCTACGAGCGCGCGGCGCTGACCTTGAATTTCGTGCGCGCACTGGTCGAGGGAGGCTTCGCCGACCTGCATCACCCCGAGTACTGGGACTTAGGGTTCGTGCACCAGGCACCGCTCAAGGACGCCTACGAGCGCATCGTCAAGTCGATCGGGGATGCGCTGGATTTCTTCGAAGGCATGAGCGGTCATCCGGTTCATGAAGCGACGCTGGTGGATTTCTACGCCAGCCACGAGGGTCTGCACCTGTTGTACGAGCAGGCGCAGACCCGCTTCATCCCGCGCCAGAACCGCTGGTACAACCTCTCGACACACCTGCCCTGGATCGGCATGCGCACCGCGGCACTCGATGGCGCGCACGTCGAGTATTTTCGTGGCATCTCCAACCCCATCGCCGTGAAGGTCGGGTCCGCGATGGACGCTTCATGGCTGCAGGGGCTGGTGGCCACCCTCAACCCGCAGAATCAGCCCGGGCGCCTCACGCTCATTCATCGCTTCGGGCTGAAGGACGTGGCCGCCTCCCTGCCGAAGGCCATCGAGGCCGTGCGCCAGACGGGGCAGACGGTGCTGTGGGTATGCGACCCCATGCACGGCAACACCGAGACCACCACCGGCGGCCTGAAGACGCGCCGCTTCGAGAACATCCTCAAGGAGCTCGATCTCGCGTTCCGCATCCATGCCGAGATGGGCTCTCTCCTGGGCGGCGTGCACATCGAGCTCACCGGCGAGGATGTCACCGAGTGCACCGGCGGGGCGCGCGGTCTCACCGACCGGGATCTGGCGCGCGCCTACCGCTCGAGCGTCGACCCGCGTCTCAATCACGAGCAGGCGCTCGAGCTCGCTATGCTGATCGCCGAGCGCAGTCAGAGCCGCCGCAGCGACCAGCGCGCGGGGACCGTCGCGCCCTGAGTTTCCCGGACTCTCATGCAGTATGCGCACATCGTCGTGCCGGAGGCGGGAGGCCGGATCGGCCTCAATGCCGACCGTTCCCTCACCGTGCCGGATGAGCCCATCATTCCATTCATCGAGGGTGATGGCATCGGGGTCGACGTAACACCGGCGATGCGCCGCGTGGTCGATGCCGCGGTGGACAAGTCCTACGGCGCGCGACGGCGTATCCGGTGGATGGAGATCTACGCGGGCGAGAGAGCCAATGCGCTCTACGGACAGTGGCTGCCGGATGACACGCTGGAGGCGCTGCGCGACTTCGTGGTGGCGATCAAGGGACCGCTCGGCACGCCCGTCGGCGGGGGGATGCGGTCGCTGAACGTGGCGATGCGGCAGGAGCTCGACCTCTACGCCTGCGTGCGGCCGATCCGCTATTTCCCGGGCGTCTCGAGCCCAATGCTCGACGCCAGTCTCACCGACATGGTGGTGTTCCGCGAGAACACCGAGGACATTTATGCCGGCATCGAATGGCCGGCAGGCTCCGCGGAGGTGCACCGGCTCATCGCCTTCCTGCAGGAGCAGCTGCACGTCACCGCCATTCGTTTCCCACACACCTCCGGCATCGGCATCAAGCCCGTCTCGAAAGAGGGCAGTCAGCGTTTGGTCCGCAAGGCCCTGCAGTACGCGATCGACAACGATCGTGTCTCCGTGACTCTGGTTCACAAGGGCAACATCATGAAGTTCACCGAGGGGGCGTTCCGCACCTGGGGCTATGAGATCGCGCGCGAGGAGTTCGGCGCGCAGCCCTTGGGCGCCGGCCCCTGGTTGTCGTTCGCGAGCCCGCTGAGCGGCAGGGACATCGTCGTGAAGGATGTCATCGCCGACAATTTCCTGCAGCAGGTGCTGCTGCGGCCGGAGGAGTACGACGTCATCGCGACGCTCAACCTGAACGGCGACTACGTGTCGGACGCGCTTGCCGCGCAGGTCGGGGGCATCGGCATCGCGCCCGGCGGCAACATCGGTGATGGGCTGGCGGTCTTCGAGGCCACGCACGGCACGGCGCCGGGCTTTGCCGGCAAGGACCGGGTGAATCCGGGCTCGCTGATCCTGTCGGCGGAGATGATGCTGCGCTATCTGAAGTGGTATGAGGCAGCCGACCTCATCATCCGCGGAGTGACGCGCACCATCGCCAACAAGGAGCTCACCTACGATCTGGCGCGCCTGCGTGCCGCGATCAAAACGCCCAAGCGCGAGCTGGCCGCGCGCACCAGCGTGGCTGAGGACCTGCAGCGCCTGATTCCCGGCGCGAAGCTCCTGAGCACCTCCGGCTTTGCCACCGCCATCATCCGGCACATGGATGACTGAGCTGCGCGCCGCGCCCGTTCCTCCGGCGATCTACGATCCGCACTGCACGCGCTGCCCGCGGCTTGCAGCGTTCCTCGAGCGCACGCGGGAGCGGCACCCGGACTACTGGGCGCGCCCCGTGCCGTCGTTCGGCGCCCCGCGACCGCGCATCGTGATCGTGGGGCTCGCTCCGGGCATGCACGGGGCGAACCGCACCGGGCGGCCTTTCACCGGGGACTACGCCGGGATTCTCCTGTACCAGACGCTCTACGAGGCGGGCCTCGCCACCCGTCCGGTGTCGCAGACCGCCGACGATCCCCTGAGGCTCATCCACGCGCGCATCGTCAATTCGGTGAAGTGCGTGCCGCCGGAGAACAAGCCGTTGCCGGAGGAGATCCGCTGCTGCAACGGCTACCTCGCCGAGGAGCTGCGGCAGCTGCATCAGGCGCGCGTCTATCTGGCTCTCGGACGCGTGGCGCACGAGGCGGTGCTAATGGCGCTCGGGCTGGCCCGCGCCCGCTACCCCTTTGCCCACGGGCGCGAGCACACGCTCGATGCGGCACACTGTCTCATCGATTCGTATCATTGCAGCCGCTACAACACCTCGACCCGCCGGCTCACCCCGGCGATGTTCAAGGCGGTCGTGACGCGCGCCGGCGAGCTTGCGGGGCTCGCGGCGGCGGGTACGGGTCAGGGTCGCTCAGCGAGGGGCTAGAGCGTGTTCGATCCCAAGGAATACATCGCTTCGCTGCCGAAACGACCCGGCGTCTACCGCATGTTCGGCGCAGGGCAGGAGCTGCTGTACGTCGGCAAGGCGCGCAGCCTCAAGGATCGCGTCGCCACCTATTTCGCCGCGCGCAATGTCGATCCCAAGGTGCAGGCGCTGGTGGCGCAGATCGAGGCGATCGAGGTGACGGTCACGAACTCCGAGACCGAGGCGCTGCTGCTCGAGTACAACCTCATCAAGGCACACAAGCCGCGCTTCAACATCGTGCTGCGCGACGACAAGAGCTTTCCGTACGTTCATCTCTATGTCGAGCACGAGTTCCCGCGCCTGGAGTTCTACCGCGGCTCGCGCAACGCTCCCGGGCGCTACTTCGGCCCGTTCCCCAACGCCGGGGCGGTGCGCGACACGCTCAATCAGCTGCAGAAGCTGTTCCACATCCGCAATTGCAGCGACAGCTTCTTTGCCAATCGCAGCCGTCCGTGCCTGCAGCATCAGATCGGCCGCTGCTCGGCGCCGTGCGTCGGGCTGATCACGCGCGAGGCCTACGCGCAGGACATGGCCGCCGCCGTCAAGGTGCTGGACGGTCACAGCGACGAGGTGAGCGCGGAGCTGCAGGTGCACATGGAGGAGGCGGGCAGCCGCCTGGAGTTCGAGCGCGCAGCGCAGCTGCGTGATCAGCTGGCAGCGCTCAAGCGCGTGCAGGCACAGCAGGTCGTGACGGCCGAAGGCGAGCGGGACGTGGACGTGTTCGCGATGGCGGGCGAGGCGGGCGAATATGCGGTGAGCGTGATGCTGGTGCGTGGCAGCCGCAACCTCGGTACCAGCAGCTATTTTCCCCGTGCCGTGCTCGCCGAGCCGCATGAGGCGCTCGCCTCCTTTGTGATGCAGTATTACGCTGGCGCCGAGGTGCCGCCGGAAGTGCTGCTCGGAAGCCCCCTGGAGGAGGCGCCGGCGCTGGCCGAAGCGCTCACTACCCGCAGCGGCCGCACCGTGGCGGTGAGGCATCCGGTGCGCGGCCTGGGCGCCCGCTGGGTCGAGCTCACCCGCGAGAACGCCACACAGGCGCTGCGCATGCGGCTCGCGCAGCGTGAGGGCATGGAGGAGATGCTCGCCGCCCTGGCCGAGGAGCTGGATCTGCCCGAACCGCCGCACCGCCTGGAATGCTTCGACATCAGCCACACCGGTGGTGAAGGCACCGTCGCCTCCTGCGTGGTGTTTGGACCGGAAGGGCCGCTCAAGAAGGAATACCGGCGCTTCAACATTCGCGGCGTGACGCCCGGCGATGACTACGCGGCGCTGCGCCAGGCGCTCGAGCGGCGCTACAAGCACGTCCGCCAGGGCGAGGTGCCGGTGCCGGACGTGTTGCTGATCGACGGAGGCCTGGGGCAGATCAGCCAGGTGCACGAGGTGCTCGCAGAGTTGGGATTCAGCGACCTCGCGCTGGTCGGCGTCGCCAAAGGCCCTGATCGGCGCCCGGGGCAGGAGCGGCTCTACGTGTACGGCGCCAATGCCGCCGTTATGCCCGAGTCGCACGGCCCGGCGTCGCGGCTGATCCAGAGAATTCGCGACGAGGCGCATCGCTTTGCCATCACCGGACACCGCAGGAGGCGGGCACGCCGTTACAATGAGTCAGTCCTCGAGGTGGTTCCGGGACTGGGCCCCGCCAAGCGCCGTGCGCTTCTCAAACACTTCGGGGGACTGCAGGGCGTCATGCGCGCCGGGGTAGCGGATTTGACAGAGGTCAGTGGAATCGGCGCGGCGCTCGCCCGGAGTCTCTATGATCACCTCCACCCAGGCTCGTAAGACTGCGCGACTGCCCTGGAATCTGCCCAACACGCTCACGTGGGCGCGCATTGCGGCGATTCCGCTGATTGTGCTGTTGTTCTACATGCCGTACCCCTGGGCGGACCCGGCGGCGGGCCTGTTGTTCGCCGCCGCGGGCATCACCGATTCGCTCGATGGCTTCTTTGCGCGCCGGTGGGGCCAGATCTCGCGCCTGGGTGCGTTTCTCGACCCCGTCGCCGACAAGCTGATCGTGGCCGTGGCACTGGTGCTGCTGGTGAGCAAGGACCCGCGGCCGCTGATCGTGCTCACCGCGGCAGTCATCATTGGACGCGAGATCACGATCTCGGCGCTCCGCGAGTGGATGGCCGAGATCGGTGCGCGCCGCAAAGTGGCCGTCTCCCAGCTCGGCAAGTACAAGACGATCCTGCAGATCACGGGGCTGTCGTTCATGCTCTACCGCTGGCGGTTGTTCGGTGTGCAGACCTATCCGATTGGCGTTTGGCTCACCGTGATCGCCGCCGCGGCGACGCTCGTCTCGATGGTCGCCTATCTGCGCGCGGCGTGGCCTGAGCTAAAACGCTAAGATTGTGCTGTAAGAAATTGTTATTGAATGGCTAATATGCGGGAATCCCAGGTGAACTCGAGTCGCAAGGCTCAAGGAGGCTCGCCTTGACTTCCCGAGGGGTGTACATAGAATCACGCGCTCCCTGGATGCGGGCTTAGCTCAGTTGGTAGAGCGGTACCTTGCCAAGGTACAGGTCGACGGTTCGAACCCGTTAGCCCGCTCCATCTTCATTCGGTTTTTCTGACCCTTGCTCACCCTCGCGAACGAGGGCGACCGTGGCCCGGCCGGGCCACGAGTCAGCGCAACCGTTGTTGTCACCGGCACTCAGCCGCCGCCTCCGAAGAGCTTGGCGGCCTCCCGCAACGTCACCCATATGCCCCAGGCGATCGGGATGCCAACGGCAAGCCACGCCGCAGTCACTTTCCAGATGGGTGTGGGTGGGTCGGCTGCCGCGGCGGCTGCGGGCGCCAGGTCCGGCGCGGCACCGCCTTCCGCGCCCGCGGCGTCGAGCGCGGCTTCCTGCTCCGGGGTCATGTAGTGCTTCGGGTCCACAGGCCGCACGAGGAGGTTGCAGATGAGGCCAAATACCAGGATCAGCGCGAGGATGTACATGGTGATGGTGTACACGTGCGCATGCGCCATGCCGTGGGTCAACTGATACTCGCGGATGTAGTTCACGATTACCGGACCGAAGATGCCGGCCGCGGACCAGGCGGTGAGCAGACGTCCATGGATGGCGCCAACCACCTTCGTGCCGAAGAGATCCGCGAGGTACGCCGGAACGGTGGCGAAACCCCCGCCATACATGGAAATGATGATGCCGAAGAAACCCACGAACAGGGCGAGACTGCCGATCGCAGCCGTCCAGGGAATTGAGGCGTAGAGCGCAATCCCGAGGACGAAGAACACCATGTAGGTGGGCTTGCGGCCGATGTAGTCCGAGAGAGATGCCCAGGAAATGCGCCCGGCGATGTTGAACAGCGACAGCAGCCCGGTGAACCCGGCCGCGAGCGTCGCGATCGCAGCGTGCTGCGCCTGGTTCAACTGCTCGAACGTTGCGTTCACGCCGATCAGTCGGCCACCGAAGACCTCCTGCAGCATGGGGGACGCCATGCCGATGATGCCGATGCCAGCGGTGACGTTGAGCGTGAGCACCCCCCACACGAGCCAGAACTGCGGCGTCTTCAAGGCCTCGTTCAGACCTACGTTGTGAGTGGTGATCGACGCGCGGGTCTTCGGCTCCCAACCTTTGGGCTTCCAGCCCGGCGCCGGCAGTCGATAGCCGAGGGACCCGGCGATCATGTAGACGAAGTAACCCGCAGCCAGCACGATGAACGTCTGCCAGACGCCGACCGAGGTCGGTGACGCGAACAGCCTCATCAAACGGTCGGCAAGGGGCGCCCCGATCATCGCGCCACCGCCGAAGCCCATGATGGCCATGCCGGTCGCCATGCCGCGCCGGTCGGGGAACCACTTGATGAGGGTCGAGACCGGCGAGATGTACCCGAGGCCGAGCCCCAGGCCGCCGATGACTCCCGAGCCCACCCACAGCAGCCAGATCTGGTGCACGATGACGCCGAATGCCGAAATCAACAGGCCTCCGCACCAGAGAAAGGCGGCGGCGAAGCCCGCCTTGCGCGGGCCCACACGCTCGAGCCATCCCCCCCAGATCGCCGAGGCGGTTCCCAGGAACACGAAGAACAGCGTGTACATCCAGCCGAGCGAGGAAACCTTCCAGTCGCAGGTGGTGGTGAACATGCTGGCCCAGAAGCCCAGATCCTTCGGGCAGTCGATCGTCTTTGTGATACCGACCGCCCGGTGCAGCGGCAGCCAGAACACCGAGAACCCGTAAGCCATGCCGATGCACAGGTGTATCGCAAGCGCACACGGCGGAACCAGCCAACGGTTGAACCCGGGTTCGGCGATGTAGCGCCGCTTGTCGAAGAGGCCGGAGACCGTCGTTACGTTCGCTGAGGACATCAGTCCCTCCTTCTGTTATTGAAGGCGTTGTCAATGTCGTCGGCACCGCAGCAGAGCACCCCCGCAACACCGGACGGCTGATCGACTCATTCTTATCTTTTTGTTACGCTTACGCTACTGCCTGAAGAAGCGAGCGCCGCGCCGGTCTCACGCCGTGTGGGGCGCGTTGGTTTGGGGCCCTGTGTTCCAGGGCTTAGACTGCACCCCTTGGCTAGGTGGCAGAGTGGTCATGCAGCGGCCTGCAAAGCCGTCTACGCCGGTTCGATTCCGACCCTAGCCTC
>Ga0123355_10009646_pt1 | contig 14711 bp, 10 predicted proteins | sample TergutEmb28metaG_3_FD_89872 | JGI IMG/M metagenome (GOLD analysis project Ga0123355, IMG submission 89872) | Embiratermes neotenicus P1 segment gut microbial communities from Petit-Saut dam, French Guiana - Emb289 P1 | ecosystem: Host-associated > Arthropoda: Insects > Digestive system > Gut ...
AAGGAGGTATAGAAGTGACAGGAAGCCGAGGAAGAAAACGTAGGAAGCTACTGGATGACCTTAAGGAAAGGAGAGGATACTCACATTTGAAGGAGGAAGCTCTAGATCGCACTATGTGGAGAGGTCAATTTGGAAGAGGCTTTGGACCTGTCGTAAGACAGACTACTAAATGAATGTATGGTGCAATGGAATATTTTATTATCTGTTTGGTTTTATGGAATTTTATATGTCCATAAACTAATATCGGGCAGGTTTATCATTTGACAGGCTGTGTGTACGTTGTGTTACTGAAAGTTAGTAGGCTTGGCTAGCCATGTATAGTAGTTACGGTTGTAAATAATAGTTAGGGAACACAGACAACATCAGAAACTAATGATCTCGTTTAAGTACGTTAAAATTGCCGTCTTATGAGATGTAACGCCATGAAGTTCAGTATAACTGTACTGACGTTTCAGAAGAGTTGGCTGATCCCGTCATTCACGTCATTTAGCCTGTTATAAGGGATAGGGGCAGCATGCTTCCGAAACGTCGGTATCCTACCAGTAAACACGAAGTCACATTACAAAAGCCAGCAGTCTTCACAGTCATCGCCGAGTAAACCTCAAATCTCATTTATAATATTTTTTTTTATCTGTCCACGTTTATTAAATGTGCCATTGAGTCTGCTGTTGGTAGCTGCAAACTGTGACCAGCAACTGCTGCAATAAAGGGAGTTTAGTAAATAAGGAGTGCTTAACCCTTTGACGCCTAACGACCCCTATAGTGGTCGTACCGCACCGCTAACCTCTAAAAGTTGCATTTTATATATTTATTGAACAAATACAGGTACTGAATATTTTAAACACGGTATATACTCTCCGTTTTTCTCTTTAAAATGCAGTTTGTTTCATAATTCTAACGTATTTGGTTCCTGTTTTATTCACATTTTATATACAGTGTGTGCTAAAATTTAAAAAAATAATTCCGACGCCAAAAGGTTAATAAGATCGTTCGTCACCTGCAGTGCAGTTATTCCAGGAAAAGGCAGTCGTGCAGGTTTCTTGTAAATTTCTTTCAACCACTGGTAGCAGGACAAGCATTTCACGTAATTCTTTTTATGTGGTTCACGCAAAACCTTGAATCGAAGAAAAATATTTTTCCTACATGACGTAATGCCTATCTATCCCTGCAGTTCCTGAGCTATCTGCAGTTACCATGTATAAAGAGCAGACAGTATTTTAAGCTTGCAACAATTTTGTTCAAGAAATTCAGTATGCCCCAACCTGATATTAAAATTTACATTAAGCAGTACCTCACTGGTGCCTCGTAAAATTACACAGGTTAATTTTAATTTAGAATTTGTGCGTGTTCAGTATTGTGTGCTCCCCACAATTGGGAGTTCCTCTTTGTCACATTTAGGGAGACTGTTGGAAGTGAGTGCCTATAAATTTCATATTACCTGTATTACTGTCAGATTTATTAATTACTGTTTATCATATTAACTATGTATATAAAGTACAGAGTAATTATAGAACAACAGCTGGGAACTGTCAAGTAACAATATACATAATATATTTTAATAAAAGTATGATAGTCTAATTCATCTTAGTATAGACGTTAGATTTCTCGTATCTCATGCAAAAAGAAATGCAAGCCATAAAACTACAGCACATTGACCTTAATAATCCAAACTCGAGAGTAAACTAATCACAAGTGGCTTTCATACTGTTGCAACTTATTCCACTACAATGACATATTAGCAATAGTCATGTCAGCAAGCTCATGTAAGTAACTGCTCGTATATTCGAACCATGATTAAAAAAACATGTAGATTTTTTGTGTAATTATGAACAGCATATTACGTAACGAGATTTACGAGAAGTAAAAAATCAGGACAGAAAATTTATTTGAACTGTTGTTGATGTGCAGAATACCTTCTGCGTTCTCACTCCCAAATTTTTCACATATTAGTTTTCCTCGTTTACAGCATTCGGAACACGTTTCTCACATTCAGCGTTATTTATTAGTACCTGACACAACGTATCACTTTAAGTAAACGCATAACGTACGGATATACAGGATTACTGATGTTTCAGATCAGAAATGTAATTGAAAAGAAACGAAGAACTTGCATTCTTTAACGAAAATTTATTTTATATCTCAGTAATTATTATTCTCAGTTCAATACTTCAACTGATTATTACGAAATCCCGGCAGCCTGTTTAACTAAGATAAACATTTTATTTGACGTTCATGTGGCCATGCATCGTGATAAATTCTTATAATAAAACCAACTAGAAGCACTAATTTTTTAAATTTGTTTTTGGAATAAAACTCTACATGTTTCGGACAGTTCCTCTGTCCATCATCAGGAGTATTTCACTGTATACACAGCAATGGTATATGTCATACAGGTTTGCTGACAGCTTGCGAGCAGGTACGCAAGCTGTCAGCAAGCTGTATGATATAAACCATTGCTGTGTGTACAGTGAAGAACTCCTGATGATGGACAAAGGAACTGTCCGAAACATGTAGAGTTTTATTCCAAAAACAAATTTAAAAAATTAGTGCTTATAGTTGGTTTTATTATAAGAAATATTTTATTCTCGTAGGGCTCCACCAAATTGTTATGATTGAACACAATTTTGGAATTAACTTCAGAACAAAAAATTATTTCAGGCGCTGAATGCCAAGGTCATTTCTGTGGCGAAATGAGGGCTGTAACAACGCGATCATGATATTTAGGTGTAGATATTGCATTTTGTGATGTCAGTAGAAAGTGCGAGAAAGATGTGTAATGGGTTCCAGTAACTTGACACTGAAATAACATTTCTAAAGTAGATGATGATGATGATGGTGATGGTGATTATTCACAGACCTCAGTACATTTACAACTTAGTTTATCGAGTTCCTTGCAAGGAGACAAGTATGAGATTGCGTAATACGGAAAGATTGTCAACAGAATGATGGGATGTTCCTATAAATAATTATGATTTATCGATAATAAGTAATAATCACTGATATAAGAAAAAACATGTTGAGTTACACACGAGATACAACTCTGCTTGACGTGTGTTTTATTTAGTATCACATCACATATATGATAAAGGTTAGTAACAAACACTTCTAGGAAGTTGTGTTATTAACAGTTCTTATCCTTCCATTGCAGAAAATGGAGATTTTACCCATGTAACGATTCACTGGAAGTTTTGCTTTTGAGGATAATATAAGAAAATATGAAACATTAAAGTGAACTGCTGAGTTGTCGTAAACATTTGCGCACCCGTTGCATATGTTTGTAGCACTATCACAACCATCACTGTCACGCGAGTGGCGAGATAAACGTATTCATGGTTCGACACAATCGTCGTACCGCAAAACTGTACTTTCCCGGCACATAAATTAAAGACATAAATTTGTAACTTGCAATGATCATGCAATCTAACACGCGCACACACACACACACACACGCACATACACTACATGACTTAAGTACCATAACAAACTACCACCTCACGTACAATAATAGGCCAATTTGACAAGTCAGAAACTTATATAAGCAACTGTGACAAAAAAAGGTTTTTATATTTTATAGATAATAGTAAATGAATTTAAAATATGGCACAATCATCAAAATTACATACATCTAAAATTGAGCTATTTTCGTTTTCCATTTTCTGGAATTTAAAACTGTATTACAATAATAAGTACGTTTTTCTCTCAATAATGTATTCCTGACAATTACACCTCCCTATATTTCTAAATTTCACACATTCTACCACCTAAGGAAACCAGAAAATATACGTCGATTATAGTCTTCTCAGTGCAAAAGAATTGATTAGTCTTTCACTTTTCGGTATATTTCCATTTATATGTGTGTGTGCAGACGTAGGAGGAGGATTGAAAGCTAATTTATATTTAATATGGTGATGATACGAATATAAGACGCATTCGTGAGATTTGAGGTTCTCACGGTGGCGATTCTGAAGACAAGTGTGTCCTGGGAAATGATGTAACGTAGTCCAAGAAAGTAAACCCTGTACTTACATATTGCCACTATTCTCATGAGTGGCTTACGATCGTGCACAAGTACACGTGGTTATAAACTACTGAGTTAAAACATGAATTTTAAGAACCCTTAGATGTGACAGGAGGACATACAATAAACAAACCACACAAAGAAACACAAAAATGTTTATATTTTAGTGATACGTAAAGCTTATTATAACTACAATTTGTGAGATCTCACAAATTTAATATATATATATATGCACTTTGTTTTGAGTTTTTAAAATCATACATTTAAGTGCCTGAGGATGGTCAATACGACCGAAACATATAACACGTATTGACGAAAGTAATAAAATTTGTTTTGGTTGCCGGCAGCACGTATGTCACTTCTGCACACAATATATAAACAAGGATAAATTAAAAAAAAATACATTTATACACCGAAGACAGAGGCGGCACGTTCCTGTGACGCGATCGTATATTTGTGATCTATTACTCAGCGTCATATCCCAGAAGACACTAATCTCCATTACACACACTGTTTTCGCACACAGTCACTCCGAAGGTTTATGATACAGAATGCGTAGAGTCTATAACACTTTTTTTTTTGTTTAACTGCGCGGTTTACACATCTGACCGTGGTCCGGCACCAGAGCGGTCTCTGTGGCACCCCACCCACACGGCGAGAAAGACACTAGAGTGAATGATTACACAAGACGTGAAAAATAGTTATATCTTATTCATCAACATCATTATCCTATGAAGAACACGAGAGATTATTATTGTGATTCTCAGGGGTAAGAAAACAATTGGCACATGTTCAAGTGAAGACTACATCTAAAGTACTTAGACACTATTTTTCCATGTTGATTTTATCCCTTAACAGAAGATTTGGAAGTTACAATGGTTAGTTTTTTTTTACATTTTATGAAACATGTCAGAATATCATTTATTAAACACCGGCGATCGAAAAACATAATAATAATAATAATAATAATAGTTGTTCTGTTTCGTGGTAGTGTTTCAGTATTGTCACAAAGACAACTGAAGTAACCCACGATCAGTTCCATTCGAAAGCTCAGTTTATGCAACAAATGAACTAGAAACAAACAGAACAATCTGTGGTAATGTTACCACATCTGTCGCCCTGAGCTCAACTTAGTATCATATCACACAAACTGCATGTCTGAAGAAGTGAGTTCCAATTACACAGTATCGGAGCACACGTGTATAAACTGGTATCTCATTTGTAGTTTCTCTTCCAGTGTTATGGGCTGAGAACAATATGGCCTTACGTATCTAAGTTTTCGATGTAAAATACCTTGAATAAAAATTCTCATTTGTGTGGATTACTTACGCATTTAAAAGGAGAATCCCCTTTGTGAATTTTCTTAGTAAAACTGATTAGCAAGTAATTCACAATTCATTCATGTCATCTGCGTTTTCTTGTGTTTGTTCTAAGTAACAAAGACGTAAGGCAACGCATTCACACAAATCCGTATGTCATGTCAGATAAATTCCAAGAAGTGTTCAGGAGACCGTTACTGGCAGACCTTAACAAATATGAAGATAAGGTGTCCATCTTCCTGTGGTCCCACACGACTATCGCTTGGCGGCCTTCGTAATCATACCTCCGCTTCCAGACACATCGAGATGTTCTGGAAAACTGTTTGCTGAATATTTCCAATGTCACTCCTGTGGAGAGTCTTGCCTAGAGAACCACAAGATCTTCAAACATTTTCTTTTCCATTTCGACAAAAACACCCAGATATTTTGAAACACACAAACAAAGTTATACCTTACATGCCGCGATACATCACCCACTACAGTTGTTCAATTACTTAACCATTGGCGGGGACGTATCCAAGGTTCTTTCTTTGCAGGAAGAGATGTATCTCGCCGAACCGAGGACGGTCAGCCTCTTGTCTCTTCCAGCATTCACCCATGAGGTCGTAGATCTCCCGTGGACATGCAGGAGGACGCGAGAGATACCGCTGGAGGCCGTCGTTTTGATACCAGTGGTTACTATTCTCTATCACTTGTTCGCTTGTCAGTTCTGCGAATGGCTGCTGGGCGCACAGCATTAGAATCTCCCAGAGCGTCACAGCGAAAGACCACACATCGCTCTTCGCACTGTGTTTACCCTGTTCCACAACCAAGAACATGCATGTTAATGACTGATGCAATGTAGACACACGCAGTAAACTGATTAGTGATGTAACAGATTTCTTCTTATTTGGGGAAATTCTGGGCAAATAAATTGTTTGTGCCCGCTTGTGAAAATGGCATGAAGCAATGAACAGCTTTAATTTACATCAGCAAACTGACTCCGTTCTTCTTGAAAAAGATTTTTAAAAACCTGGTTAATTGCAGTTAATTTTGTGTAACAAATGACCTCTTATTAAAATCACTTTATAAATCCCTACTGAACACTGAAGCTAAGGAAGCTCCCCTATGCCTAGCGCCCAAGTTAAAAAGTTTGTACTTCCCCAGGACATTGCAGTTTCCTCCTAGAGCCATGTAGAGTGACAACAGTAATACGACTTCAATTTAGTTTTCATTTTATATATATATTTATTTATTTATTTATAAACTTATGTACCACGAATTTTTTATTTTTGGAGACTAAAACATATATTTTTAAAATCAATAAGTAATAAAAGTCCTTATCCTATTTACATATGCTAGTTTTTTTGGCGGGGGGGGGGGAGGGGCTATACTAACGGCTCAGTTAGAGACCAAATTACGAGCCGAGACTTCACTTTTAAGCTTAAGGGCACTTCACATGAAGAGGAAAGTATGTTTTGGCTTCAATCTCCGGTCCAATTGGACCGAATTTCTAAAACGTCAAAACTGACATTCTACACACACACTGCGTACAAAAAGTTTAAGCTTCCTCGCGATACAACGTTAATTACGGGCACTTTACGTGAAGATTAGTGTATTTGTATGTTCTCAACTTCATCTCGCCTCCAGTTCGGTGGATATTCGAGAAAACTCACATGTGGAACTATAAGCACACTGGGTACTAAAATTATACTCGTAAGTACCGATGCGATTCAGCAATAACTACGGGTACTTCACATGAAGAACACAGTGCGTTTTGGCCCGCATTTTCGATCCAATTCGACTGTTTATAAAAATGCAAACCCTGGATCTCGAACAAGCCCTGCACCACTTGTTGTAATAGGCGTAAATAGTCCTTTACCTGACGTGTCTTGACCTTGACCCAGTCAAGTGCCGAGCGGGTCTCTTTCTAAGAATCGCTTACGAACAGCAAGTCACTCATAACAATTGTTCCAGTATGTCGTATTATTTCTACCACAGTACGTCAGGCTATCAAACACATCTGCTCCTGTTCCTGTATTTTAGTTTTAAATAAGGCCAATACGTCGGGGCATGATTTTCGAATCCTCTCGTATAGTGACAACTCATAACAATGAAGTTGATACAGTATAGTCTGCCGAAGATGTTTTTCAAACTGTGGGGAGAAGGTAGATGTACTGATTAAAAGTACTTTAATTCATGACCATTCTGACATTACATGTTGTAAATTGTAACCAAAATACTCTTTGGAAAAAAAAGATATTCTTTTCATTACGGCAAGACTATTTTTTTTTATAAAATGGTGGGTGGGACGTAAACTACATAACAGGGCAGACGAACCGATGGCACGCGGCGTTCACTGCTGTCCTGATATTTATATATATTTTTTTGTTCAACCAGCGTCTCTATATTTTGAAGCATATGTGTACATGTATATATACACACATCTGACTGCCTAGATATTGTGTATGAATTACCGTTACTACCAAATAACACTGCGAGTGAAATATTTTTATACGGTGCGGTTAACTGGGTATTTATCACTGGGGCGCCGGCGTGGTAGTGACTAGGCGATTATGTGGCTTTGGACGAAACGTTTTACAATCTTCTTTTCAAAGAGGAAGCAGTAGCAGCGCCCAATTACTGAAATATTTTCTTCCTTAACGCACTCCTGGAGGAAGCTTTCATTAGAAACATAATAATTACACTACGCATTAATTACATAATTATTGTATGAAATAATGATAATAATGCAGTAATTAATAATAATTATGGAAGACTCCAAGATCTTATTGTGCTCTTTTAAATTCCCATGCGCACGCGAATGCATTTATTCCAAATTTATAGACCATTTGGGCACGCGCTCCCAAGAAGTGTCGCCAGCCCTGCTGTTTATCCTAAAATTAGCATCAGTGTTGTAAGTAAATATTTGCCCTATAAAAAAGGCGACAGAATACCGCAGTTACAAGAAGGGCCGTGTGGTTTAGTCATAAAATACCTAGGCAAGAGGAAATAGTATTTTACTACAGTGCAGCACGGATGGAAAATACTCACTAGCAGTAGACTCTCCCAAGCCATCCATCTGATGGGCAGGCGTGCTTTTGTGTCGCTCACGTAATAATCTGCCTCATGGCGACCACAGTACATGGCGTGGTCAGATATCTTCACTGTGTAATTCTTGCCAATGATACAGTTTCTGTAATCAAGAAGACTACCATTATGCAATCCATAAATAAATAAGACAACGTGTTTAATTTGAAGCACAATGTTTGAGGTTGTCTTCAACGAATGATAAAAAATCTTACAATACAATGGGTTCGACTCCCTGTCGCACAACGAAAGTACAATTTTAAGTAACGCAATCCGTACAGCAAAGGACTTCTTCAGAAGCTAACAGTCTCAAACAATCAAGATATTTTGTGCAATGCATGAGACACGTTTCACTGGTATCTGTTTGGACACGAGACTCCTATTGATTACCATCCAGAGTCAGCACAACGGGAAGGGGCAATTCGACCTGATGTCAGATGCGGCGTATTTACACCATGCACTGTCGTAAACTGTATAAACCCTGAAACGTGCATTAGAATCCCCTTTGGCTCGTGGTTGTAAACATTCGTTCTCTTCTGAGTTTGTTTTGTCCTGTGTACTTGCAGGTCTAGCGACAGGCCAGTACCTGATGTCTACAAACAGGCCTGAGAAGTGTGGAAAACGCGGGGACCGCATTGACCTGCAGGATCAAAGTGTATTATTCAAGTGGAAATTAAAGGAAGAGGTTGATTGCGACTGGAACCCTGTCGCACGCACATACTCGTTTAATTAACGTTAATTTTAATAGTATGGCAGGGTTAACTGCTTAAAGTCTATAGCTTGAGGTATAGGTAACGTTAGCGGGCCTAGGCTGATCTCACAATTGGACAGAGTGCGCGAAGTTGTGTGCGCGTAGATCAGTGTGTGTCTTCAGTCGTAGCGGTGCAGGTGGCAGTATTCAGCTGCTTACATAGCAGCTGCAATTGTGTGACTGAGGTAGCGGAACTGTGTGGTCTGTGGGAATCGCACTGCCCCAGGTTATCATTCAAAGTGACGGAGAATTTGTGGAAGCAATCCTGCTATACTCTCATCTACTCAAGATAATTCAACTGGTGTTATATCCTCCCGAGTTCTTTCGACCGCAGGTCTGGATGTATGTATCATCTCTCCCGTACTTATTATACTGTAATACACTCTAATAACATACATCTGTCGTCTTAGTACCTGAATATGCAAATTATGAACCTCTAAAATGTGTAATGTTACCGTGCCCCTTGTCATGTCTTCCCTCTTACGGTGCTAATATTCTCCTTAACACCCTGTTCTCAAACACTGTCAACGCATATTCTTCCCTTCGTATGACAGAAGTTCCCCAAATATAAAAATCAACAGGAATGTTTCATATTTAGAAGGGTCCTATTTAAAATTCTGTCGTAGAAATCGAGTCGGTGCCTGAAACGTCAGAGAACCTTCACATCATGACGCGGCTGTCTGCCCGAGAATATTTCACTGCAACGTCGACGTACTTTTGAAGCAACGGTTACCAGACGGTATATTATAATTCTGCCCTACGTTCCAGTAAAGATAGGTGAATGTACTTCTTTTTCCAGACAAACTCTACAACAAACTAATTCTACAATTCTACCATAACATGAACAGTTTGTGACGTTGGCAAGAAAAGCTCCTTCAAGCTGCCTTTAAAAAGGTTCTTATTTGAAAATTGACGGATGTGTTAATGGCGGACAGGATTCGACAGAGAAAATTTGTTGCTGGTTTGATTTTGAAAATATAATCTAATATTTAACAAACGTACACACACATATACGCACGAAAACACAATGATGATAAAAGATTCTCAAACACATTTCAAAAGTAAACAGACACAACTGCACATATAAACCTACCATTAGTTACTGTAGGTTACTGTGGTAATGGCATAAAACTGACGAGGTCGCCATATTTTACAATCATTGTTAACAAAAGTTACAAAGTAATATATAAGCTGTATAGGTTCATAACTATAATCATAAACGTTGTTACAATAAAATACCATTTATTAAACGAACGCAAAATGTTATAATGACTTCAAACATTTGTACAGTGACCATGTGACCAAAAAATTTAGGATAAACATATTAATGTCTTAAGACGAGCCCAGTGGTCCCTCACTTGCTGGGATTGTGGATTCGAATCCCACCGGGGCATGGATGTGTTTCTCTTGTGAGTGTTGTGTGTTGCCAGGTAGAAGTCTCTACGTAGGACTGATCACTCATACGGAGGAGTCCTACCGAGTGTGGTGTGTCCAATGAGTATGACTGCGAAGCCCCGTAAGGGGAGGCACTGACCCGGAATCGGCTCGAAGCGCCACGGGTGGAAACAAAAAATATGAATGTGTTATATAGAATACTGGGGAAGAAGAGTAGGTCATGCTGCAACATATCTCAGTGGTTTAACTACAAATATTTCAGGAGCGTGAAGAAAATTACATAAAGATAACTTTACAATTTGTGCATTTTACCAAAGCTTGTTATGTTCGTTGAAACAAAGAGGATGCGCGGAAGAGTGGAATTATCCATTAGTCCTTGCAAAAGTGAAATACAAAAAGGTAGTTGTGTTCAAACACACAGAGGGAACTCAATCGAATAACAATTACAATTTAGATGAGGTGTCTGTAGAACAGTCACACTAATGACGTATTCCTGCCTACAGCAATATCTCTGTGCAGCAATTTTCTACTCCATTTGATCGACCTGCGGTCTAGTATACCAGTTAAACAACATTTACCTGCATTATTGCACTGCAGCCGTGTAGGGGAATCCACAAATCCAGTGGTTAAAATATGTTATCACGTCACAAAATACTTCCTTAAAAATCCTAATTAACACAATTATTAAACAATTTTAACCCGATAATTTCCCCGCTACGTTCATTTCTCTATACAGCTGAACATGTACACACTGTACCACAAATAATTTCACTAACGAAATCCGTGCAGCGTAATCCTTCCAGAGGAAGCTAGTAGTCGTTCGGCTAATCAAATATTCTCCATCTTTGATAGAAACTGAAGGTTCAGTACTATTTTCGCAAAGAGCAGCTGGATAACTTTTGTTGACCTGTCTAATTCTACTTTCATTAAAATCCATTTCGTTATTTTCTGCAAGGTGAATTCCTAAACCAAATTAATACAGCACTGCTTTGGCACTAAATAGTTATGAATTAATGTATGAAGCACATGCCATGCAGAAAAAAGTGGTTAATATTTACAGTTCTCATAGTTGAATCTTGCGGGCACACCTTAATCTACACACAATGACTTCAGCATCAGACTGTCTTACACAGACTGCTCTTAAAAGTGCGCTACTTAAAGACGATACCGGTTTTTGAACCTATGGAATGTGGGTGAAAGATGAATGAAAGAGAATGAAATACGGATGGAATGATAATGGCAGGATTAAAGGGAATTAATTAATCAGAGGAAAAGAGCTCGTCACACTGCCAAGTTTTTCCACCACATATCCCACATGAACTAGACTGGGATCGAAGAAGGGCTTCCGCGACGAAAAGCCAGCGAATGACCGCCTATCCCATGTCATGGCTTTATCCCATAATCACAAGTGTATATAAATGGTATTTTAGGTCTTTGTGAATAGGTTAGTGACATGCGCCATATTGAGTATCTCTTTTTATGGAGATGAGGTTTGAACACTTCAGAAAGTAGATAAGAAATAAGTTAAAAGTCATGAATGGTGCTTGGAAGGATGCAGATCAACTGGACTGAGCGGGTGAAAAATGAAGAAGTATTACTAACAGTCAATGAGGAGAGGAATATTCTACGTACTATAACGAAGAAAGGCTAACTGGATTGGTCACATTTTGCGTAGAAACTGCCTTCTAAAACACTTTAAGAAGTGGAAAGGAAGATAGAAGGAAAGATAGAATTAACAGGAACGAGGAAGAAGACTTACGCAGCTACGTATGATCTTAGGGACACAAGAAAATGATGGAACCTGAAATTGGAGGCACTAAATCGCACTCTCTGGACAGCTCGGGTGGAAGAGAGTATGGATCTGGCGCAAGACAAGACTACGCGATGATGATTATGATGATGATGATGACATATTTATTTGTTCATGTTATTAACATATTTTGATTTCCATTCACCATTCATTTCTGTCGAAACGCTGTTATTTAGTTCTTCTATTTCTAGTTCTAGTTCCTTTCATACCTATAATTCTGTCTTTGCCGTTTTCCTCTATCTGGTGGCACCAACTGCAGCAGTTACTGCCGCCACCTGCTGTCTGTCATTTTTATGAATGTGTCCGTAACCTATTTATGGTTCATTTTTGTATCATCCAAAATGCAGTGTCTATGCCCACTGTATCTCTAATTACATGACAATTTTATATAAATTGACAAAATAAGTAAACTTAATATTTCTCAAACTCAGCACAAGAATTTGACAGATTTCGTACCGCCGTGCTGTGGAAATGTTTAAAGATTTGTTATTGGATCTGCAAAAAAAAAATCAATATTTTGCTGTCAGTCTAGAGGATTTGAAACCGCACTTTAGAAATTGATGTAACAATGGCTAACAAACCACATTGCTCATCCATATTCACGTTTCCGGCATAAGTGCTTAATAGACAACAGTTTCAATACTTGGTATGTAGAAGAATCACAAAAACATCTACAACTTCTCGCTTTAAGACTAATTTTATTCTTTCTTGAATCCTGACATTCGCCTGAACTGCACTTAAGCTTAATTTCCTACCCCAAAGAAAACATGACGTCTCAATTACGAAGAGTAACCTCCTAACCTAGTAACAAAATTCCGGAAAAGAATAGCCGTTAATTCTGAGCATAATATGAATACCAAAATATCCGTCGTTATGGCGCACACATCACGGTCAATGATAAAGAGGGCTGTACCGGCAGTAAACAGTGTGGAGTAAAAATAGGGTTTTGGGTTTTCATTTTTAGTGAGGATTCAAAATGTCGTTTAGTGGATTATAACACCGTGGCGTCTGGTAGGTGGGTATCATCGTTTCATACAAATACTACTGTCACTTCGATCATCAAGATGGGGGCAATATATTCTTACAAAATTCTGGCATCTGGATAGTGTCATAACCCAGGAAGCCAAAGTATGAATTGAAAATTTCTTTTGTAATCTAGGATATAAATTCACAAATTTGTTTGTTTGACTTTCACTGAATACAGCACAAAATAAAAATTTAAAAAGGGAAATGTGGCTTTAGTTAGATAGGGACACTATTTGCAATTTTAGCAATAAATAAATTTAACATTTTGTCATGATTCTGCTTCTTCCTTCACGCATGCGCAAAGCGTCTTGAATGCTTTACCGTAAGAGCTGAAGACGACGCCACAAATTATTAGAAAGAACGGTACTGACTTTATTTATTTTAGTTTTTGTTTATTGTACTCATCAATGCAAGACTAGACTCTCTTATTGTTATATTACAAAAAGCAAAAGTTATTTAAAGAAGGGAAAATAAAAGAGTTGAATATTACAAACATCGGAAACCACATAGGCGATGTTCAGAGAGAGAGGAAAACGCGATAATTAAACTACTGATCGATGAGTTTGAAGAGCAAGACTTATCATGTTTGGACAGACGTTCGTGCGTATCGGATTACACTCTGCAAATACAAGCTATACATTACACCATTCACAAAACGCAAAATGAAAGCTAATTCACATCTTGTTATCGCGTGCCTATGAAATGCAATACTTAGTCTGACTATTGATTCCAGGTAATTTCCCTTCCTGTGTTTATCTCCGCCAGGCAAAGAGACATAAAATAAACAGGGCGAACTCCAACACAGTTCATGTAGACTTCTTTTCCTCTGCAGTTCTCTACTGAGCAACTTTAATACAAAATTTAATCTTTAGCAGGCATAAAAGAACTTTTGTTTATGCTGCTTTTTTTGCGTTGTGGGATCCATAAATGTCGTCAAATTTCAATTCAATCAAATGCAATAAAATTCCATCAATTTCTCATTTATTAACCTGCTTCTCTAAAAGCTTAATAGTCATTCATAAACCGGCACAAAAAAAGTACAACGAGAATCAAACTAAAAATGTGCATGAAACAAAATCGCAAGCAACAAAAATCCACATTTATGTAACAATATAAACAGCCAACTAGATGCAACAATAATAATTTTGTTAATAATTTCAATCAGCTCAACATGTTTCGGGGAATAATTTCGTCCATCCCCAGGAACACTAAACTGTGTTTACAGCTTGTGGTATAAAACACCGACGATGCTGCCTGCTGGTGACCAGCAGGCAGCATCGTCGGTGCTTTATACCACAAGCTGTAAACACGGTCTAGTGCTCC
>Ga0123355_10009647_pt1 | contig 14710 bp, 7 predicted proteins | sample TergutEmb28metaG_3_FD_89872 | JGI IMG/M metagenome (GOLD analysis project Ga0123355, IMG submission 89872) | Embiratermes neotenicus P1 segment gut microbial communities from Petit-Saut dam, French Guiana - Emb289 P1 | ecosystem: Host-associated > Arthropoda: Insects > Digestive system > Gut ...
AAAATTTTTTCTCTTTTTTTCCAAACACTGTGGGGGTAACCCCCCCCCCCCCCCATTTCGGTACGCCACTGGCGAAAGAGGCAGTTATGTATGTTGCGTTTTGTGTAAGTGAAATTCGCCTCAAATACTAAGATTATAAGGGATGATTTGCGTACCCTTAACAAACGCCATGGAGCGGAGTCATTCTTGAAAAGCTAATAGTTTCCCAGCTAGTCAGGAAATTCACCGCGTTGTATGTAACTCGGATTATCGTGTTTACAAGAGCCCTCCATTTGTCCCTGTCCCAAGCCAGAGCAGTTCAGTACACACCATTCCAACTGATATGTTTTAATGTCCATCTTAATATTTATCCTCCCATCAAATCCTAGTTCTTCCAAATGGTCTCTTTCCTTCATCTTTCCCCCACCAAAACTCTGCATGCCCCTCTTCTCTCCTCCGTAGTTTGCCAACACCTAGAAAGCAAATTTCGGACAATAATGAAATACATGATTTTGTAAATACGTTCTTGTTTGTTTATTTAGTTTCATGAGATACAGTGAATAGATATGCAGGATTCTTTCAGATGTGTTCTCGCTTCACACGGTAACCTTTTAAAGTGCATCGCTTAATGTGTGTACCAATCAGATGCCCTGTATTACCCGCCCACATGTTCTGCATTTCGTATGGTTCTGCACAATGAAGAGGTTATTTTGCAACACAACATTAACCCTTTAAAGAGGAAGCGCAGACCGCTTTATTTAAAGGCCCAGTCCGTACCGCGCTGTAAACACTTTTCATCTCGGTTATAAAAACCAATCAGTTTATGCCTAAGTGGCACAAGTCTCTGTTTGTTCTCTGATAAATACAAAACGCATAAATACAGTGTGGGCAGAGCGTACAGTTGTTGAATGCTAAACCCGTTGGTGCATCACGTGACCGGTAGGCTTTAGAAGGTTAACAGGTTTTTTTTTGTTTGGTTGAGACGCGGTGTGTTTTCTGTGTGGCGTGGGGACTGAGCTTCTAAACATTGTGTAGCCGTATTTGAGACTTCTAGTAATGGAGTTCGATTGGAAGAGACAAAGGATTTGTGTTAACAGCCAGGATTGCTTACGGATGTCGCTGGAAAACGAACTGCAGTACCTGTAGAATATTATATGTATAGGAAAAGGGGGCAGTGTTGGGCTGCCGTCAGTTTTTATACAGTATTCAAGAGCCTAAAACGCATCCATATACTTTATCGGCCCATTTCTATATTAACCCTTTAAAGCACAGTGGTAAGTTGTATGTGCCACTGAAACGCCAAACGACTCGGTTTTTCCTTACACATTGTGTTTTTTCTCCTGTATGATTGTCACTCAAAACAGCGATTTTCTTCCTAAGATCATTCACTGGGTTTTATTTCTAATAGAGGTGCGTTTTATTGTGTCTGATATCGGCAGTGAATTTATAAACGTACCTGAAATGAATTTCAGGTACCAAAGGGCGAATAAATTGCGACCTTCGGTCCCTACTTCTGAAGCAAAATTGTGGTCATGTGGATTACTAAAAATTAACACGAAACAACGGTCCTGGAATGGCAAGTGCAGCAGGCTACAGTGTGCAGGGACTGCCACACAATTCACATTACAAGGAACAAAATATTACGGATTAGTGAGGGCACCTTTTCGTTGCGTTGTGTGAATGGTTTCATGTCAGAATAGAGCATAGATACGCTCAGGTGTAATTTCCGGGTCCTTGGCCAAATTAGACAGCCTGTTAGCGTCCATAATTGTTAGAAGATTTCACATCTGAACGGCACAGATAGAGCTGGCGCACAAAATGAAATCAATGTCGGCTGCAGTATTTGCCTAATGGTGTTCATGGTGTCAGACGGTTGGGGTTGGCTGGCGCAGACTCGCGCGTGGTTTGTGGAGGGGGACATCTTTGTGGAAGGCGAGTGTGCTCGTTTTCTGCACAAAATTCCTTTGGAATAAACTGCAGTGCATCTTGTGTTTGGGGCTATGAGTATGCTGTGTTTGTTGAGGTCTAGTGTGCCTGGTTGTCAAGTGTTCACATTTGGTGAAGTGTTGTCCTGCTGTGTGCGTTACGTATTGTGGTGACTTGCCCTGGGAATATTCAAGTTAACGATAGTTTATTGTGTGAAATTTATAGATGTTACTGCGACGACTGTCCTCTGGGATGTGACACTGGATGTTCTGTCATACTTTAGGTACCAGGGTTCTCCGCAGCACTCATAACTATCTACCAGGCAACATGGCGTCATTTCCCAGAATCAATTTGTGATTGATTGAATTTCTTGCATTTTACATAATCCTTTAGCCCACGGGAACCCACTATTATTATTATTATTATTATTATCATCATCATCATCATCACTACCATCATCGTCGTCGTCGTTATTGCGAGCCGGGTAGCTCAGTCAGTATAGTGACTAGCTTACGGGCTGGGCTGGATGATGCAGGGTTTGAATTCCGGCAGGGGGAGCAGATTTCTTGCCTTCTCCAGAAACGGCCACACCGAATCGGTGGCCTCCTATTCAATAGATACCGGGGGTTTTCCCAGGCGCTTAAGCAGACGTTGCGTGAGGCTGACCACTCATCTCCGTCCGGTGCCGAGGTTAAGTATGAGTGGATCTGTACCTCCACTCCCTTGTCAGCCTTCACGGCGTGTATAGGCAAAGTATTATTATTATTATTATTATTATTATTATTCGCCAAGAAACTGGCAGAACGGCAGTCCTAAGGAAGTAGAGGTGCTGTGATTGTGCAGACACTAGGTCACTGACTATTTAAAAGAAAGCGGGTTTGTCGTCACAGGAGTTACATTGTCTCCCCTTGTCACCCGTCTGCAATGAAAACGGATTGCAGCTGAGGTGAAGATTCAAAGTTATGAAGATGGGCCTAGATTAAATTTCGCATTTACAGACATTGAACAAATGTTGACTGTAAATTTTGCACCCGTCTCCCTCCTTCCCCCCTGACCCCACACCTAATCGGTTATCGTGTTTGGTAACGCTTTTGACTTGTATTCGGAAGGCGCCCGCTTCGAATCTCAGTACGCATGATTATCCAGAGCTTTTGGAGGCTCTTTTCCTCAGCCTTTGTACAGTATTCTGGGACAGGACCTGAAACAACTTTACCCTACTAATTCCTTGGGGACCGCGGTAGCACAGTGGTTAAGGTGCTGTGCTACAAGTCGGAAGGCCGCTGGTTCGATCCCAGCTGGTGTCAGTGGATTTTTCAGAGACATAAAATCCTTCCGATCGCACTATGGCCCTGGGGTCGACTCAGCCTCTAACAGAAATGAGTACCAGGAGTATTTCCTGGGGGTAAAGGCGGCCGGTGCGTAAGGCCGACAAACTTACCACCATCCTGTGCCTTTGTCACGAAATCTGGGAACCTTAACTTCCTGGAGCCCTCTGGGCCCCTTCGGGCCTGTAATGGGACTGCTTTACCTTTACCTACTAATTCCTTAGACACGTGTTACAGCTCATTGCTATCCAGTTATTCGGTGCTGTGTAACCTGATTTACCACAGCTGCGAGCTGTGCTTGGCTACCTTTTATTGTCTAACGTGTTTTGTTTGAGGTAATACAAAAGTATGGAATCAGCCTCTTGCCTGTTCTTGTAGTGGCACCAAACATGAAATTCATAATCGCCCAGCGTGCAGTGTACTTCCACCACACCTTCACTCTAAGCTGGTTCAAAAGAACCGCGTTTGCAAACCAAACTCGTAGACGGTGGACGTACGTCACCACAATACAGATTTGCTTATAAATGCACCCATAAGCTAGTGCAAAGAATGGCGCTTGTACAGTATACACTGAACTGTTTCCATGCAACACATCCGGTTCCTTGATAACGCTGTTGTATTGAAGCCGGTGAGCACTCTTATTCCCGTAACAGAGAATTCCGTTATCGATTTAAAGCACTTGCAGGAAACGAAGTCTTGAAATGGTGGGTAGAGCAGAATGAAACAAACACTTGTCCGATGTTTAGAAGCACTGCACGGGGGCTGAGATGCCGGGGTCTGTGGCTATGTCCCGAAACAGCAGTAAGCTTCCTCTTCAGTACTGCTGTGACAGGACAATATCACAGTCCGCCGGTCGGCACGGCGTGTTCTTATTCACCCACTCACTCCACTAGCTAGCCACTGACTGATTCAAGGGGGCAGAAGGGTGGGTTTGAAGGGTCCAGCAAGCAGTTCTTGCTCGCTTTCTGCTGCTCAGGCGCCCGTTGCTATGACAACGCGCAGTCCCTCTTCACTTCTGTCCGTCGTCCCCACTCTGTTTTGTGTGTGTGTGTGTGTGGAGGATGCGCCCACAGTTACTGGCGTAAAAGCCGAACCTTCTTAGACGGAAACACCTGGTCTTTCTGAGAAGAAAACCACGTGCTGGAAGTGCAGCTTGACCACGACCGGCTGGGTCCCTGCTCACAGCCTGTGCTGTATGTGGCGCGCAGTGGCATGATGGCGAACCGAGGTAGCCCGCTAGCTGGATGGCTGGGTTATTGATCTCAGGGATCTCGTTGGGAGGGGGGAGAAGGGCATACGAGCGTCGACGGGACACAACTTAGGGGAGTCTGTGTTTCAGGTCCACAGGATCAGGTATGGTGGGTATCCAAGTCTGGATGTGTGGTAAAGGCGTGGACCTTACCTTCTGATGCTCGGGCGATGGGAGCTGGTCCATCTTTTGAAATCGGTGTTCATTGAACAGCACGTAACACTTGCAATGTGTTACACTCTGACACAAGAGAAGGTCCACAAAACAATTCCTGTTGGCTTGTTATCCCATCTCGTTCTCCATCTGCATCTCAGCTCGTGTTCCTTGTCACTTTATCCCCTCAGCTGAAAGCTGGAAAGGGAGATAAATCCTTTCTGTCCAACACTGGGCTTCCTGCCGGCGCATGCGCGTTGCGGCGCTGTTTAGTGGGGGAGAAACAGAAACGTAACTCTACAGTCCCTAAAATGTATGCTTGAAATGCATGCTCAGTTGCCATTGAACTTCCAATTACAGTTTGAATGGCAGTTGCAAACTGAAGGCTTACCACATGCCAGTCTTGTCTACAATTCATGCCAGGTTCCTGAGGAGTACCTGTGTCATGTCTAAAATGCCTGACTTTACAAACCAGAATTTTAATTTTTTTTTTTAATTTCTATGAAGATAATATATTAGAACACCAACTGTCAACAAGACTTTTATGTGCAATTCCAGAATATTCTTTATTCAGCACACACATTATATTTCTAATGTGAGTCATTGTTGCCAGTGGCCTACTTACCAAACGCCATTTGCAGAATGTATCTTGGACATGGGAAAGGTGACACACACAGTGGAGGGAGCAGCCATCGGGACAGTAATGTGGAGCCACTGTAACAGAGAGACAGTAAAGCACATTATTTTTGTCTGTTGCAGCTCAGCGGGCATGGAAGGGAATGGGCTCATGGACCACGACCTACATGGCAACGGTCTAATGCCAACAATGAACGGAAGCCAGAATGGATCTTCTGGACGCTCAACCCCTAGTGGTGGCGATCCTGCACCAGGGAAATTGTTTGTAGGTGGACTGAGCTGGCAGACATCTTCAGAGAAACTGAAGGAATATTTTGGCATGTTTGGTACAGTCACTGATGTCCTCATCATGAAGGACCCTGTTACCCAAGTGAGTAACAATACGTTATCATAAAGAGCACAAGAATTAACATCTAAGAGTATTTTTAAACTAGATATTGAAACAAGTTTTTTGATGCAGAATTACATGATGTGATATATGTGCAAGTACACAACTGTAAATTCCTAAGACACATGATGTTCTGTAGTTGAATGGTTACTTTGACTTGAGATGTAATGGGCACAGTTTTTAAACAAGGCTGTATCAGCTAGAGAAGCAGTATATTTCTTGGAAATTGATCATTTGGTATACTGGACAAAAACCTTGTCGATTGGTTGTGTTGGAGTGGCGGTTATGAACATTTTTATGTCACATTGTGGGGGATTCTGCAGTGAGTGGAACAATCTGTGTACTTCGTGACCTTTAGTACCAAACTGTGCAGAGTAGGTTTTATAAATGCATTCACTTTGTTGAAATGTAGTGCCATACAGTAAATACTTATCGATTAATTGTTCACTTCAGAAAGTAAGTTAACAACAGTGGTGTTCTCTAGGCGCTGTGATACTGAGAGATGTGTTGCTGTAGGAACCAAAATGATAGCTAGAAATGTGCATTTTCGTTTGTTGCAGAGGAGCCGTGGATTTGGTTTCATCACATTCTCGGAACCCGATACTGTTGAGAAGGTCCTTAAAGTGCCTATTCATACACTTGATGGCAAGAAGATTGATCCGAAACACGCCACTCCTAAGAACAGAGCCAAAGTTGGCAACAGAACAAAGAAGATTTTTGTGGGTGGTGTAAGTCAGGACACATCATCTGAAGAAGTGAAGGCATACTTTGGCCAGTTTGGCAAAGTTGAGGAGACGGTAATGCTGATGGATCAGCAAACAAAGCGTCACCGTGGCTTTGGATTTGTCACATTTGAGAATGAAGACGTGGTGGACCGCGTATGCGAGATTCATTTCCATACCATCAAGAACAAGAAGGTTGAATGTAAGAAGGCTCAACCCAAAGAAGCAGTACAGACAGCAACTCTTCTGGGAAAACGGATGGTACTGGGCCCACTGGGAGTTAGGATGGCGGCTCCACAGCCCTTGACTCCGGCCACACAGCTGGCAGCTGTGCAGGCCCAGGCTCATGTTCAGGCAGCAACAGCTGCAGCTGCCCAGGCTCAGAGTGCAGCTGCTTTGGCAGGTTATGGGAAGCTTTTTGGACCATACCCAGCTCTGGCAAGTTACCGTTACGCACCGTACCCCATTCCAGCAGCAGTCGGAGCAGTGAACGCTGTTGGCAGTGCAGTTGGCGGAGTGGGACCAGCAGTGGCTGCCACAGCCACTCCGACTACAGCTGCAGCTGCAACTCCAACACTTGCTCCACCTGTACCAGCTAACCCCTACCAGGGCTACAGCCTTACCAATGTTGATATGTCAAGCTTCCAAGGAGTGGACTGGGGTTCCATGTATGGCATGGGCATGTATGTCTGAAGAGTCTCCCTCAGCAGTTAAACGTAAATGCATTTTTTAATGAGGTGATCATTGGGAGGGAGGGGGGAGGGGTTGAAACATTCAGATGTGGTCCTTCAGGACTTCCAGCGGGTTTAATTATTTTCACCAGTCCTTATCCCACCTTCGGCACCATGTTATGCATGATGCCAAACTGGAACATCAGGTTGCATTAAACCTGACAAGTGATTGCATGTTGCAAACAAGACTATAAGAGTTTACAGCTCAGTTTTTTATTTTATTCTTTGAAAAGATGTAAGTTTCGAAGGTTTAGCATTTGCCAAATTTTGTGGAAGTACATACCTGTATTTGCAAGTGGAAGGAAATTATCAGGATGGAAATGGATCCCTTAGTTTCCAGTACCTAGTTCACACATTTATAAAATACAGTCACATGTGAATCTTATCTGCTTTTGCTCATGGCACAGTTTTGAAAATCTCAACTGGCAAGCCAGCCTCCTTAGCCTGAAGCAATAATAACTTGCAATAAGCAGTATTATCAGTGTCTGAACATCTTCCATTGTTCCGGTCTTGAATGCAGAGAGCTAAACAAGAATCTCTAAGTATCCCACCCCTTAATCTTATTGAATGGATAGTGAAGATCAAGTAGGCTTATGTAAGTTGGACCCACTGCCTTGTGATTGTTAGAGATTATATTTTTAGAAATGGCAAGTGTTTACTGGGCATCTGGAGTTTCTCTGCCTCAGTGTGACTGCCAGATTTTTTTTTTTTTTTTACATTAAGACATGAAAACACTACCTGAACATGATCTTCCCACATTCAGATTTGCTTGCAACTAGGGCAAAAACTATGCCGTTGCTATTGATAATGGTTATCTCATAATGCCGGGTGCCATAGTGGAAACTGACTGTGTGCATTAGAAGAGGTTGCCCTGACTGTATGTTATGGAAATACATCTCAAATATAAAGAGAATTCTGCAACACAATGGTACCCAAAGTATTATACACTTAGATCTCAAGTTACAATATGTTTGTATGTTTAGGTCCTATGTTTGCTTTAGTATTTTATGAACAGGTCTATTTATGCTACCGTGTTGTGCGTCTATGCTAACAGAAGTGCTTTATAGTTAGTGTTGGTCTCGGGAAATTCACACTTAGGCAGCTCAAGTTATGTGTTTCAACACGTATACCATGGGATTGACCACAGCAGTGAAATCACTCACATTCTATCCAAAGTCATCCTTTTCTTCCCCTCTGCATCATCAGACTCCTTATACAGCTGTTACTTTTAATGGGGATCATCATTGAAACATCTAGTCAGCTGGCTGTAGTATAGCCTTATCATCACTGTTTCTCAGCTATAGATAATATATCCCATCTGTGTTCCACATTATGTGTAGTTTGACGTAGCCCACATTGTATGTAAACATGGTCTGTTCACCTGTCAACATTCCATAGTTCACATGTCGTATCAAAATTTGGCTGGAGACAAATTCTCCTTCCATAATGTTTCAAGGTTATTCACATGTGAGATTTGCGGACCAATTGCTGTTGGAAGTTAAGGTTAGCGAGCAGATCAGTTCCCTGCTGTGAAACTAAGGGTGTGCCCTCTTCCCGTGCACACACCATGTTTCCCATGGAGTGATGCTATTTCATTTAGGTTAGTGTGCTGGCAGCAAGTTTCTTTCTTTGTGGGAAACATTGGCAGCTTTGCAGACATCATAATTTATTTAATTTGAATTTAATTTAATTTATGCTGTGTTTTTTTTGTGCTGAATGTGACTTTCATGGTGGAAACCAGGTGTTGTGAGAAATTGAAGGACATTTTTGATTTATGAGTGGGGATAAATGCAGCTTTTCTAGGTTCCTATGTGAATTTGTTTTGTGAACGGCATTAGTTGTGTAGTTACTCTTAGTTTCATCAGCACTGCCTGATGTGGCAGTAGGTTCTGAACTGCCCACTGGGTCACAAGTGTGCTTCACCTCTCTGTAGAGGTCACATAAACATAATAAATCTTTGATTGTTACTCGTTTTATGATAGTCTAGATTAACCAAGAAAATAGCAGGTATTACTACTCAGTGTACACAATATGATGTTCTTTTCTGAATTGGAATGACTTGCGGTTGTTAAGACATTCTCTGCAAAACCCAACTACAGTATGTTCTTATCTACTCGTATTATTGACAATCCATGACTTGCTAATGACAGGGACATGGCATTGAGAAAGTAAATGCCTTGTTTCCTTTGTACTACTGTATTGTATGCATACGTATTGTACTAGTATCAAAGATGTTTTCTGGTTCGTAAAATTAAGTGTTGAGTGTATGTGTTCTCATACAGGGATTGGCCAGTTGTAATAATGATTGGTACGTAGTGGTGGTGATGATGATGATGATGATGATGATGATGGTGATGGATTTTTTGTTGATTGGTAGTGATAAAGACTGAGATGATGCACTGTGAAGTGTTTTAACTTAAATATTATTTGTTTTGTGTTACTGGAGTCAGTTGGTGGGTGAGGTGGAAAGTGTGACTGGTACAGACAGGGCAGAGGCAGGAGAGTGGGCCTACGAATAACAGCAAGGGTGAGTCAACTGGAGGGGGGACGAAGTATTTCCCTGACACGGGGTTTTCGCAGAGAATAAACTCCTAGCAAAAGGAAAAATGTGAAATGCTGGATGATCACTTCAAAGTCTTTGTACAGTAAACTACCAGCACAGTGGCCCTAAATTTCAGCGACTCTGTGGAGTCACAGGATTATTCTAAACTCTCTAGTTTGCTGCTTAAATACTGTTAAAAATGGAATTATAAGGTGAAGCACATTTCATAGCAATGATTTGAATTTTTAACATCTTCACAGCATTCATGTGTATATTGATTTGCCTTGTCTGCGCTCCACCAGATATTGTGTTTTGCTTGTACACTGAAAAGAGTAAGGGTGTTCCCAAATGTGAACACACATACGTACATACATACATACATACATACATACAACCACCTTGTCCACAGTGCCTATCTTCTGCTGTTTCCCATACTGGTGTGCAGCACCAGAGTTGAACAGTTTGTGGAGTGGAACAAAAGGAGTATTTTTGATATTCAAGAAGCAGTTAGATTACTGCTCTCTTTGAAGATGTCATTGCACTGCTAATGATAAGGGTTACATAATGAAATCATTCCACTCGTATTGATGACACAGTACAAGCATCACGTGCACACAGTACTTTGGTTTAATGCAAAATTCAGAACATCAGCAAACCAATATTTGTAAAACTGGCTGTGTTACGAATTATAAGTTTTTAATAATAGGAACTGTGCTTTTGCGGAAGTTATCCAGGCAAAGAGAATGTGTCTGATACTGCTGTGTCATATAAAGTGTTACTGGAATAAAATGTGTCAACACAAGAAATTGGTAAAAATTTGCTCTGTTCAGTTTGTTTCCTTCTGGTAGCAAACGTACAAACATATGCCTACATGCAAGAATTCCTTTTGGTTAATTGACTGTGAGCTTTCTAAATTCTTTGTCATTTCCATGCTAAGTGGCTTTGCAGCAGAAAATATGTGTATTGCAGGATAGTATTTTTACGTTTTGGGGTCCTGTCAAGTGGTATTTTACTGTACATATGGTCTATAAATTTTAGCTCTCTATTATTATGACAAAGTATTTGCAGATTTCCATTCTTGTTCCCTTCTCTCCCTTTTATTTATTTAATGTTTCTTTTGTGTTACGAGTAATCTTTTGAAGTAACTGGTATGTCAGTGGTGCCAAATACTCTAACGTGGAGTTTTACAGTAGCTACTAACAACTTGCATAGTTTACTGTTAATCACTTTTTCCTTTTGCTTGAGTGACAATACCCTTTTGTAATATAAGAACAGCAATAAGTGTTTTAAGGAGAGAAAAGGTGAAACCCTCTATTTTTGTATTTAATTCTAAATGATAAAAGAGCCAATAAAGTTTGTATTTTTTCTTTGAGAAGTCTGTCATGTGGTGTTTAAGGGAGCACCACATAGATAATAACTTTGAAAAGTTTTTAGAGAGGGTTGGTCTGAAAAAATCTAATCACATTGAACTGAACTATGTATTCCCTGTCCCTACTACTTCGTACTAGTTATTTCTGTTTTTTGGTGGTTTGTCGTATTTTAAAATTTGTAGTTGATAAGTACACTTGACTAGTTCCTTAGTGTTAGATGTTTTTGTAGTTTCTCTGTGTGTAGAACGTAGTGGGGCTGGATGGATTGCCATCTGGTAGCAAAGACTTGCACTTGTAGAGCAGTTCTGAATAAAGTAGTTTTCATAGTAGACCAGCTGATTGCTTGATGGTAATTACTCCTTATTATTGTATTTGCTTGGTTTATGGCCTGCAGCAGGAACTTTACTGTTTTCAGCTTTTGATAAAAAAAAAAAAAGAGAGTTGTGGTGTGAGGGATTGACAGGAGTTGCTGCTATAATTAACCAGTTGCCGCTTTTCTGTGATACCACGTGACTGTAACACTTACTCAGATGGATGATTGCCTGCACTGTTAGTGGATATGTGTTTTCCAACACTTGACACTACTCTAGTGCAGGCATGAGAGTTAGATTAAAGTGGTAGACACAAAGTTGCAGTTTGCATTGCAGAATGTGGCGGCGAGTTCCCATCTGCTTGTCGCAGAACACTTGGACATGTGAACTGCTGGCAGTGGCATTGCCTTGCATTGTGTCAAGATGCAGCAGGTTAATGTCGGTGCACTCAAGCAAGTACTGCTGCATGGGATCTCTTGCATAGCATTCTGTCCCACTTGTATGGACTCGCCTTGTTTCTACCATTTTTCGTCATCATGCAGAATAGTGCCTGAACAGGAGTGTGATTCTGTAGGACACATGTTTGTGTTTGTGTTTGTGTTTGTGTTGGATCGGTGCAACATTGCGATTATAACTGAAACCCTTGAATCTTTCTGTTATCCTGTTTGACTTCTAAATAGCACAGTGCCTTATTGGAATTTTAACAGTAGTGATGTGAGGCCTACAAGCGAGGGGAGCACAACACCTGGAGGTAGGTGCAACCCCTTGCAGCTGAGAGCAACTCCTTCAACCTCTCAGATTCAACAGATGTTTTATTAACTTTTCACTGGATTGCACTACAGCAATTGTAGATACAGTTATTTTCCTGTCGAGTTTTTTGGTGTGTGAGAATTCTTGATTTTAGTGGCGTGTGCCAAGAGATTGGGACTCGCGCAGAGTTTTGCACTACTCGTGTTTTTTAACAATCATCTATTTGAATATATTCCTGGGTGTCTTGTGTGCGTTGTTCAGTGGACTGGTTGTAGTTTTGTACTTTTGGTTTAAACTATTTTTTTGTTATTTGAGCCTTTGTAAGCATGATTGGCATTACCTGTTTTTCCATTCCGTTTTTGAGGATCCCCTCCCTACTGGTGCTAAATTAGGACAGTTAAACTGATGTGAAATATGTGATGCAAGCTTTGAATCTTGTCATTGGGGATGAGCAGTATGCAGTGGCATACACTATGTGAATTTGAACGGGTGAGTGAAACACATTCGAGTACAGTTAGGTGATTTAATGCACTGGTAGCTTCTAGCTCAATCAACATGTGCATGTATAAAATTCAGGGTGTCCTGTTTGCGATAAAAATGTGTTGTATAAAGGAGTTAATAAGTAATGTTTGTCTGAAGAATTCATATTGTGCATAAGGAGTTGCTGGTGTTAACTTATTTTATATTTTGCAAGTACAGAAAATATTTGGCCTAACCCATAGCAGTCCGTTGACTGGATGGCATTTCTTAGTAAGTCATCTGAAATACCTAGAGAGAAAATGTTCGTGAATGTTAAGGAGAGTTTTGTGTTTGAAAAACAGTTAAGTTTGAAACTTCTGTAATTGATCATAAACCTTTCACATTCAGTGATCACTAAATTCCTTGTGTCTATATGCTGAAATGTATTCATCTGTCACTGTTGGTTATGAAATCTGGAATGTTTGCGAGAGAGTAGGGTTTGAAGGTTACAAAGTGTACTAATGAGGAAGGGTACAGAGTGAAAATGTAGCGTGCATCAGTATTGTGTTTTTCGGATTCTTTGTCATTGGCCACTGCATATTCTCATGTCTCCATTCGACACGTAATGATAAGCAACTGTTAATGGAATTATATCAGTTGTGGCATTTAAAGCACTTGGGACATGGTAGTTTAATGGGCAGAGAGACTAACCGTATCTTGTTCCATGCTACATACATGCACATGTAGTAGGATTTGCAGTTGATTGGCAAGTAATCATAATGAATGAATTGCTTATTGCATGGCAGTCAGCACGCACCAGTGGTGGAGCAAATATTTGTTCTCAAGTTTGAAGTATCTTACCACACAGTAAGTTCCACCTTTCTGCCATGATAGGTGAAACATGAGAACATGGCTGTGTGACATTCATACTTCCAAGGGCTCATTTTCAGGGATAGTTCTGTGTGCCGCTTCTACACCCCTCCCAAACCTCACTACGACCAATCTGAACAGGGACTTCAAAATGTGACTTGGCTGAGGTAACAGTTTAATGCAGTAGTTAGTCTTTTGAAGTGTGTGGATGAATCAACTGCAACTAGGGTAAAGGAAGCCCATTCCAACATGTGTTGTTATTAACATTTTGTTGCTTTAAGTGTAATAATTCCTTGCATGCTTTGTGATGACTTTGTACCTATCAATTTAAAACAGATTTGTCTCAAAATTCATGACTAAATGGAGGACTGACCACATTCAGCAAAGTATGGAATTATTTTTAAGTTTTATTTGGCTACGTTTTTCCCCAGTTACGTTTTGTGTGATAGCATATTTGGTCTTTTTTGAAAGGGAAGTTACCGTACCATAAAGAGAGAAAAAGTTAAATTATGGGTGATAAATGTAGAAAAATAACACATTCCATTCAAAGAACACATTTGCTGGTTGGAACTGACCCTTGTGGATGACATTCAACTAACAATGATGACAATTGTGTAACTGGGTAATTGATAGTTGTGTGTGCTGATTCAGTTATGCCATATAGTCACATAAGCTGAGCATCCTAACAAAGTGGCTGTGAAGATAAATATTCCTCTTTATGTGAGCACTTTCATTTCCTCTGATTGTGAAACTTGATTCCAGCAAGTTACATTTCAAAACATCTAACTACCTAGGGGAGTTGATATAATGTCTGCATTTTGATTAATATTAATACAATTTTAGAATTTCGTTCCAGAACGGACCTTGTTGCCCCAGTTGCAGTTGGATAGCATGTTTGAGCAAGCAGCAAAGACCGCCGTGGCCTGATGTGATGCCACTGTACAGTATACAAAAGTTTTAGTTACATTCTCTATGATGTGTAGGTCTTTGTTGTACAAAAAACTTGACACCAAATAGTACTCGTAGCTGTAATTAGATGTGTTTGCTTCACCGCCAATGCTACGGACAGCTGGCTAGGTCTAGTTTTTCTTTTGATATAAAATTAGCAGTACCTCAGAGCTCAATTTGTGATTGGTGTCCCCATTGTACGCAGCTGTTGCGCATGCTTTGTGTACAATTTGAGTGTGGGTTATATTCCACTGTGTAAAGATTTAAGAACTACTTTGCGCTGAAGATCTTTTCTGAGAGCAGTTTCCTTTCCCGTTGGTTATAAAGGGGTCCATACATACATACATACAT
>Ga0123355_10009648_pt1 | contig 14710 bp, 5 predicted proteins | sample TergutEmb28metaG_3_FD_89872 | JGI IMG/M metagenome (GOLD analysis project Ga0123355, IMG submission 89872) | Embiratermes neotenicus P1 segment gut microbial communities from Petit-Saut dam, French Guiana - Emb289 P1 | ecosystem: Host-associated > Arthropoda: Insects > Digestive system > Gut ...
ATATATATATATATATATAAATATTTATCGTTCCTCAAATTCTTTATATACAGTTGAATAATTTATTCACTTTACATGTCACATTTAGGTAATTTCGCAAAATAGCAAATGGCGATTTTATCTTCGTCCTACTCGTCACTTCGTTGTTTCGTTCGTCCCCATGAGACACCTCGTTTCTCACTAGACAGTTTTTCATATAATTTAATTTTAAATATGATTCAATGCCTGTCAGGAAAGTTCAAATTTCATTTAAATAAGTTTATAATGGGTACGTTACTTGAAGAACATGTACATTGATGATAATATAACGCTCAGTTCTCATTAGAATGAGAGATATTTGAGGCAAATTTATAGAGAAGGTAAGACACGCATTCTGTGTTCCAAACTTTTGTTTCTGAAAATCGGGCCTTTTACGAGTTTGTGTCTAAAATATGTCACAACTCGAGATGTCAGAGCTGACAATATAGTACCGGGCATGTGTTTTTAGCCTGCATGAATAAAGCTGCAAGCACACATTCACGATATGTAATAATGTTGCTTTTCCTTAGGAACATTGGTTAAAAATTTCTTCTTAATATTTTCTATATTTTTATATTGTTCACATTTTAAAAAATAAACTTTTGCAATAGTCTGATTTCTATGTTGAAAAAATAGTTTCATACAGGCATAAATCAGAAGAAGCATTGATTTGGGTTCTGAGCTTTAATGTCGCGTAATATACTGCGGAAATAAGTAAAGATTTGTCAAACATTTTCTTAAAATTAGAATTGTGTGTTCTTTTAAAGAATATAACTTTCTTTCATATATTTGTTTTCTAATCCACATGCATAAGAACAAGTCACTACAGACAAAAGAGTCCAAGTCGTGCTTATTCTCTTCACCCTGTCCACAATTCCTCCTGTTCGCACATGCTCAGCTGTTCTTCTCTGTGTGGCTATTGCATGTGGTCTCTTGTTATAACTGGCAGCTAGTTTAGCTTTTATATCACCACACGAGTAAAAGCGACAAATTTAACACTTTGTTACTTCCTATCGAAAGCGGCATTTGTAGCAGAGGCAAATATTTCCGTTTATAAAAAATACGCTATTTACAGTAAGTGTATATCCTTTCCTCACCAATTCCAAACCCTGTTATTAATATTACTCTAATGCCTTTAACAATGATGTTGCACAGACGGAAGGAGCTAAGAACTAATCTCATTAAAAACATGAAGTTAAATTTACGGAGAAATGTCGCTAAAATTTATGAAATATATGCAGGAGACATTTTTCAGAAGATAGAAACGGGAACATTACAAGAAAAGTTATTGCCGATAAGGCGCTTTCTGGGGTCAACCACAGTAATGACATTACTTCAAGGAACATATGAGCATGTTAGATGTAAGGACAAAAACATTAACTTTTAAACTGCATTTTAATTAATATCACTTATCCTACAGACTGCATACTGCTGTAATATTTCTCTGCACATAGAGATAGTAAAACTGCAGACCGTTAAAATGAAAACAACAGAAAACGAAGGAAATTACTGGAAATAAATAAAAAAGGAAAATGGAATACCCTATATTTCCTACCATTCACTTATTAGTTTATATTAATTACATATTTATGTAAACGTATTAATATAAACAACATGTTTCTCCCGACATACTTACAACTGAAATTACAAAATTCTTTTTACCAAATTTTGCTTCATTTCATATAAAGCATTGTGCTGTAAATCGCATAAAAATCGTTCTTATTGACTTTAGACGTAAACACTACTAACCTGTCACAATACGCTTTAAATTCCGGATATATAAATCAATGCCACATGTCTTTATGCGCTCCATTTTGTAGTTCTTCTTGTATTACCTCTCAACGCATCTGTGTAGGTTTTGTCCCATTCTTTGTTCTTAAGCATTTCCATTTCCCACATCTTTGTGTGATATCAAATAAGAAATTAAATAATTTCATATTGGAGACGTAACCAGAATAATGAGATGGGCGTGGCATATGGAATGAAAAGGCGGACGAGCAGACTATTGAGGGTGTAAGTTTGGAAAATCTAAAAGACAAACACCACTTGGAAATCCTAAATTATGACGAAAGCATAATATCAAAATATACCTTCAAGCATCGAGACACGAGTATAGAATGAATTTATCTGAATTCCGATAGAGAAGAGTTGCGAACCGTTGGAAATTGCGTAATAATATTACGTATGTCATAAAATGCAGAGAATGTCTTGAGTAGGTAAGGATATATTAGCTTCTCAAAAATACCATCTTCCATGGGGTTAGATATTTCGAAGTAACTTTTTTGACAATTACTACACACTTATTACAGCACAATTTACATCCACATTACTGACGGTTTGATAGAACTGAACACTGGAACAGAGCAGTGAAATCCGAATAAATTCATCTGCTTGAGAAGCAATAAATCCATCTAGTTATTTTATTATCAGGAGTAGGTTTAGTTGTAATTCTAAATATTTTGAAAATAAAATAAACATCGTAGCTTTTGTTGTTCTACGTACATGTGACAGGCTCAAAATTTTATGAGGGCCACAAATAAATTGTCATGGGTAAATGGCTCTTACTAATTCAGGGACGTTTATTTCGTATTAAGTACAGACAATTTAGAATTGGAATTGACCCTTAACAAGTTTTATTGCCAAGAATTTGATATATCAAACTATTAATAAGTTTTGAATTCATTCTTGGTGTTTGTAAATATACAAATAGGAATTTTTAAACATTTCTGTGTTATTTTGTATTATTTTAACCAATACACCTTCTACCATTTCATAAAACTCTGCCCGAAGTACTGTTACCCGTGCAGCAGTCATTATCATTATTCATTTAGGTGACACAAATTTCGTATTTTCCTGTGTTTTTCGCTTCAGTTGGAAACACAACAGTTTCAAACGCTTCTTTTGTTATCAGTGTCAGGTGAAAAGAAAATTTTTTGACCTTGTTCTATGTGTTTTGTTACACTTTTACTCTCACAGTATACCAAAACAGTTATTATATTGCTTTCTATGGAGATAAAATTCTAACTTTTTCGTATAATTTCCATGTGATTATATTTTGTTATTTTTGCTGTTCCTCATAAAACAGAGCCAGATTCCGAAACATTGTGTGTTTTAACGGAAAATAGGTCGCTCTAACGTTCAATAAATTCTCACTTACAAATATTCTATATTTTATCCAGAATAATGTCACGGACAAATCCCAACATCTTCATCTGCCTCTGCTTGAATCTGTAGCAAAATTAAAGCTGAACTTGGCTAAATTCCCTCTTGGTAATTAGGAATTACAGTTTCAAAAATCGATTAAAAAATTCGGCTGCTCTGATTTTGTCTTATTTTTCCTTAGATCCTCCAACTAAGCATCGAGGTAATAACGTCTACTGACGTCGCTCAATAAAACATGAAATATTGAAGGAATCATGGAATTGGGCTAAGCTCATAGGCATTCATCAATTGTATTCCAGAAGGTTATTGAGGAATAATTATTATGTTGGGATACTTGACAATATAATTCAGAATTGCTTTCTTAATAATAATCTGTTTGAAACAACAAAGGGATCTGACCAAGTCCATGGAAGGAGACAATCTTCTCTCTTCTACTCAAACTTGCAGAAACAGTAGGGACTTTTAATAAAGTGAGGTATATTTAATTTGTACATTTATTCCTTAATGGAAATGGAGCGTCTTAATGATATGTGTCTATTTATAAAGCCTTCAGAAATACATATTAAAATATAGGAATATCTATTGCCGCCAGTTAGAAAATTCTAGTCCTAATTAAGGCTTTCGGAGGGCGCTCTAAATATTGCTCAGTTACAAATACAGGTTAAGGAAACGGAATTATTTTTGTACTTGTTTCAGTTAAAAGAACAGAAGAGTTTGTTGTTGCTCCTATATTATTCTAAACTGATGTTTACGAGTTTGTTTTAGGAATGTCATTGAATCTGTACCTATATGTAATTAGTAAATTTACAGTAGAGGAAGAAAAGCAAAATTTTCAACTCATAAAAATCCATGTATTACTCAACGTGAGGAAAAGAACTTAATATTTCTTATCAGTAACTTATCTTGTGAACACAACGATGATTCACGCAATTGGTACGTGCATTACTTTATATCTCATAGTCCGTTCTTTCGTATGTCTCATAAATGAAATCAGACGATTGCCATTATCTAGTATTTTATCAACATTATATAAATTCCCAGAACTGTGTGCAGATATTGTTCTGTAGGCTGTTGCATTATTCACATATTTTGCCTTCAAAGTCACATTAATGTATTGAAGTTATCAACTAATTTCCCATAATTATTTCATTTACCAAACTGCGTATATGGCGGTATGAAGCGTCTCTTGTGGAAGAATATTGAAGAGGTTGAAACCGTCTTGCTAGATCTATTATATTATAATCTATCAGATTATCTACATTGCTTCGGCTTGGATCATGTACCCACTGCATTTTAACCTGCATAATTTCAACTCAGATCCTAAACATCCTTCATAAATCCGTTGTTTATGCTGCTTCAATTTGTGTAGTCTTAAACTCTCTTTAGTTGAGGTTTTGATTGTCTCTTTAATGTTCTCCCAAACCCTACTTTTGTTATCGGCACCACTTAAGTTTTTAAAATCTGTAAAACTCTTTCAAATCTCAATCTGAAAGTGATTCCTAAAGTCCAGCTCATTTAGCTTCTTGAGATTAAATTTTCCCCCATCAAATATCTTTCCTCCTTTTTTACTTTCTGCCAATCTTTCCCTAAATTTTACAACCACCAGTCAGTGGTCAGCATCAGAGTGTTATGTCCATGAAGTAATTTGTTTTGTGGATAGTTTGGCAACCTTCGGACTTCTGGTTGTATTCGTGACCCCGGTCCGGTCACACCCTGGTCCTTCTCCTTATTTTCCTATTTGTATTACATTTCTCTTCTTTTTACGTGACCTTTGGCATTAGAAATTCTCCCTGCTTTGCGATTTCCTTGCGCTCCGACCGAGTTATGATTTTAGGGTGAGTTCTTGAGAGGTGGTGTTGGTGGCAAGACGGAGAGAGCGGGACAGTCGTTCAAAGGACTAATACTCGGCGAGAGCGTGAGTTCATTTCTGGGTTACGGTTTGTTCTAATTCCGTTCTCTGACCGCTGGACTGGCAACCTCTTTACCAAATTATGTTGGGTTTCGGCCTTTTTTCAAATTCTTGGTGTGTGTTGTCAACATCCTTTGTTTCTCAATCGTGTTCCATTTTATTTATTTTATTTTATCTCTACAATTATTATGAATAATCCTATTATTGCTTCATTTCTTCTTTTCTTGAGGCCCATTTATTTGGTTTGTTGGAATTTCTTTATTGGTAGTAAAGTGTTCTATACTATTCGATTTGTTGTTTGCTTTCAAGGGCAGATTCTAAATTAGTCAGGTGGATCAGGTAGTGGATCCCACATTCTCCCCCTCTCAGGAAAACCCACCCTAAAAAACTGCCAAGGGATGCCGTGCCGCTGCAAAGGATATTTTGATGGTAGTCCTATCGGGCCATAACACACTGTCAATTTCCCTACAGCTTCGTACGTCTAGTATAATCGTATGCCATCTCCAATCTATCTATAATTGATCAAACTTGTTGAGTGCCTTCCCAGAAGAAGAGGTCCAGATGTACTTACGAATTTCAAAGTGCAGGAACATCGTGATCTTTACAACTACATTTTTTATGAGTCGAAATTTGTTATTGTAACACAATTATCATGATGTAGACTCTCATTCCCTTTTGGGAATTTGAAAATATTCTCTCTCCGTACTTTTGCGTTCAAATCTCCTAATAGAATATTCGTATGGTACTTAGGAAAATGATAAATATCCTACTCCAATTCCTCATAAAAACTGTCTTTTGAATCATCAAATTCCTCCTCACCTGATGCCTGCACATTCAGAAGAGTGATATTGTACCAGCGATCGTTCAAAACTTTGTATGACCTCTTATCGCCCTCGAACTATGCTCTCCTACCTGCTGATACTATTCTGTGATGTACAAAATATCTTGTTCCCATTTGATAAATTTCGTTTCTTTTCCCGTAGAAAAATTACAATCCCATCGCTTAAACTGCCCCCTTGTCCCACCTAACTTCTTGCACACCCACTAAATCTAATTTATATCTTGCTAATGGCCTGTCTACTGCTGTACTGAAATTGCCCTACACAGTCTTCTAACATTCCAAATATCAGTATCTCATGTACAATTTTTCGTTACGTATGTCGTACCGTAATGTTGAATATAGCATGAATATGTGGAATATGGAATGTACTAATAACGTGTAGTTCAGTTTGGGACAGTTTTCAGGCCAGTGCGAATGCAGCCATAAACATCCATATTACTTAAAATAAAGAGATTTTCTGTATTAGGCAAGACTATGTTTCTTCCCGGAATGTACGGAGTGGTTATTGTATAAAAATTTAGTCTCTGCAGTGAAAGTTGGGGGACAAATTTAATTTGTTAATAAATCCAATATTATATTAAAATACTCAAAATGAATAAATTCGATTCATGTCAGTCCTTTTACAGTCTCTCAATTAGACAAAACCGCACACCATACGAAACATAATTATCGGTAGTTGTGATATAAATATCAATGTCCTCTAAAATTCATGGACGAAATATTTTATTGTATAAACAATTAATCAACTACTAAAAGTACATTTTGTTTTCATGAAAAGTGGGATTGCAAAAATGTATTTCCTAAAATTTACTTTGGTCTTAAATAAATGAAAATAAACGCTACTACACTTTCAAAAATATTCAGATCACATAACAATCTTATTCAAATTCTGGGTACACGTTTCATCTCATATCTGTTTAAGAAGTCACCGTCTAATATTTCACTCACATACGAAACAGAGTTGAACTTATATGTATTTAGTTTCAAATAATTGAAACGTACTTAAGAAAAGGCATGAATTTTCAAAATAAAGGCTTTTATGAATTCAGTATTAAGGGAAAACATGGAACACCAATTGAAATATTCTTCATGTTTATAGCTGAAAGGAATACTTATCATTACGTTAGTTCGTCTTTTATTTGTTTGCAATGATAGAAAGCACTCTTAACAACTAATTTATTTCACCGTATTAGATTAATCCTGAACCATTAATTAAGCTAACGTATTATGAGTGGAATGCAAAGAAGGCAATTTTTTATATCCAGATGACGATTTATTCCCTCAGACTTTGCTGATTCGAGCTGTTAAAGTACAAATTTTTTTATTAAAACCTAAAGACTTAGCAGAAACACATACATTTGTTTTTCGAAATGATATCCTATATATACACCGCCATAAGCAATCAGTTTTTTAGATTTTCTCTATAATTGTATGCATATCCGTGACATGTAACGTGATTAACTCTAAGTGATACATACAACTCATGTTAAAAGTTAGAAGCCACAACATAACTACCATTTCGAAGCATATGTTAGCTGATTAATACATAGTAAATGTTATTTTTCGTTGTTGTGTTTTATGTTTAATAATTTGTGCCTTAAGCAGATATTTTGTTTCCAATTCTGACATTGTAGAGCGGCCAATACCTACAGTCTCAGGTGTACATAATATCTATTCTGATATATAAAGAAGCCCGTAAAGCTAACACATTTTCTCTCTAACAGACATTACGTATGGGTTTCAGTGAATAATTTCAACAGTGCAAGTAAACTGTTACAAGTGTCCTTGGTTTTTTCTTATGGAAGAATTAATAGTATATCAATTGACGTCTAATCATATCAATCACATAAGGAAAAAAATTCGCTGTCTCTCCCTTTACGGAAGAAGGACATATGTCATACTCCTTTTCACTGTCATTATTTTTTAAAATAATGAAATTTAAGGCCAGAGGAACAAATTATCTAACATGGAAATAAAACTTGTTTTCCTTTACAAACCTCAATGTTTATTGCACGAATTGCCAATAAGATTGTAACTTCAGAATGAGCTTAGTCGGAAAAATAACAAAAATGTACTGGTTATTGTGATAATTTTCTATTATGTCAAAAGTAAAATTGAAGCTAAACATCAATAGATGTTTTTGAATAATCAGAAACTTACAATACTCCACTAATAATTGTGCCAAACACAATTGTCACCATGAATTTCATTGTTTTCATGTTACCTGAAATTGGAGGCGGCTCTGTCTTCCCAAACGTCAGCACAAATTTGTTACACTTAGAGGCACAATATCCCAGATTACCGTCATATATATGGATGAAAGTTATGTGGGTTTCTCAATTTTTCTGCCTGAATTACTTTAAAGGGGATAGCCTGTAGATTTGCCCCTCCGTTATGTGACGATAGTTATTCTCCCATCCATTTCGACGCTACGAACCTCAGTGGGCGTTGCGTTTTAACTGCATACGCTCAAAATAAATTCTAACAATATATAAGGCAGTCACATTCCAGCAGATTGTTCAGCCAGTCAACCTTTTTGGTTAAGCTCTTCCTGAGGCTCACGAACCAAGGATAGACTGGTTGTAATTATATAGCTTGTGAGTCCTCTGGGAATAATGCAAAATTACAACTGAAGAAACATTAACATAACAAACTTTAACTGGGTCAAGCATTAAACTTATGCACAAAATGCATTAAGTTCCTACATACCCAAGTTAAGTTCACTAAAAAAAGAGAAACCCTTTAATCAAATAGACTAAGAGTAATGCTTTCCACTTATTAACTTATTCAGAATTTCCGCATTATTATTGATCGTATGCGACAAAAATACGGCGGCATTACTGCGGATCTGAAAGAATTCTGTGAAACAGCATTCCGTGATATGAAAAGAAATTTTGCCAGTGAAATTTGAAATAAAACACGAAAAGAAAATCAATTGCACTATTTTGTTACGCTTATTGTCTTCTCATCTCGTGTCTGGAAACGTGGGTCTAATGCGTGAATTGCTGTCATATTGAATTTCTGAATATGATTTTTGGTTTGTTACACTTTGACAAAAATATAGATTGTATTTGAAAAGAAAATGCTGGTTATGGCCGTGTAAAGAAGTGATACAAAATGTGTTTTATTACAATATTTTTATATTCGCAACACACTAAAAGTTTCCCTTAAATTAGTGCTTAAAATTTTATAACAAATTGTAGTTAAGTTTAAATTTTAGTTCAAATAAAACAACATACACTTTACATGGAACCTATACTAATTTCGTAAACAATACTCAGCGTAATTCGCTGGACACTCTACTCGGGGAAAATATTTAGAGTTAATCTTGTACAGGAACGTTGCGATTACATCTCTAGTTTAATACATTTTTCTCCATATGTTTTAATGTGCGAAGCAATTTAAATATCACAGAAAAGTTTCGTATGTTTCTGAAAATCAAGATTCGTTCCGAAAATATTCCTACGATTCTTCTTAGGCGATAAAAAGTTTTGTGATTCTATACGTGCCTTCGGAGTGGCTTATTTTATTCTTTTAATATAGCGATACAAAAATTACTTAAGATATTTAAGCATAGGGAATTAGTACATGACTTCTGTTCAGTGCTCTAACAGATAGGAACGAAATTTTAATGGCATTTGTTTATTCGTTCTGGAATTAAGATAAGATAGGCGATAACTGTACACGGGAAGCTTTATAACACTTGTTAACGAAGTATTATTAAGGTGATTAATTAAAGGAGTGTGAGGGAGAAGTGACGTGTGACACACGTGATGAAGGATAGAAATACGTACATTTTTGTGGTGAGAAAAACTGAATAATGTAGACCAAATGGAAGAACCAGGCGTAGGTAGGAATATATTCTTGAATATAAGTTTAAAGAAATATTCGTTGGATAGGAGGTTTTGGACAGAAACGTGATATTTCTTGAGTACCTTAGTGTCTAATACTTTCTCAAAAATAATCTCGTTCTTTAGAGCGAGTTATTTTGTGTTTCCTTAGAATGAACTTTCCCGTTGTTATGGCCGAGAAAACAGGTAAACAGATGAACAAGCCAAGTGTTTGTTTGTGTAATTAAATTCATCTATTATTACGTATATAAACCGTATTAATTACGCCTACCGATTTTGTAATTGAACAGTTTATTGTAGTCATAATTATGTATTTTTAGTTCGCACCAACTCAGACCCGATGAAGTGGATGAGTCCGACATAGAAAGACACGACTGAAATATTTTTATCAATATATTGTTTGAAATAATAATTGTTCACAATTTTAAGGGAATGTTCTAAAGGTAACATTGAAGGACGTAAATCTGAGGCAGAACTAGACTAACACATTAAGAGATTTACAGTTTGCATTTACTATTGTCTGGCCCAAAGTGTCACGAGGGAAGGAGCAAATTGTATGAATGGGTCAAGGAAGTCTATGACAGGAATGTCGCCTGGGGTGAAATGTGCATAAAATGTTAACTTATTTTAATACGGGTATAATTTCATCGAGGTGTTAATTTACCAGTCGTGAAGCGGGTGGCCTACTACAAGGCCGCGTAGAGTATCTTATTGTTTATTACATATATACATACCTAGACGTACATTTCTTCAATACCGCACTTATTTCAAACAAATGAAACTGGAAATGGAAAAAATCATTTGTCACAAAAAAGAACATGACGAATCTTACGACAAGTAATCAATTATATCAATTGAGAAATTATTATTATTATTATTATTATTTAATAATGAAATAGGTAATAAAAGAAATAGAAAACAATATATATATATAAGAATATATTATGATATAGAACAAATCATGCGTCATAATTTCGTAAAGAGTTATAATTTCAATTATTCAAACTACTGCAATTCTAATTTCAATTATGTTCAAATGAAGTAAGTTATTATAATTTTAATAACATAGATAATAAATAGAACAGGGAACAACCTAACAATAATAATATTTAAGATTCTTAGGTATCATCAATCCTCACTTTATGTGCGTAAGTTAAAATATTCATCATTTGCTTAGAGGGGTTTCTCAAGTAGAATGTCTTTAATTTTCTCTAAACTACTTATTGTTTGCTATATTTTTAAATATACAAAGCCAGTGCATTAGAGCCGATCTTCTAGAAGCTTTGTCTCAAGGCAGAATCTCACTTCAATTTCCTTTCCACATAAGGTCATCGCTCGGTGATTGGTCGTAACCGGATGGGGGAAGGGTTGCTAAGACGCTTTCGTCTTGAGTTGTGGGGCTCTGGTCAGTCAGTTCGTTTTTGTTTTTCCGCCGAGTCGAATTTGAGGAAGCAGTTCTCTCTGTTCTTCCGTCTCTGGGTAGCTGGGATTCGGCCGTTGGTATGTATTGTTGTTGAGTTGTTTTGGGGGTTTCCTTGGACACTTGTCTTGACGTTTATTTTGTTGTTTCTCTTCCATGTATTACGGCCATCTGCCCAGCGATCTTCACGTTAATTCCTGACAAGGGATGGTAAGAGTTGGGACATGTGGAATCTGCCTCTCTCAGTTATTTAGCTTATTTCTTTTCTTTGTATTTCTATGACGACAAATTTATGTTTATTTATGATTGTAAAGAAAAATCTCACTCGTGTAAAAAATGTCCATAATCGTGGTTGACGTGACCTCGCGACGTAAAGAATTATTTGATTGGTTACTTGTTTTATTGACTACTTGTTTCTAAGTTGTGCTGCTGACTGTATGCAGATTTGGATACATCTATTATATTATATATTTAAACGCTTGGATATACTTGGATATGTTATTCTGGATATTAATTATTCCCCACGAGAGTCGATGGAGTGGGTCTCAGCGACCCAAAGAACTTATGGTAAAATATGAGTGAAAGCCTCTGGTTTGCCTTCTAGTGACATTATTTTGTAACACTGAGGGCTCACATTAAACGATTTTTTTTTTTGCTTTTACAATACACAACCCTCCAACAAGATGTAAGATTAGCTAATTGTTTATATAGATGCACGTCTCTTGTTGTGTTTATTCCACGAATTTAAATACTAAAAATAAAAGCAGACGCTGAGTATATATGGCATTCCTGCCGCAGCTCATAACACATTACTGTACGACTCTTAACACGTCAATAAACATCAATATATGTGTTTACTGTAGCTGTTCCATAACTTCCCCCAGTATCCCACATACTTTCCAAGAATCCAAATTCTCCTGGTACCAGATAATTGTTAGGTGTGTATTGTGATTCAACATGTTAAAATTTATGGTTTCCAAGAATTTAGAGAGTTTAATACTAAGGATATTGGCTAGTAGTTTATCATTCTGGTATTAACACTTTTCTTATGTGCAGATGTAACTACTGAGTAATTAAAACGTTGAGGGTATGCACCAATTGGCACGAGTAATTAAATAAAAGGACAAGTGGCTTTTCATTTCTATTGCACAGTCTTTAAAAATTTTTCCGGAAATGTTATAACCTGTTGAACTTTAAATTTTGAGGGATTTTTTTATATTATTTCTCCTTCCTTAAGCGAAATTAGTTTCATCTCCGTAATGTTGAGGTATAAGTTTTTTCAGTAGGTTAGTAAACATATTTTTGTTTAAAACATTTTTACTCAGATTTTCTTTTATTGAAAAAAGGAGTTAATTGAAAGCACAGTCTATTTCTCGTGCACGCTCCGTAATTCCCGTCTGTAAGTTTGTTTCAGAAATTTAATTTGTGTTCTGAACTTTAATAATATTATCTCTACTAATTTTCCAATTTGTTGTAACTTTATTTGTACATCTTATTATTAGATACAAGTAATATAGTTTGAAGCTTCTTTTATTACTTCCTTTGAGATTTTACAATATTTTTTACAGTAATCTTCTCTGCAGATCATTAGTGTTCTTACATGTGATTTAAATTTTTCATTTATTTCTACATGTTATTTTAATCGGTTTGTTATCCTTTCATTTTTATGTTCTTCATAACTAATATATATTTATTTCTTGTGACATTATTTGTGGGTCTTATTGTTAGATAAATGTTATGAATTTTTAACTTCTTTTATTACTTTCTTTAAGATTGTACAATATTTTTATTTTAATCTTTTAAGTGATCTTTAGTGTTTTACATGTAATAAATTATTTCTTCTATTTCTATATGTTACTTAATTACACTTTTACCCTTTTATTTTTATGTTCTTCTTAACTTTTACATATAGTTGGAAAACTATTTTTATAACACCTTTAACTAGTACTTTGAAATATTCTTTAAAACTTATAGATTACTGGAATTTTACAGAATTTCTCATGTTTCTTCCCTTAAGATTGATTGAAAATTAGCAATAGTTTGATCATAGAATTTTCTCATTTTTTGAACGATTTTAAGTAAAATTTGAACTAAGTTTTTCGCATATTGATCTAATTTTCCGTTCTTTATGGGATAAAATGAACTATAATTATGTTTCCCCTTATATAGTAATGTACATATATATATATATGCATGAAAGTAATACCATAAAATTGATTTGACCAATGGTCTTACTGATGATGAATCAATGAAGTTCAAAAAACGTAGAATGCTCGGAAGTGTGCAGTTCTGTCTGTGCTGCTGTCTCTGGATAGCTGTGAGGCGGCCGGTATGTAGTTTGTTAACTGCGGTTTACCGTGGGCAGTTTTTGTATTTATTTCTGTTTCCCTTTTGGTAATAAGGTCGTCTGTCCAGCGATCGTCATGGTGGGTGTGTGACGGTGTGGAAGTAAGAGTCGGGAGACGGTCTGCTTCGGTTATTTAATTTTTGTGTTACATATTTCTATGAGTTATGTTGATTTACCAATGTAAGGGAGGGCTCGTTATTGTAAGATTCGTCTACGATAATTATTTTGTGACGTAAAAATTGTTTGTTTGTTTATAATGCGAATTTTGTTTATTTGTTTGTCGTTTCTGTTTGTGACTGTATTCTGATCCTCGCATTTATGTTACATTACATAGATACTACGTACATGTTATTACAATTGGCTTCGTTACTCTGTATGCTAACTGTGTTGAGGGGTTCAGCGGTAAAAACAGCCGAAGGCAAAATAAGAGTGCGAGCGGCCGGTTTTACGTCTGGTACCATTCTTTTTACTTGTGTGAACCTGAGGGTTCACTGCACGTATACTTAAACACATACTTACTAAGTGTGTATATATAGCTAGTATTCCACCGTTGAATTCACCATTTTGTATGACAGTTTCATTGTGAACTGCATTCTTCTGTAGAACAACGAGAAGAATCAAATCAGAGTTCTTCATTGGTAAACTTTTTGTTGCTCTTACAGAGATGCACTTCTATCCATTCCTTATAGTATGCCACATCGGTGTAAACACCAGGGTAGTTAGTCGAGGCACACTCTGTACCCCATGACACAATCCCTGTGAGGAGGCCGCCACACTGCAATGGTCCGCCGCTGTCACCCTAACGGAAGAAACAAAAATTACGAATTTATCATCCTTGTAGTTATCGATTCTGCATCCGCCAAATGCTTAAAAAATGGGAATACAGTGAACCAGTTCATCAGCTCTTTATAGACTTCAAGAAAGCTTACGATTCAGTTAGGAGGGAGGTATTATATAAGATTCTCGTTGAGTTTGGTATCCCTAGGAAACTTGTGAGGTTAATAAAGATGAGTCTGACTGAAACATATAGCAGAGTCCAGGTGGGCAAGAATGTGTCTGACAGGTTCCCTATTAGGAATGGTTTGAAACAAGGAGACGCTCTATCACCAATGCGTCGTAACTTTGCTTTAGAGTACGCCATTAGGAGGGTTCAGATAAATCA
>Ga0123355_10009649_pt1 | contig 14710 bp, 9 predicted proteins | sample TergutEmb28metaG_3_FD_89872 | JGI IMG/M metagenome (GOLD analysis project Ga0123355, IMG submission 89872) | Embiratermes neotenicus P1 segment gut microbial communities from Petit-Saut dam, French Guiana - Emb289 P1 | ecosystem: Host-associated > Arthropoda: Insects > Digestive system > Gut ...
AATGAAGCGTTATTCAGGCAGATAGCGTCTGAAAGATAAATTCTTTTGATGATACAACCGCCGGCGGCAGTTTGCGGAGGTTACACCCCCGCGCCCCTGTGACTCCTCGAACTTGCGTTCAAGAAGTTTTATTTTTTACAAAGACACATCTGTCTAATATATCGTAAACTTGCCTCGCCTTCTTTGCCAGCCGCCCTTTGCCTGCTTTGTCTCGATGATTATATAGTTTGGCTACATTCCCCATATATTAGAAGTTGAAAACCCTTGATACCAGGACATTCAGGTCGTATGAAATCGGCAAATTTGGCGGCTATTGATTTTTCTAAGCCACTGATTTTTACTTTTTTGCTGATATGCTCTCTGATTTTCACTGTTATCTTTTAAAAGTTTGTGAAAAGCGGCAAAAATAAGTACAACTAAAGAAAAAATTTGAAAAATGTGTATATAGATATCATGTGGGGGGGGCACGAAATGTAACTAGTTGATGGTGTGTAAAATCATGTTTTTGCGTATTTGAATTGTGTTTTGATTTTCTGTTCAGTAGATAAACTCAATACTCCAGGAAATAAAAATAGTGTTATTATTAATGAACCAATAGTTCCCCAAAATATACTTGTGGCAAGAGCGGTAGAGAAATTATTTCTTGCCATAATAATGAGCGGAACAGAGGCCGCCATATTAGTTAAAGACGTAACCAGTATACTTTGAATCTTTTCCCTTACACGGAATGTAATCAAAGACTTCTTAGAGCCTAAAATGAAAATAGCATTATTTATACTTAAACCACTGATTATTACTAATCCAGTAATATCACCCATTTCAAGCGGCGTACGGGTAATAGCTTTTATTAATAGAGGCAAAGCGCATGATACAGGAATTATTGAAGTTATAAGTAAAGAATGTTTAAAATTTTCAGTTATTGCTGTTAGTAACAATAAAATACCGATGATACTTCCAATAAAAGCAAGGAACAGAGTGTTGTATTCTCTGTTTAATTGCTCTAACGCGCGTGGTAATAGAAAGCCATACCCTTTATCCAACTCTACATCATTCAATATATTTTTTACATATGCAACCGCTTGTCTGGAACTTCCGCTGCTTATATGAGCTGTGAAATATGCGGCACGACGCCCATCTCTCCGGTTGATTGTTCCAGTCCCTTCTGTTTGGATTAAGCTACCCAGAGTTTCAAGGCGAATACCACCTGCTGGAGATGGAATATGTAAATTGGAAATATGCGCCAGATTTGTATTCCTGAATCCTCTACCTGCCACTCTAACATCTATTTCAGTATTTTCATGTATCCATTTGTCAACAACTGGGCCAAATAAAGTCCAGCGAAGCGAAGATGCGACAGTTTGCACGGAAATATTACTTCTTGCCAGAAAATCACGATCTGGAATGAACTGAATAATTCTTTCCGGATTTTTAAAATTAAGAACAGTCTGAATTGTATCAGGCGAATTACCAATAGCTGAGGCACCCAGTCTGGCAAAGTAACGGCATCTTTCTGAATCATCACCGATAACAGCAATTTCAATTTCATGTATTCTTGTGTTTATGCCTCCAGCATCCGGAACATATAGAAAACCTGTATATACAAGCGAAGAAAGAGAATGAATTTTATCAGCTATTATATGTCTGTTTGTTCTGTTCTCATCAAAGCCTATGTCAAATTCAGCAGTACCATTTCTTATTTCCGAGCGTAAAAAAGTAACTCCTGGGATTGCAGTTACATTCGCCATAAAAGCAGATAATTCGTTATCAATAGATTCACCGGTTCTTTCTGGCTCAAATTCTGCGACAGCAAAAATAACAGCATCCTGAATTCCAAAATTTATATTTTTTCCCAGAGCAAAAAAAAGGATGAAGGTTAAAATACCTAGAAAAGAGTACACTCCAGCCATTACATATTTTCTTTGTAAACTTATTGAACTGCTCCAAAATGAAAACCGGGAATATATTGAATGAACTTTTTTTAATAAAAATTCTGGCATAACTTGCATTGTTTGCTTTGTAGAAAAAACAAAGCTGGGGAAAAAAAGACAAGATATAAGAAGCGAATTTAAAAGCATTATGCCTATACTTACTGCAACACTTCGTATTCCCGGAACGATTGTATCAAGAAAATAAAGCGGTATAAGAACTAGTATTGTCGTGAGGATGGAAGCAATAATAGATTTAATAAAAACATTGACTGAGTTTGCAAACCCCAAGATAGTTAAGTTCTTTTCTGCTTTGCCAGAAATAATTAAGCTGGCATCTACTACAAGCCCAAGAGATATTGCAATTCCAGATAAAATATTTTGATCCAATGAATACCCCATCAAGTAAAGAATTGCAGAAGTCCAAATAATATTGACAGGCAACATTGCTATAAGCAGTAATATAACTCGTAATGACTTAAAGAAAAATGGTATAATAATTATTATTAAAACAAAACTCTGAATTATTGCTATAACGACATTTCGAATTATTTGGTATAAAAATTCACCAGTATCAGTAAGTATTTGAATATCGTTTTCTGGTAATGATGATTGAAAAAGAATTCTTTTGCTGTCTTGGGACAGCCTAATAATGTTTGCATTTGAAGCAGGAATAATTTGTATTCCAACACATTCACGTCCATTTATACGAACAATTTCATCAGGTTCTCTTGGGGTGATATTTATTGAAGCGAAATACTCCAGTGAAGTTATTTCATCTCCGGCTTTTATCGGTAAACGTCTGATTTGATCTAAAGATTGAATTCTGGTATTCAAGATGATACTTTCTACATGAGTAGCTGTGAATAATCTTCCCCCAGGACTGACCACATTAGCATCCTGAATTATATTTCCTATTGCTGCTGGATTTACGCCGATTTCTGTAATGCGATCCGGATCAAATTCGACTCGTATTTCATTAATGCGGCCTCCTGTGACAATTACTTCTGCAACACCGTCAATACCTTCCAGCTCATTCTTTATATTGGCCTCAACATATCTGCGTACAGCATCAAGGTTTAAATCAGAAGTAATTGCGATGCTTAATGCAGCTCTTTTGCCAGCTTGTGCAGAATAAATTCTTGGCTTTTGCACTGCGCTTGGTAATTCATTGTATAAGTTATCAACAATATTACGCAATGTGAGATAAATATTGTTGTAATTAACATTTCGGGCAAAAAACAAGGTAGTAATGGATTTCCCATACTCAGCGGTTGATCGAATTTCATAAAGATTGTTTAATACCCTGATCTTTTCTTCCAAAGGTATGGTAATTATATTTTCTATTTCTCTGGCATCCATGCCAAAATATTCAAAGCGTATACTGAATATTGTATATCGATTATCATGAGATTCACCAAACTGGATATTACGAATGATAAAAAGAGCAATTACTGTTATTGCGGCAAAAATAAAAAAACTGAATACAGGTTTTGAATAGATTGATTTATTATTCATTTCTTTGAAACCTGTTTTGGTAATATGAATAGAAATATGGGAGGGAGAATAACCAATACTATTACAGTAGAAAATATTATTCCGCCTATAATTGCAACTGCTAATGATGACTGAGCATTCAAACGTAATGGATCAATCGCAAAAGGCAGTAATGCAATTATTGTTGTAGCATTTGTAATAAGGATAGCGCGTAATTTACTGGCGCATGCTGCGATAAGTGCTTCTTTCCCTCTAGTTTTTTGATTAATATAAGATTCATAGAGCAAAATGGAGTTGTTTATTGAAATTCCAAAAAGGATAATAAGGGCTACGATACTATTGATGTTTAATGAATTTCCTGTTATTAGCAATGCAAAAAATGCACCTGAAAAAGCAGGTGGTAAAGCTATTAGCAAAACTAGCGGCAGTATAAATGATTCAAACTGAGCACCAAGGACTAAATATAATAATATTATTGTTATGATTATTAAAAAAAGAGCATTTCTGGCAAGTTCGGTTAATTCCATTCTGCCGGGGGAAATCACGTTAAGATTTTTTTCATTGTCTGGAATAAAATTTAATAACTGTTTTGCATCTCTGCGATTATAGCGGAATAGAACCTTTTCATTATCCATTTCTGTAATTGAACCTAAAATACGAAGAGGAACGTGAGCATTTTCTAGCATAACAAGAGTGTTTTCGAAATCGGTTATAGAGCGGATATCACTGTCTCTTAACCTGAGCAATATTGGTATTTCTCTTCCATTTTCAAAAAATGGCAAAGTATGAATGCCTTCCAAAGTATTTCTTGCAACCGCTGCCATATACTGTGCGCTTACCGAAAACCTTGCAGCGGCGAGACGATTGGGGGTAAATACAGATTCTGTTTGTATAACATTTGGAATTATCGTAATGCCTGTGGAATTCTGAAGTTCTAATGCCTGGCTGCGAACGATTTCAGGTGTGTCGCCTTGCAGTATTGTTATATGATCCTGGAAATCCAACAACCTTGAAAGAATGTCGCCCTGACCGGAAAGGGTAATTTCATTTACCGAGCCTTCAAATATATTGAGTATTTTTGGGATTGCTCTTTCTGATGGAATATTAAGCCGCAAACTAATACGTAATTTTTCCGGTTGCTCTTCAGGATTGGCAAGAACAGTAAAGTCGTTCCGTTCAAGACCGCCAGAAATTCTTACCGAATCAATAAATGGTTTTTCCAATAATACTCTGGAAATATAGGCGGCATCGTTTTGCATTCTTGCTAAAGTTGTTCCAGGCGGATATGAAATTTCACCGCTGATAGTTCTTGATGACAACCTTGGAAGCATTCGGTAATCTACAAACATAAAAGAAATTATGCCGATTGCGATGCCGACGCTGGTAATTAACCAAATACGTCCAGGTCGTGCCAAAATCGGACGCAGGAAAGAAAGATATTTTTTTTCCGCTTTTAGCATGAAAGTCCCATCTGTGTGTTTTTGTTTTACCGATGGACCAATGAGCATACACATTGATGGAATAAAAGTGAGTGAAAGTAAACAGGAAGCAAAAACAGAAGCAATAACGGCAATTGCCATGTCTGCAAAAAGCTCGCCCAACAAGCCTGATACAAAAAATACTGGTATGAATACAATAATTGTAGTAATGGTTGCGCCTATAATAGAATTAATTACAGCAAATGTACTGTTAACAATTGTCTCTGTTAATCGTGTAATTTTATTTTTGCTTAATTCTTTTTGGAGATTTTCTATTATAACAGTTCCGGCATCAACAACCATACTTATTCCGATTGCCATTCCAGAAAGAGACATAATATTTAGAGTTTTTCCGGTTATCCAAAGTATTAAAGCTGAAAAAAGGATAGATATGGGAATGACGCTAGCAATTAAAATTGAAAATTTTACTGATCGCAGAAAGCAAAATAAAATTAAAGCAGTGGCAAAAATACCAATAATTGCCGCTAATAATAATGAAAAAAGAGAGCGTGTTATCTCATCGGAAATATCTTCTATAACTTCGAATCTGGCCCATGTGCCGTATAATTGCTCAAGCGTATTTATTTCCTGCCTTACGAGTGCAGATACCAGTAAAGGGCTGGCATCCTCTTTTTTTTGAATGCTTATCCTTATACATTCAAGATTATCATAAAGAAAAAAGGTTTCTTTTCTTCTGTTTGTTCGTACAATATCGGCAATATCTCTAATGCGTAAAAAAGAACCATTGACAAATGACAAGGGAGTATTTCCAATGTCATCTATAGAAGTAAATAAGCCGGATGTTTTTACCGAAAACTCATATTCACCTTCACTAATAGTACCAGCAGGAAACTCAAAATTTGCTCCCGAAATTACATCTGCAATTGTTTGAAGTGTTAAGCGTCTACCTTCAAGCTGGTCACGCCGAACTTGAACTTGAATTTCTTCCATTTCGCCTCCGGTTACTGTAACTGTGCCAACTCCTGCAAGTCTTTGGAAACGGGGTTTAATGTCACTGTCAGCTAAATGGCGCCCGAATTGGAGATTACCATCACGAGGAATAAGCGCAACGGAAAGAGTTGCAACACGGCTTGAGTCATTTGTAAATACAATCGGTTTTGAAGAACCGGAGGGTAACGTCACATAGCTGATGTCAATTATTTCACGGCTGTTGGTTAATGCAATATCAATGTCAGTTCCCCAATGGAGTTCAATGGATAAAAGAGAAAGACCGTCACGGGTAACTGAAGAAATATTCTTTAATCCCTGCAACGATGCAAAAGCGTCTTCCAGCGGGATTGTAACGAGTACTCGCATTTCTTCCGCTGAGATTCCATCGTATTCGGCAACTACTAATAAGCTGCGAGAGCTGAGTACAGGAAGAAAATCAACTGGTATAATGGCAAAACTCATAATGCCCAGCAGAACAATTGCGATAATAATTGAGATTACTGATACCGGATGTTTAACCGCAAAGGATATTATCGTCTTCATGTTATTGTTTGTTTAATGTAATATTTATTGAATCAACCATGGTATTTCCAAAGTTATCCGAAATATCATTGCGAATGGAAAATATAATAAATCCGCGATTTTCTGTATTTTCTATATCTATTGTCATTTTTATAATACTTAATTTTCCTTCGCCGTTATCATCAAGCATTGCATAAATAGCATCAAATTCAGGATCAGCAGGAGTTAAAAAATTCATAGTGCGAATTGAAATAAAAGCGCAGGCGTTCGTCGTTGTAATGGATATTGCCTGCATTGCTGAAATCAATGAGATAGAAGCCGCTTCATCAGAAATGCGAAATGCATAATAAAGTTCTGTTGTTACCGGGGTTTGATTAGTTGGATTAAAATGAATAACGTCTAATGTTATTGAGGAAAAATCCGTTGTTGAATTGATAAATGCATATTCCAAATTATTTTTTAGAACGCCTCCAACAAATGTTACTGGCCGATGTTTTTCTGTATTGAATACTAAGGGAAAGAAAATATCTTCTTCTATTCTATTGCCAAATGTATCAGTGATTCCGCTTCTTAATCTTAATGTATAGTTTTTGCTCCATTCAGGTTTCTGATTTAAGGTAATTCTAGCGCTTTGCCTTGAAACAAGGTCAGGAGTCACAGTGAAGCCAATTGGCGGAGTTATTTGAATAAAACCTACTATAGCATCAATAAGAACTTGCTTGTCAAATTCTATTACAAAAAAGCTGTCAGAAGGGATACCTTGATTTACAATATCTGGAACTAGCGAATCTGATGTACCGTTAGGAGTTTCCCAGCTAACAATGGCTTCAGGCGGATCTCTGTCAAGACCGTATAAAAAAGTGGATCTAAATGTAGTTAATAGAGCGTTTCTGTAGATGTCGGTTAATGTTGTATTGATTGTTATTGTATATCTTGTCCCCCCAACAAGAGGTCTAATGGGGACAATATCGACGACCGAATTTTCTGTATTCCACTCAAGTACGTGAGTTATTGAAGGGCTTATAGATAATGCTCTTTCAAAGGAAACAGTATCTATTGGTTTAGAAAAAGTAATGGTTATTTTTTCTGGTGCTATAGTTAAATCGTTTTCATTTGCAGGAGTTATATTTAAAATCTGCGGTGCTGTAGTATCTGTTTTTGTGAAAAATCTGTATTCAAAATCACGTAACAGCGAATTCCCTCTTTCATCTTCTGCAATGGTGCTAATTGTTATATTATACTCATGATTGACGCGAAGCCCATTTAATGGAATAAAAATGACAGTTTTATTATTAAATAGAAAAGAACCAGATACAGTTTGCCCTTCTTCTGTTAGGGAGAACGCTTTCTTAATTGATACTTCTGACGGTTGAGAAGAAAAAACAATAGTTATGTTATTTTCTGTTGATATGGAGACGATTTCCAAAGGCGGCAATAACCACATTCCGCAAGATAAAATTATGGCTGGAAATAACAAAATAATTAAAGTGCTATAAATATAACGCATACATCCTCTTCAAGATATTCATTTGCCTGATTTCTTACACCGTTCTGACCGCCGGTAATTCTTAATATATAATAATTTTTTATATCGCCGCTTGAAATTGAAAAGCCGCTCCAGTCGATAGACAGTCGTGAGCCGCCATCTGTCCAAAAAGCTGAAATCATTACAGGGTTATTTGCTGTAGCCGGGAAAAGTACATTTAAGGAAATCATATTTACTGTATGTTGTTGCATGTTCTGTGGAATGGCTGTTGAAAAATTTATAATAGTTCTTAGTTGTGCAGGAAAGTTTGGAAGTGGAGGTATAAATGTATATTCGTAAATTGTTCCATCTGTCGGCATTGGGTTAGTATTGCCGTCAAAAGTTATTTCTGTAACCTGGAGAAATTGATTGGCAGTTGTAAAAAAGATAAACTCTGGTTCAAAAAGTGCTAAACCGGAAGTATCTCTGATGTTATCAGAAATCGTTATTCTGTATTCTGTACGGAGCTGATAAGGACTGGTGGGGACAAAAATAAAACGAGATTCTGTTTCCCTTACAAAATAACCACTTATAGACGGAAAAAAACTTATACCAGAGATAACAGAGGCTTCATCCATTGGTTTTGAAAAAGAAAAACCAATAGCCTGATTATCCAAAAGTTGATTGTCAAGGCTATATGTAGTGTGCCAAAAAGAACCGTAAATACTGTAATCAACAGGACTTGCAAACAAAAACCTAGGCAGTTCTGTGTCAATAGCTCCACTGAACATTCCTGAATAATCTGTTCTCATTAAATACCCGTCTGCACTGATCATGTTTCTTATTGTCCATAAATAAGTGGCATTTACGCCCCAATTGTTTCTTGGGCTTATGATAACGGTACTGCCATCGCCGTAAAAATCGGTGTGGTGTTCAGCAAATGGGGAAAGAGAAAATCTTTCATGAAAAGAAGTAATTAAAACCGGTCTTGAAAATTGCAAAGTTAAAATGTTATCTTCAAATGTATTTGACAAAAGTTCAAATATATTTCCCTGTTCGCCATAAATAAATCTACGGTACAAGCTGGCTGTATAAGTTCTGCCATCTTCCATTCTAACTACGCCTTGCAAATCAAGAGAATATAACTGCCCTTTTTGCCACGGGAGACGGGGTCGGATACCTGCGGTAGAACCATTCCAGTCAAAATCAACTAAAACGGAACTGCCTCCCTCAAGGAGACGTAATCTTCTTTCGATGTCGTCTTTGTTAGGCATAATTGAGAAGTGAAGAAATATTCTTTCACCTGCAAAATAATTTTGGTTTTCGCCAACAGAAGATGTAATTTCCAGAGATTCAAAAGTGAACAAGTTGCAACAATAAATCGAAAATGAGAAAAAAGCTATTAATATTATATATTTATTTTTATTGCTGATCTTCGACATATGCTCCTTCTCTTAAAAACGGAGAGGGTCTATCAATGACGACATCACCTGCACTAAGTCCTGCAGAAACCCAGACCATTCCGTCTTTTTGCGCTTGAATTTGAATTTGTTTAAGAATCGCTATGCCATTGATAATACTAAATACAGTGCCTTCTGTACCGCTTGCCCTTAATAAAGCGGTCTCCGGAATTGCAGGATAACTGATGTTATGCGAGCGAGGTATTACGCACCTAATAAACATCCCCGGTCTGATACGAAGGTCTTCATTTGGTATTTCTGCTCTTACGGAAAAATTACCGCTTTGAGGATCTGCTATTGGAGATATATTGTCAATTTGAGCATCAAAAAAACGATTAAGAGAGGGAATCTCTATAGTTAACGAAGTTCCGACTAAAAAATTTACAATATCCTGCTCTTGAATAAAAAAAACTGCATAAACAGTGGAAATATCAATAATCGTCGCAATTGTTTCATTTTGAGATACATGTTCACCATTTTCAAAATATAAAGCCCCCACTATACCTGTTATAGTAGATTGTATAGTGAGTTCATCAATAAGTTTTTGAATAGCATTTAGACTATTTTCTGCATTACGAACATTCGCTTCAGCAGTTAGAAGTTCAGCAGCTGCGATACGTGTGTTTAATTGAATTAATTGTTGGAGTTTTCCTTCAGCAGTAGCGGCTATTGTAACACCAGCATTTCGGAGATCAGAATCACGTAAGCCTAACTGAGATATTTCAATATCTTTTTTTAAAACAGCTATTTCAGCTTCTTTTGCGCTTACTGATAGTTCCAGGCTTCTAAGATTTGCATCAGTAATTCCTCCAATTTCATGGAGTTCTCTTCTTCCGCTTAAAATATTATGAGCGTCTTCAAGTTCAAGCTCCTGCTGAATAAGGATTAAACGTTTTCTTTCTGTGTTTAAAAAACGGCTTTCTACTTCAAGGCGGGCTTCTTCCATTCTTGTTTGTGCCGTAAAAAGTGCTGCTCTTGCAGAGCTTAGGGCATTTATATGTTGATCCCTTTGAATTTCCAATTGAAGATTTTGCAGCAAGGCGATCTGCTGCCTGTTGTTCACCAGATCGCCTTCTCTTACATTAAGAGCGGTAATAATTCCTTCTACTCTGGCAGTTATATCGTTTTTTGTTTTAAAAGTAATAGTTCCAAAGCTATTTAGATCATCATCGAGGACACGGTTAATAACTGTAACGCCTCTAACCGGAGTAGCCATTATTTCATTAACTGCTGTTTGATGTCTGGCGCAGGATGAAGTGGAAAAAATAACAAGAAATAAAGTCGCTAATTTTAGGGAACTTGTTCCGGAAAACTTGTTAAAGAATTTGTAATTTTTATTATCTAATTTCATTTCTTAAAACTCCAAAAGGAAAACCTGCCAAAATTTCCAGGGAACGTTCATAGAATGCTGCCTGTGTTTGGTATTCAATGAGGGCAATTCTTGTTTGCGCCAAAGCAATAAGTTCTTGTAAATAATCAATGCGTTTTTTTTCTCCTTGGTCAACTTCTCGCCTGGAAAATTCAAGACGTCTTTCCATGACTGCGATTGTCCGCTCAGCCGTATCAACAAAGCGGAGAGTATTATCGTGTGTAATGATTAAATCGTAAACAGCTTCGTGTAGATTTCTTTCGATTTGGGTACGTTGTAAATTATTTTCTAAAATGGAAATGTCGGCAAGCCTTTGTTGTACCCTGTGAGATGGTTGGGGCTCTACCATGGCAGAAGCAGAATTAGTAACGCTGGATAAACGCCTGCGATCAAAGCCGTAAGCATTGGACAGGCTTAGTGGAAATAAATTTGCATTTAAAAAATCTATTGTTAATCTTAAAGAGTATCTTGGTTCTGTCAATGGGTATGTATCGCCGCTAAAAGATATTCCTCCATGTATGCTTACTGTGGGAACATACCAACGGCGGCTAAAGGCAAGCATTCTTCTTGCATATTCCAATGAAAGATTTTGCTTTTTTAACTCTATACTGTTATTTCTTATAACAGTCCAAATGAAATCGGAATAAGGTTCAAAAAAGAGGTAAGTAAATTCTTTATAAAAATTATCAGCAATCGTTAAATTTGCCTCAGTACTCAAACCAATAGCCGTTTTAAATCTCCGATTCATCATATTCATATCCCGCCTACTTTGATTGTAGTCATTTTCTATCTGAATGAATGAAATAAGATATTCCAAATAATCGGTTTCCAGGGTAATGCCTATCGCAACTTCCATTTCTATAATATTTAGTTGGCTTCTTGCAGTAGCTACTAATTCGCCCTTAATTAAAACCATCTGTCTTTGCATAAGATATTGATAATACAGTAAAATAATTTGTGAACGAAAATCCATTAGCGAACTTTCATGTTCGAGATAGGCGTACATAGCGCTTAGACGGTTGACATTATATACAAATTTTCTTCTTCCTCCGTCAAATACTTGTTGGCTTATATTTGCCTGAAACGATCTTGTCCTTGTGTCTCCGGCAAGCAGTGCCGTACTATCGCTTTCTGATAAAGTAAAGTTGAAAGTTGGAAGAAAGTCCTGAAAACCCAATCGTGTTTCTCTCATTTCCAGCAAAACACGCTGGTGCTGAAGGCTATGTACTTGTGAATTCTGAACCGCAAAATTAACGGCTTCATTTGGAGTACTAAAAAATACATCATGCGCAGAGATTATTTGGGGAAAATTAAAAGCAACACACAATGCAATGATAATTAACTTTTTCATTTTTTAACCGTTCATATTCCGTTTTTGTTTTTTATATCATTATCCTCTTCTATTGTATCTTTGGATATCGTTATATCGTCTTTGCTGTTCATCCAAGATTCGGTTAAGGATACGATTAATAATAGTGTTTTGTTCTGTTGCAACAACAAAGCTCTGTCTGCCTGAAATAAACTCATTTACCTTGATATATACCATTTCATTTTCATCGCGAGCGGTAAAAGAAACAAATATAGAATTAAACATTTCCATGTTACGCATAAAAGAACGCTGTTCTACATTGATTTCCAGAAAAAGCGTTTTGCCTGGAATTTGGTATCTTTGTTGCCGTGTTTTAAGATTTGTTTCTGCGATTGTAAAAACCTGCCAGGAAATGCTTTCTTCCCGTACATGATCAATAATCACTGAAACATTGTTTATTTCATAACGGTAAAAAAATGGCGCCGGCGGAAAATCCTGCCAAAAATTATACTGGCGATTCGTAACACAGGACGATAATGTAATCAGAAAACCAGCTAATAAAAACAGTAATACAACTTTTTTCATTTCCTACTCCTGTAATAATTGGTTAATAACCGCTTCCAATTCTAGGAAAGACAAATTAGTACCTATTAAGCTCTGTGCTTTTTCTAAATAAGTTTGTGCGCGATCATTCAAGCCGAGTGTATGCCAAATAATTGCCATATCAATGAAAACTCTGGAAGAACCTATCAGGACATTTTCAGCCCTTCTGTTCATAGCAATGCGTTTTTCGAAATCATTTGTCCGCTGGGCGAGCAGAGAATAAAGGCTGTATATACGCCAATCAGTTTGATTAAAAGATAACTCTCTATCCAAAAGTTCTTGTGCTGTTTCAAATTCGTTTTTCAAAATAAGGCTGCGGATATGCCAGATTCTTGCTTCAGTATAAGCAGGATGTCTGGAAACTAGCCTCGAAAAAACTCTTTCTGCTTCAACTAATTCATCCATGAAAAAGAGAATTCTGCCTTCCAAAAATGATGCCTGATAAAAATTGCGATCCAAGCTAATTGCCCTGCGGACTAATTCCAGGCTATCAGCATATTGTTGCTCTGTATAGGCTTCTATCGCAGCAATATAAAGATCTTCCGCTTCAATTCGTCTTGTTATTCTCCTATCGCATGAAATTAAGGTTGTGCTTACTGCAAGAAGCATAATAGTAAAACAGATAATTTTTAGTGTATTCATTACCTGACATACCCCATGAATTCAGTCAATTCTTCCCAAGCTGCTTGTGCAAAACGTCCGTTTCTGTCAAGAAGAATAATTTTTTCCAATGCTGGAGCATAATTTTCCAGGGAATCGGGAAATAGCCTTAATGCTGCCTGCCAGACATTCCAATAATAAGTGGGAAAACGTGTAAAATAACGCTCTAGTCGTAAAAATTCTTCAAATTCTGCAATAGTTATGGTATTTGTACGGATTTTCCTTCTAAGGTAAACATAATCTTCCGCAAAAAAAGCATTATGGCTTCTTGTAAAAATTAGCTCTGAATCATCGAACAGACCACGTATAAGGCGGATAGTTGGCGCGGCAAGATTTAGCGTACCGTTAAGCTCTAGCTGTCTTTCTAGTAGATTCATATTTGCAAGAAAATCATTGTCGTTGGTTTCGAAAAAGCCGGAATTGAAATCATATTCCAAAAAAGCCGCCAAGATGGATTTGTTAATCTGACCAGCGGCTTCATAGGCTCCGGAAGCAAAAAGCCCAAGTCCGGGGAAAAAGTGTCCTCTTTCAAAATAAAAATCTACCATTGCCGCCAAATCGCCATAGCGCTCTGTTCTTGCCAGCAGGTACATAAATGCACGAATATCATCAGCTTCCATTAAATCCCGTTGTGTCTGATAAAGTTCATAAAATAGGGATAGAGCCTCATCATGATTTTCCTGTGCGATAAGTATATTTGCTTTCAAAAAGCGAAATATTCTACCTTGTTCGTAATGTGACGCTATTGCTTTTTCAACATGAACCATTGCCATGTTAAAATCGCCCTGTAATAGGAAAATTCGTGCTAAAGACCCATGCATAATGGAAATATTTCTTCTTATTTCTGCATTGCGTGGGTTTCTTGGAGCAACTGCCGCTGCACGATGGAAAAAATTTGCTGCCAGCGAAATATCGCCAGTAAGGAGATAAAATCCGCCAAGGTCGACTTTTGAACAGAAATGATTCATATTATTAAGTTCAAACTGGGTAATAGCAGTGTGTAAGGCTTCACCAGTAAGTCCGGATGCTTTAATACGTTGATATTCCCTATCCATCGCACTCATCCCGCATGCAACGAAAAATACAAAGGTAAAGAGCACAGAAAAAAAATACTTAAGTTTTGCCATTACTTTCATTATATAGCAATAGCAATTTTAACTCAATATAAATTTTTAAAAAAAGCAAAGAAAAAACTTGCAAGATCGCAACAAAGAGGGGTATAATAAGTTTTATAAGGTATAATAAGTTGAGGGAGAGAAAGAGATGAGAAAGAATAGGTTGATAGCGATGATGATAATACTGACGCAAGTAGTGGGTATATTGCCGGCGCAAGAACTAAGAGAAGATGTGCGACGAGGGATGAGGAGATTGGAGATATATTTAGATCGAGCGTCTCGAGAGCGAAGCGTGATGAGTTGGGAGCAGATAGCGGTAGCGGGATTAGAAGCAGCGATGATGGAATGGGAGATGG
>Ga0123355_10009650_pt1 | contig 14709 bp, 12 predicted proteins | sample TergutEmb28metaG_3_FD_89872 | JGI IMG/M metagenome (GOLD analysis project Ga0123355, IMG submission 89872) | Embiratermes neotenicus P1 segment gut microbial communities from Petit-Saut dam, French Guiana - Emb289 P1 | ecosystem: Host-associated > Arthropoda: Insects > Digestive system > Gut ...
ATTACCGCACTCACAAGCGTCCGCCACCTGTCTCTATCCTGGGCCAGCCCAATCCAATCCATATACCCACATCCCACTTCCTGGAGATCCATCCTAATATTATCCACCCATCTACGCCTAGGTTTCCCCAGTGGTCTCCTTCCCTCCGGTTTCCCCACCAAGACCCTATACACCCCCCTCTCCTCACCCATAATTCACGTACACACTATGTTTAAAATGTAATAAAGTGCCTTAGCTATATTTATAACAAGCTAGTAGCGTGACAAATAACTAAATTCGCAAAAATTGCATTTTCAAAATATACTGTCACACAAAAACTGTGGGTGATAGAGCAATTCTAATAACATATTTGAATTCAGCGTGGACAAATGCATAAGAAACACAAATTAGTTGTCAGGTGACTTAAATTATGTTTACCTGTGTTATTTTTAAGACGGATAAATTTTTAGTCGCGTTCGCAAAATTGTTAAAAGCGACTGTTAGTTTCGTCATGCCTGCCTGCCTGCCTGCCTGCCTGCCTGCCTGCCCGCCCGCCCGCCTGTCTGCCTGCCTGCCTGTCCATCCGTCCGTCTGTCTATGTGTCAGTCTGTCTGCAAGGAACAACTCGGCTCCCACTGGCCGCATTTTTATGAAATTTGGTATTTGAATATTTTTCGAAAATGTGCCTAGAAAATTCAAGTTTCACTAAAATATGACAAGAGTAAAGGGTACTTTACATGAAGGCCTATGTGCATTTTAATTATATCTCATTGAATTTTCCTTACAGTGAGAATTTAAAAAAAAAATTGTAGAAAAAATCAAAATACACATTTATGTTCAACGGTGTTTGTTGCGGAAATCGTACCGTTTATTAGATAATGTGGAAAAACATGGTACAGCCAGGCAAGCCACAGACTACAATATAATACGGCGCATACGCGTTGCATGTTGATAAATAAGGCTACAGACACACACTCAGAATATGTAATACTTATTGCTTTTCCAAGGCGACATTGGTTAAGTGAACGCCCCTCAATATTACGTTGCGCAAGCTGTACATTGCCTATCTTGTTATGGAGTTATGGAGTTTATAATTTGATAAACATAAGCTGTAATAACTATTAATGAGTAACAGGCAAGGCTACCAGACGGAATGTGACAGTTTATTAAAACACTCCTTTGACGTTCGGAATGATCGAGGAAAGCCGCAGAATACAAGTCTGCTCTAATGGCCTCTAATAGTGATCAAAATTCTGTACCTCACTGAAACGAGTCAGAAATTAACTGTCTGCTAATACGCTTCACTTGACAGCGTTTCTCCTAGAAAGCACCGGATAATGACACGACATTGTACCAGCTACTTCCGACCTATCCGTCATAATTCTTGCATCTCATTCGCCGCTAAATTTCGTCTGCAGATGGTACGGAATAATTAATTAATCCTCAAGTGTAATGAAATATAAGCAACGTGCCCCTCATTCCGGAAACACTGTACTATGCACACCATAGAAGCACTGTTTATGGTAAAATTAACAGTGGATCAAATGAATGCCAACATTTGATTCTTGTCTTCTCTAAAAACTTAAAAAGCAATAACACAAAACACATACTGTGCGTTGTAAGGATGAGAAGCTTCAATTTTTGTGGCATCCTAAGCCGTTTCGATTGGTAGAAAGATAGCCCACGTTTTTGACGAGCTTAGTGCCTCCAGATTCAGGATCAGGAAATGATACCATCTCATCTCTCTCAATCTTTTGTTATGGAAAAAAACCTACTTTAGCGTAAAGTGTTAAAGACATATGGGCCCAAGCAATAAGAAGAAAAAAATCTGGGGAATATTACACAGTGAGGACATCCACAATATACAGGGTTATTCATAAGTCCCTCCGGGATTTCCGAACTCGACTGCGCAACAACCAAAACAGACACGGCAGGAAGGAGCATATAAATAGATAGAGAATATCTCCAAGTTTTTTTTTTTGTACTAGGGGCCTTGGTGTACTTGCAGGTTCCACCTCTAGGGGGTAGTCGTGACGAAAAATGGCGTTCACAGTGAATAAGAAAGCGTTCTGTGTCTCGGAATTTGCCAAAACTGAGTCAATTGTGACGGTGCAACGGAGGTTTCGGATCATGTACCACACAGAACCACCTACATACAAAACAATTCGTGAATGGTACATGAAATTCCAGCAGAGTGGCTGCCTATGCGCTGCGAAACGAAGTGGCCGTCCGGGCCCATCGGCTGAGAATGTCGAGCGTGTGCGAGAAGCGTTTGTCAGGAGCCCCCAGAAGTCAACAACCCGCGCGAGCGAGCAGCTGTAAGGCTGGACAAAAACTTGGAGCGATTCTCTATCCATTGTATGCTTCTTTCTGCCGTGTCTGTCTTGGTTGTTGCGCAGTCAATTTTCGAAATCCCGGAGGGACTTATGACTAACCCTGTATACTGCATGTTTAAAATTCTACAGCCATTGAATCAAAAGGGATGAGTTTGGTTAATGCGTAAAGAAAACATTTTACGAAATTTGGTGAGAAAACTTAGACAAAAGACTATCATGAAGGCACAGAATCATACAACGTGAAGTATTTAACTGGAAGAGGGCATGATTTGGTATATATCTGGCGCACACTTATAAATATTCGTATTTCACCAGAGAGAATTTTGTTGAACAATAGAATAAATAACAAATACGCAAAGTCAAATCAGGGCTTTGGAGTTAGTTCTTTATATAGACGACGGTCATGTTCTTAGTTGAGGTGTCAGTAGTGACAAACATCCTATAATTAGGCAATTACTCGGCACTTTCCTAAAACGTTTGAAAGTTTCTGGACAGGAAATAAAATTCTGGGAAATATCGCTGGAAGAGACACATTAGCAATGGGTATTCCACATTTTCGCTCACAGAATATTAACTTGTCATGCTTTACTCACCCCAAAACAGGTAACTTCAATTTATGTCATACATGAAATTAAAGTTCTTGGAAGTACAAATCAATATAGGACAATTAATTTAGCTTTCTGGGAAGGCTTAAAAACCATAATGACAGCTGAATTAAAACTACTGTTAAGACAAAATAATTGTTACATTTGTAATGTTCATAAAACCTCCAGGTTATAAATTATAAAGTTAATAAAATCTACATTGTAAGAGTGGAAAGCTGAAGAAAAATCTAATTTACTGGACATATAGCATTACTATTCAGCAAAAACAAAGTATATTATGTTTAAAAGTGGGCCGGGATAGCGCAGTCGGTATAGCCACTCCTTACGTGCTGGACGGTCCAGGAATCGAATCCCGGTGGGTGGCGAGATATTCCGCACCTCTCCAAACCGGCCCTGGGTTCCACCCAGCCTCCTATACAATGTGTACCGGGTCTTTCTCGGAGGTAAAATGGCCGGGGCGTGGCGTTGACTACCCACCCATCTAGCGCCAAGGTTAAAGAAAGAGTAGAACTATACCTCTACTCCACCTTTGGACATACGTGGCCTGCTATAGGGTGAAATTTACCTTTATTATATTTAAAAAGCTGATAAAATTAAAAATCATACACAAAACCGGGTAAGTTATCTCAAAGCAATGAATAACAGTCGAAGCCAGAAAGACAGACATTACTGAAAAGATGAAGACTATGATTAAAAAAAACCTCTTACCCTTTAACAATGGGAAAGAAATGAAGACACGGAATTCAATATATGTCTCTCCCGGCTAAATTATTTATCACTGTTGCTCTGTGTTTTCTTCATTACAATGCCCGAGCTCTTTTTCCTCTTTGAACAGGAAAAACCAACATTTAAATTCATTGTCTCCAATTGTTACTATTATAATCTATGCAAAACTGTAAATATTACCGGGTGTTCCTTTATCCCTTATCAAGGTCGGCAGTATTATCACACAGAATGCCGGTACTGTCAATAAATCCCGTGACAGTCATGGTGCTCAGTTTACCGATAAGAGGACCTCAATGTACGTAATTCGCAATGTTGCACCAAATACTTCATTTAACAAGAACATTAAACCAGAGACCTTGTGCTGTTTCAAGGCAATGTTCACAACGAGACCGAAACAGTACGGAAAAAAATTCCTCGCTCAAAAAATTTTTTAACATTTCTGCACTTAAAAATTTTTCGCATAATAACCTAAGAAAATGAGCAACGTCCAAAAAGACCGAAAATCAATATTTGCCTAAAACATTAGGCAATAGAAGATGGTCTCTAACATTCGTAACTGTCACTAAGACCAAGTTTTGTACTACTATATTGCAAGAAATTTTCCGCCAAAACGGTGCTGAGAAATTTAAGGAAAATCTAGCGACGGAATTCAATGGAGTGACAAATTTTGTCGTCAGAAGTCAATTCGTGGATTTAAAAACCTCCCCGAGGCACACGTTCAACTGAGTGCCTAATATTCTCAATATCGGTTTCTAATCTCAAGTGCAATCATATTAGAAAATGTAGAGTACTGTTCAAACCAAGCTACAAGACCTAGGTCACCATCTGAATCATCTTATTCTAACTTCATTCTGATGAAAAGGTTTCAAATATATATACATATATATAGGTGGCCAAACTAGGAAAAAAGTCAATATTTCTTTCCAGTTCTTAGGTGTGCCCTTATTGTGTTATGCTTCATTTTTCACATTTTTTTACTTTATCTGGTACATTTTACGCCCTGATCTAAGCCTCCAGACTCCAGCAACGAAACGTCTTTGTCCTCAGCACGAATGTTTGTCGAATATAATAACACCCACTTCAGAAACAATGTGCAGGCAATTGAGCATGTCTTGCAAATTACTCCAACCCGATAAAACAAAAGAAAGTAATTTGGTTTTTGACTTAAATGCCTCAAAAGGAACAAGCGGAGACATTTTACACTGTACTGATGGAATAATTCTTTCAGTTACTTACTTATGCAAAATAAAATGGGATTCATAAAAACCTCTTCATAAGACACAAGAATCCCTGATGTACTTTAAATATTTTGTAACTTTTCCTTTGATATTACACAAAAAAGAAGAGCAAAGAGTCACCATAAAAAAGCCTGTCATCTTCTAAACACATCACTCCGAAACCTACACAGCCAGAAGACTACAAAGGTATACTTTTTCCCTTCGGCATTTTGCTAACTAATATTATGAAACTACATTCTAACCAAGAAAATAAGCCGGCGAGTAGAGTAATGGAGTTTTCTGGGTGGGGAGTTTGGAGGACAGGAAGAAATGTGGGCGGGAGAGAGGGAGGAAAAAGGGAGGGAGGGAGAGAGTGATGTATAGAGAAGGATTGACTATTTTGTCACTACCAAGATATAAGGAAAGAGAATCACAAAGTTTTTTAAAGCAAAATTTTTTTCTTCCCACAGGCGTGCGAAAAACTTTGTTTTCTGTTAACTTAGGGAGAGAAAACCGGAGATAGGGAGAAAAGAATAGAATGAGATTCGGCAGGGGTGACCACCATGAAATGATAGGCTATATGATGTAGACGACTTACGGATTCGAAGGGGCGGATATAATTCTTTGCTTCGATTGTATCCACAACAGTGAATATAAGTAATGCCGATCAAACAGATCAGACCTCCTATGTGCGCGAAAATTCTGTTCCCCAGAAATGTCTATCACATAAAATTTGCTCTAATGGTTCCAGACATGGTCAGCAGCCCGACAGTGTTCCGGCGGAAAATTCTAGAAGTTGCTAGAAAACTCCAGAACGCGCGGGAACCCAAAGCCAAGTCTTCACGCGGGATTTGAGTTTTGCTCATCTAAAAGTTTTTATGTGATTTTTGTGTTTATGTGATTCAACTGAGTCTGGAATGATTCAAACGAAATCTAAGTAATAAACTGTTTCATTAAAAGGAACAACAATTTTATCTCAAGGACACAGTCATCATAAACAAATAACTTAATAAATACCAATGTTACGCCTCCGAAGAGAACTGGGTGTCTTGGAGATTTAGCCCATTTTCTTCGTAAAGTAAAGCTCTCTTCCAGTCTAGCATGCTATAAAATATGCTGGATGTATGGTAGCAAATCTTATGTTGCATCCTGCATGGACCCGGCGGGGAACGTGTCTTGGATATTGTTCCCAGGAGGGACGGAGCTCGGAACTCCGGTTAAGACGGGGAGTCGGGCAGGCCGCATACACACTCAATAATTCCCAAGTAGAGTGCACTGGAGTTTTATTGTGCGTAATTAGGGAATTATTGCAGTTACAACTCAACTGTATTGGTGACAAATCTCGCCAGCAAGCTGTTCATTACCGTTAACACTCATTGACCGTCCAGCTTCATTCTCTGTTGCTCAGTCACTGTTCGAGATACACAGTTGACTTCTGCAGAACAAGGCAGCTATTGCTACATGCGTTAATCCTCACACTGCTCGCGCGATGAAGACTTAGCGCGTCCAGTTATAAACAAAAAGAAATAGAAGGAAATTATATTCCTCCCATACCTGGTCTGCTTACTAGGAAATGGAAGTGTAAACAAATGGTATGAGTTACAGAGAGGCGAGAACTGAGCATAATAAAATTAAGCTTATGACTTACATACAGTACATACAAGAATGCTAGAAAGAAAAGAAAGAAAACCACAACAAAAAATTAATATGTGTCAACTACAAAACACTTAGAAGAAAATATGGCCTTATGAAAATATTTCGAATCGTGAGGAATAAATTAAGGATATAAGGAGGAAAATAAGTAAAAAATTTAGGACCATACACAAGGAGTTTTGTAGTTTATGCAGGCCAAGTAGTGTTATTACAGGTGAGAAATTCAGAGGAATAAAGACTGATTAGGCGTGAAGCCCGAATGGGACGAGTAATGCATAGAAAATTTCAGCCGGGAAAGATCTTAGAAAATTAACATGTGAAAGAATGGAAACAAGATAAAAAAATTAACATTTGGTAGATTTATGGAAAGTTGGCAAGACAATCGTGGATCGGAATGATTTCCAAGAATGCACTTTTGTATCAGTGGTGATGAATTTTGGGATTCGGCTCACAAAACTGTACTTCAACGTTAACGGTTCTCCTATCATTCTATAAAACTGTTGCATGAATTGCCATGAATATAAATGTAGACTGAAATAATGTGGATTGCCAACTTGATGCAACAAGGTAATTTTATTGATATATTCTTAGCTCGACATGTTTCGGGTACATATGTCCATCATCAGGAGCATTAGATGTTGAGTTGCAGCATACGGTTTTCTGCACCAAGTTTTTGGATGGGTGGTGGTCTTGAGAGCCGCTGCGTAGGTCGTGTGTACGGTGCGGATGGTGCCGTGCGACTCAACATCTAATGCTCCTGATGATGGGCGTATGTACCCGAAACATGTCGAGCTAAAAATACATCAATAAAATTACCTTGTTGAATCAAGCTGGCATTCCACAGTATCTCATGAGGAAGATGCACGGTCAAACAACCCTCAAATGTAGACTGGTCGATTTTCGCCTTACAGTGGTTAGGAACTCGTCCGTAAGATCGCTGTGTTACTTTCGGAGTTATACTCCACAGCGCTTGCATGGATATGCACGGTATTTGGTCCGGAATGCTTCTTTTCCTTTCCTTTTGAATCTACTAAATGAAGACAAACTACAGTCCAGTTCCCATGTCCTGAAACTTGCACTTGCAGGCCGAGGAAGTGGGGAAAGACGAAGGAAAAGGGAGGCGCAGGGTATGTGGCTTGTGTCTGTTTTATGGCACAAGATGTCAGTAAAAAATAAACAGTCCCAAACATATCGGCCGCTAGAACATTAGCAGCCGACACAGTCACCCTGATGTAAGTAGTATATGCTTTTGCACAGATAGTAGATGCCGAGTCACATACCCTCGCCAGGCGAATACCCACTGCATCCTGCCCGCAGTACATAAATACATTCTATAAGTCTCCAGTTACCAGAAGCGAAGAGTAAATTCACTCGAGCTTTCACGTACAGAGTCTGATATGAATATATACGTATATAAACGGACTTATGGTACTTGCTATTTTATCGTCTGTTACTGAACTTCCAGACTTAAACTTAAATTCCTCTGACAAGTCACGTTTTCGGAGTTCCGAATATATTCCTTCGCAAATAGGCTAGGCCACAGAATGGTGGATGCTGATCGAAAACTTTCATGGGCAAATCCTCATTGTGTTGCTACAGACCGTGTGGTCAGTCGGGACAGGGCGTTCTTTCGTCTAATTTACTCACAAATTAAACTAAAATACTCTTGAGAACCGAAACGGGATTTCCAGGAAATATATTGATATGTTTAGTGTTCCTGTGTAAATTAAACGTCCAGTTTACACTTATTTAAGGGCCGAATCGATTCTGTGTTCTGTTTTATAACCTAACCTGGAAGATGAGGAAGGTCTTAAGAAGAAACTATAAAGGTGCGTCACAGTCCACTGGTAGAGGTCCGGAGACTTTCGTGTTGCGATTTCATGTGATTTACACAAGAACGTGAGGTTTCGAATAAAAGGAGACTATCATAACATCACTTCAAGACATTTGAGGCTTTCGCACTGATTAAGTTTCATATTTAATAGCTTGTGATATGACATAGTGTACGTAGTCTGATAGACAATAAGAAGCGACAGAAAAAAGATGCATAAAACTTTATAACTTGATACAATTATACAGGGTTATTCAAAATGATTGTCGGGGTTTTGACAACTTGTCATACACAATACACTGGAGATAGGAGTAAAAGTGTTTTATATTTAACAGAACAACGCTCCAAGATTTTGTTACATAACTTACAAGTGCTCTTTGAGAATGTCTAGATCCATCGGTGGAACTACATACTCCTATCGCAAGTGTATCATACACAATACACTTGAGATAGGAGTGTGTAGTTGCATCGATGGATCTAAAAATTCTCAATGAGCACCTGTTAGGTATGTAACAAAAACTTGGAGTATTGTTCTATTAAACAAATAAATAAATATATATATATATATACTCCCATCCCAAGTGTATTGTGTATGACAAGTTGGTAAAACCCCGACAATCATTTTGAATAACACTGTATATACACAAGCTGATAACAAAGTATATTTAGGAAGGATCTCCTACTGACATAACAGATTGTTATTCGTGACGTTCTCTTACATTTAGGGGAAATCAAGAGGCAACTGAAAGGACACACAACACTTGTTTACAGTAAGAACTACAGAGCACACATCGTGAACAAGACCGGTAACAAACAGAAGAACACACAAGAAAAAGATCAAATTCCCTACACCGACAAAACTCTAATTCCAACATTCTTCTGCAATGATATATTAATTCAATAATAAGGTCGCCGTACACAGATGGCTTCTTGAGAGAAACTGTTGCCTTGTGAATGTTGTCTTGTCTTTGAAAATGAAGGGCTTCTCCTTTCACGAAATTTACCTTTCTCGAGTGACAATGCGTCAGTTGCTTAGGGAAGGAAGTAAGGCACAAAGGCGGAATTGGCCAATCCGAAGACACAGATATAAATATTCCTCCACTCCCCAAACCAATTCCCCACCCTCGGTTTCAGCCACTCAGGATTCAACGAGTAGGGTAGGCAAGTAAAAATATAAGAATAAAGAAGTCTGGAATGAGTAAAACTAATTTAAATCAGAATTAAAGAAGAGTATTGTGAAGAGGTTGGGAAGGAAAATTTGGTTCTGATACTTGAACCAGAAACGAAATAGTTTTATTCACTCCAATTCAAGCTTGCTGTTGAGATAAGTTTACCATAATTTTTGCCAGAAGGAGAGACGAATAGACCCATTCATAGTTACCATTCCTGTTTAGTATTATTCAGAAGACATACAAATTGATTTTTGTGCATGGATTCTACGCTGAACCACAGAAATGGACTTTTGGCGACCCTCGGCTCGAATCTCCAGGAAGGACAAAATTAGAAATACTATTATTAAACAAAAAATGAATATAGCAAGGTCTCTTTTAGACGATATTGAAACCAAACAACTTCAATGGTATGGACATATTCAAAGAATGGAAGAGGGGAGATTACCAAAAGAATTTATGAAATGGAGCCCACCAGGAAGAAGAAAACGAGGTAGACCTAAACTTACCTGGGCGGAAGGGATTAAAGGGCTGATGGGAGAAAAGGGATTAAAGGAAGAAGACTGGAATGACAGATGCAACTGGAGGAAAAGATAACATAATTGTCAAATGGGCGCAGGAATATATGGAAACATTGTACAACCCGCTAAATAAATAAAATTCTACGCCGAAATTTGTCTCAATGTTGCTTGAAGATGAACTCGTTTCTGGAAACAACGGTCCTAATTAAGTTGAACTCGCTGCCCTGACTCGTGTTTTACACAAAGAGCACACAAACAGTAAGATACAATATGATATGTAAATATGGTATTTATGCTGAACCATTACTTTTCAAAAAAAGCAATAAATTTGTGTACAAATTCGGTCGCAATCATTTGTCTCTGTGTTTTTAAAAACTGCACAAGTGCGATATAAGACCAGCTTCGTATTAAATGACCAATGTAATTATGACACTTCTGTTTCCAGTTGAGAATGGGGCTCGAATCTTAGCCCCAGATCAATTAGTACTGACATTTGCGTGGCTTCCTTAATCAATCCGAGAAAAATTCTGAAACAGTCCTTTCAAACAGGCCACATATCAAGACGCAACTTGGATAGGAAACATCTGTTGCTGTTAAAAAAGCAGCTCTCAGTATAAACACATATACACCATGAAGATAAATTCTTACCACGAATCTTTGTAGTGATAAGTAAAATGTTACCACTTCAAGTGAAACTTACATAATACCGTTTATTTTTAAGTAATGTCCATATTTTGGAGTAATGTTCACTTACACGGTCAGCATTACTACCCAAAACAAACAAACAAACAAACAAACACACTAACAAATACAAGCAAAAAAAGTACATCACAAAACGAAATAAATAATGAAATTTACGCAATTAAAATGGACAAAATTATAATTTTACTGCACATTAAGCAAATTTTTAACAGTTCCATAAACAGAATACAGTACACAATATAAAATCTGATTAAAGGAGATGTATTGTTTTATAAATATATTAACAAATCCGAAAAGAAAATTAGCAGCTGATGAGCATCTAGAAGAAGATTCTAGTGCCAACAGGCAACACAAAGTTCAGAAGACCCTCTAAGATTCAGAGTAGGAACTCAAAAGCAAAATGTACCAAAGACAAAATTTGAAACCAAGGTAAACATTAACTAGAACCAGAGATTAAAAAGTGATGCCTCTTCTCAAGTAATAAAGGTTAAGTAAAGTTTGCCCTAGAGCAGGTCACGAAGGCCCAGAGAGGGAGTAGAGGTATAGTTCCACTCTTCCTTTAACCTCGGTGCTAGATGGGATGTTGGGTGGTCAGCACCACTCTCCGGCCGCTTTACCCCCCGGGAAAGACCCGGTACCGATTGTATAGGAGGCTGGGTGGGCCCCAGGGCCGGTGTGGACGGGTATGGAAAATCTTGACCCTACCAGGATCCCCAGACCGTCCAGTCCGTAGCGAGTCGCTACACCGACTGAGCTATCCCACGTAATTCAAATCAATTTTTAATTCGGTTTTCTCTCTCAGTGCTGACTAAAGAGGCTAATGACCACGTACAAAATCAACAATAGTGCACAGAAATAATGTATTCATGATGAATATATAGGCACACATACAAACATTATGCATAACAAGACAGGCAATGTACGTAGATCGTAACAATGAGGTGCGTTTGTGCAACCATTGTTGGAGTGGAAAAGCAACACATATTACATATTCCGAGTGTTTATTAGCAGCCTTAGTTACCCAGCATACAAAGAGCATGCGCCATGCTACCATCTGTGGTCTTTCCGGTTCTACCATATTTTTCCACATCGTCTCATTAACGGCAAGATTTTCGTGGTTAAAAAAAATATTTCACATAAAATGTGTTTTTTCTCTATAACTTTTGTCTCAAAACGTTCCTCATTCTAAGAAGAAATGAGTAAGATATGATCAAAAATGTATATCGGTCTTCATGTAAAGTACCCGTTATTCTTGTCAGATTTTATGAAACTTGAATTTTCTCAACAGACTTCCGAAAAATCCTCTAAATATCAAACTTCAAGAAAATCCATATAGTGTGAGCCGAGTTGTTTGTTCCATGCGGACGGACAGATGAACAAATATGACGAAATTAATAGTCGCTTTTCGCAATTTTGTGAAAACTCCTAAACAAATAAAAAAATAACGCAAGACAAGAAAGAAGGAAGTACATTCAGTTACCCAACAAATCAGATTTGGAATGAGAAAAAACTGTACGTAAATATAAATAATATAATTTCAGTACTGATAATGCAACTTGAATGGATGGAGTATAGAGATACAAGTGCTGATGACCAGTATTTTACGAACCGCAGTTTCTTTCTACATTTATTACTGTAGCCACAAACGACACTAAAGCCGATACGCATAGTAGAAGGAATACTTTTCCATGCGAAGTCGATAAAGAACATAGAAACGACTCTAAGATTCAAAATGGGAACAGGAAGAACAACAGTGTACAAAAGGACAAGACAAAATTTAAACCACAGTAAATATGAATAAAAAGAGCAGTCTACCATATTTGGAATATCCAGCCACTTTAAGTTTCAGGCACCCGCAAGAATGTTGCAGCTCAGTTATAATCTTTCCTTTCCTCACATTTATGTTCTATTAACCTTTTAAAGCCTACCGGTTGCGTGATGCACCAACAAGTTTAACATTCAACAACTGTACGCTCTGCCCACACTGTATTTATGTGTTTTGTATTTATATGAGAACAAACAGCGACTTGTGCAACTTACAGAATAAACTGATTGGTTTTTATAACCGAGATAAAAAGTGTTTACAGCGCGGTACGGACTGGGCCTTTAAATAAAGCAGTCTGCGCTTCGTCTTTAAAGGGTTAAAGTGGTCCGTAAGTTTGCTTCACCAGGCGTGCCATCTGTTGAGAGGTGTATGAAATATCTGCAGTTTCTGAAGGCCAAGCAGAATGTATTCAAAAGGCATAAGGTCCATTTTAGACACTTCGTCGATGACGTTAAGGACCAATTTTATGACGTGCATAAAAAACTAGTTTCTTGGAAACATTCTAGCTCTTATACAAAACACTCAAAACCATGCCGCTGAAAAAAAAAAGTCATTGGCAACTTGAATATAAAAATAAATACGTGATAGTGCAATCCATGTACAGACAGGCCCACAATTTAATAGTACAAATTCAAAAAGGACTGCAAAGTAATGCAATGAATGGAATTAATTATGCGACCCTTGAAGACGGGACCGATAGATTATGTTAATGAAATGTAACCAATTAAATTATACATACCATGTTCAAAAAAAAAAATTATTTTCATCAAAATTAATATCCCGAAATGTCAAACTACAAATTTATAACACGTTAATTTGCCCAACAGTAAATTACGCCTCCGAAACATGGGTACTTACGGAAAGAATGACAAACTGATGTCTTTCGAAAGAAAGATCATGAGGAAAATATTTGGTCCTACAAGAACAAATGATGGCTACTGGAGGATTAAAACTAATCAAGAAACAAATTATATATTCAAAGGAAAAAATATAATTGGGTTTATTAAAAAACAAAGATTAAATTGGTTAGGCCATGTTGAAAGCATGGCTGAGGATAATAAAGTACGGAAGATTAAGAGATGGAAACCCATGTCTAAAAGACCAATTGGAAGACTTAAAACACGTTGGGAAGATGACGTTTTGGAAGATAAAAAGAGCATAAACATAGGCAATTGGAACAAAGTGGCACAGAATAGAGATAGTTGGAAGAAAGTGGTTGAGCAAGCCAGAAACTTATATAGGTTGTAGCGTTTTATAACAAGAAGAAATCATACAGGAAAAATTACGATGTGTACTAGATACACTTAACGCTCGAGTTTAAACATAATGCATGCCATGTTTGATTTTGTATTAAATAGAAAGACGAAAAATATTCAGATATGATGTTCATTGACGGCTTCGGTGGTCTAGGTGTAGCGTGCTGGCCTTTAGTACCTAAGTTTGCGGGTTCAAACCCCGCCGAAGCCGTCGGATTTTTAGGGCGAAAAAAATCCTCAGCACGCCTTCCTTCGGAGGGGAAGTAAAGCCATCGGTCCCATGTCGTAGATTTGCGGCATGTAAAAGATCCCTAAATTTAAGTGGAAGTCGGAATTTAGGCAAAATTACTACCGGACATCTTTCTCGCACCTTTCGCTGCTAGAATCTCTCGCGTCATTATGGACGGAGGCACCTGGCGGCTAACGTGGGAACGTCTAAAGGCGGGGGAAAGGAATGACAAACTACCCCCAAGAACTTTCCCAGGATGCAGTGTGCCAGAGCCATACCGGTCACATGACTGGGCTCTGGTTCCTGCCAAGCCCGGCCTTCAAGACTGAATACTAATGAATGAATGATGTTCAGTGTCAGTCATGACAGAGGTAACTTCAGTGACGTGTGGATGAGTCGATAAGAATACGAAACAACTGCATGGCGAAATATTACTCAGTTCGTAATACACAGAAGGAAGGCTGTGACAATAATATGGCAGCGTCACCCCCACATCCCCTTCCACAAATTTTTTTTTTTTTTTTTTTTTTTTGTTTGTGGCCCAACTCTCTTGTCTAATTTATCGGGAAAAAACATCCAGCTGTGGGGTGAAAAAAAAAAAAGAAACCTGACCACCCCCCGGGGGTGATGTGATAAAACACTACATTCAATCCCCCCCTC
>Ga0123355_10009651_pt1 | contig 14708 bp, 10 predicted proteins | sample TergutEmb28metaG_3_FD_89872 | JGI IMG/M metagenome (GOLD analysis project Ga0123355, IMG submission 89872) | Embiratermes neotenicus P1 segment gut microbial communities from Petit-Saut dam, French Guiana - Emb289 P1 | ecosystem: Host-associated > Arthropoda: Insects > Digestive system > Gut ...
AACATTGTGCTGATATTTCGATTATGGCAGTAAAACTAATAAAAATCACATAGGTAAACATACAACAGCCCAGAAAACAAGACAACTCTGGGCTTTGACAATTGTATCAATGTCAACGTCAAAACGGGCGTAATGACGTTGACCCTCATACAATAACATGGTTATAATTTCCATGTCCAAATAATGCACCCCCTGCACCCGTGTGCATTGGTTCCACAGAAATAAAGAAAGCCTGCATTTATCTGTTTTTTTGACAGAATAAACGCAGGCTTTATAGTTTGCAACCTTTTAACTCTTGGCATCGCCGGATATAATGCTTCCGTCTTTAAAGGTTATGGTCACATTTTTTTCGGAGTGAACTGTTATGTGTTGGGCCGTGGCATACCAAAGTTCCTCATCAAATTCTGCCAGTAGGCCGTCTTGCTGGCCGATGTCAGATAGGAAACGCATAATGGTTTCGCGCTTAATTTCCCTCTTTTGCTTTTCCTCGGCTATCATATCAAGCTGGGTTTTAGCGGTATCGTAGCGTTTGTAGAGAGTATCGTATCGCTTTTGGTAATCGGATTGGTTTTGGCGCGTCTGCCGTGCTTGCCACTGGGGAAGATGAATCAACCGCATCATGGTGGACAATGTAGGGAGTAAAATCGAAGGGTGCATGACGTACATCGCTTGAAGAAATAACATTACAACGGACACCATTGCCCAGTTTATGATTAATGCCTCCGGGTAAACGCAGTACCCGCGCTAAGTCCGAAGTGTTATCAAACTTCCAGCCGCGCTCACGGGCAGACGAGTTTATAAACATCTGCCAACCATGCAACGCCGCGGCAATATTTGTCCTGTGGGCTTCGGTGGCAATACCCAGAGGCTTGTCAAAAAGCCAGTAAACATGAAGCCCGTTACCACTGGATACTATGAATGAAGGTTTCAGCGGTAACGATTCAAGGAACGCCAGTGCTTCGTCAATACTCGCAGGCAACGCAATTTCCTTATGTGCAGGTCCCTTTATATCAATGTCCGACCAGAACGCAGGGATAACCACCACATCATCATTGCCGCCCCGCTGATTTTCACCCAGCTTTTCCTTACGAAGCCCAACACCGTAGTAAACATCATGACTTTCAAAGCGGCTTTCTGCGTACTCTGTTACTGCTTCCGTCTTGGATATCAGGAAAAAAGCCGTGCGCTTGTCGGGCATAGTCCATATGGTTAGATAGCCGTTATTCGCATCCCCATACATGGTTTGCAAAAATTCATGTGCAGTCATACAAAACACCCCTCACGGCCTACGGCCTTGGTTTTTACGATTACACCATCTAGCAACTCTGCTGGAATATCTGCGCCCAACTGCATAAGTGCGTTTTTAGCACAATCCATACAAAGCACTCGTGTAGTCATCAAATCGTTATGGCACTGGTCGGCAAATACATCCGTCAAATCAACCCCAAACTGGCAGTTGCATACCAGGCATAAAGTTTTTACATTGTGCGGTGTAATTTCAATCCGCTTGGTGGCTCCTGTGCGCCTATTAAAATCGTCAATATAAAACAATTTTGCGCCTCCTTTCCGAGGCTCGTTATTTTTGCCTCAATTCTGTAATGCAAAAAATCAATAAATTTGGACAGCAAAAAACTCACTGGAACTTATCCGAGGAGTTTTATTTTTTTGCTGTCCAAAAGAATGCAATTTCGGCATTACACCCACAAGAGGCATAAAAAAATCGCCTCTGAGAAGGAGGAATCCAATATGCAAGAAAACGAACTAACTCGTGCGGCAATGAACTATAAGCTGCTCCGGGAAAAGAAAGATGCTGCTGAGGCAGCCTTAAAAGCCATCAACGAGGACGTTGAAGATGCGATGTTAAAACTTTCGGATTTGATGGTCAGTAACGACATGCCCAGTTTCAGGCACGGCGGGGCGCAGTTCAGCCTATCCACCACAACGCGGGCATCGGCTATTGCAGGCGATAAAGAGACTTTGTATGTCGCACTGCGTGAGAACGGTTTTGGCGATTTGGTTTATGAAACTGTCAACGCAAACCGACTCTCATCTTTTGTACGGGAGCAGACCGACCTAAACGATGACAATCTCCCGGCTTGGCTGGAGGGCAAGGTAAATGTTTATGACAAAACCATTGTCAAACTAACAAAATCTTAGAACATGGAGGAAAAACAATGCCAGCAAAAAAAGAAAACAATGTATTAGCGGTTCAAGACAGCGGCTTCCTATCCCTAGCCAACACAGACTTTGCGGCAATAGCCAATGAAGAACTGGCCGGTTTAGATCTGCAGTTAGAGCGGATTAAGATACCAGTAGGCGGATCTACGGCCTTTGAACTGCCTACAGAAAACGAGGATACGGAACTGGTAAAAGAGTTTTCTGCAGTAATCCTGTACCACCATCCCCTAAATGTATACTACGCTTCAAAGTATACCGGCGGTAACAATCCGCCAGACTGCGGTAGTTACGACGCGCTAAACGGAATAGGAACTCCCGGCGGCGAATGTAAATCTTGCGACAATAATCAATTTGGCACAGGTGAAAATGGCGCAAAAGCCTGCCGTAACAAACGCCGTGTATATCTGTTGCGTGAGGGAGAAATATTCCCGCTACTGCTTACTCTTCCTACCGGCAGCCTAAAAGCCTTTACGAAATACATCAAGACCCAACTAAGCAAAGGCAAAAAATCCAGTGCCGTTGTTACAAGATTTGCATTAAAAAAGGTTAACAATACCGGTGGCATTGCCTACAGCCAAGCAATATTCAGCTTTGACCGGGACCTAAACCCGGAAGAGTGCGCAGCGGTTCAGCCAATTTCGGAGCAGATGAAACAATATGCCATCGGTGTCGGCTTTGATACCGATGCAGCTATATCTGATGATGTGCCGCACTACGATGCCGAAGCCGGGGATGCAATCCAGCCGCTGGGAGGCGGTACAAATGTATAAATGTGTAACTACAACCGCCGAGGTACGAAAGTATCTCGGCGGTGCGGCAGTTGTAGACGGTAGGCAGCTTGTAGCTTTTGACTTTGAAACAGCACCATTTGAGGCTTATCGTAACGAGCCCAAGGCCGCGCTGGATGCTCATAAAAGCATAATTGTGGGGATTTCGTTCAGTGTGGCCGAGGGTGAGGCCATTTATATTCCCTTGGCACATCGCGCTGGCGAAAACATTGACAACCCTACTGAGTTATGGGTTTTCCTTGCTGAGTTTTTCGCAAACAAAAATGTTGTAAAGATTGCACATAATTTGGCCTTTGAGTCAGCCTTCTTATATGCCCTTGGAATTGTAATACAGGAACCGGTCTACGATACTATCGCTGGTGCGCAATTATCCCTTAAAAGTAGTACAGAATTTCGCACACTTGCGGACAGCGGATTAAAAACGCTGGCGAAAGAGTTGCTGGGTGCGGATATGCCTACATTCGGTGAAGTTGCCGGAAACAGGCACTTTGACGAACTGGACTCAAGCGATTCAGAAACCATTCGCTACGCTTGTGCCGACAGCGATTACACCCTACGTTTATATCATTTGGTAAACGGCTGGTTTGATAAATGGCTACCGCGGCATCGTTATATTGTGGAGAATATCGAATCCGCAACATCTGTTTACTGCGGCATTATGCGTTATAACGGCCTGCCTGTGGATGCGGCACTAATGCAAAGCAAGTCTGCTGAATGTGATGCACGTCTCATAAAGCTAAAAGCGGATATTGAGTTCATGGTGGGCGACATAAAAATCGGTGCAAACTGCTCCACCAGCGCGTTTAAAAACTACCTATATAAAGACCTGGGCCTGCCCGTATTAAAAACAACTGCGAAGTACCAGGAGGCAGCCGATGATGAAGCCATGGTGTTGTTATCAGAGTGGTGTGCGCTAAATCGCCCGGAACTTGTACCGCTGTTCAAGTTGGTGCAGGAATACCGCAAGGTGGGTAAGTTAAAAAGCACTTATATTGACGGATATGCTAAACAAATAAATACAGCAACAGGCAGAATCCACCCGGACCTTATGCCGCTTGCCACCGAGACAGGGCGCTTTGCGGCACGGAATCCCAACTGCCAGAATATGCCTCGCGCTGGCGCGGATGAAATTGGGGTTAGGAACTTCTTCACAGCACCAGCGGGTAATGTTTTATTGGCGGTAGATTTGAGTCAAATCGAACTGCGCATAGGCGCTCTTTATTGCCGAGATGAAACCATGTTGCAAGGGATAGTGAAATTATAGTTTCCATCCTGGGCCGCTTGTTTTCGCCTCGGATAATGCGATAACAAACATTAGGCTCTAGGCAGGCTTTAATAGCAAGTTTGCTACGATTCCACCCCTTACGATCCATATACTCTTTTACTTTGCAAGCAAGGGTTAAATCTTCTTCTTCATCAAACTCATACATAAATTGCACACGAAAAGCCTCGGCGCGGTTTTCGGTCGCAGCGTCCCTACCCACAGAAGGGGAAGATGACGTAGTTTGTTTTAACGCAAGTGCATGCATACTTCCCCTCCCTTCTGGGCATACTAAGCCGAGTTTATTTTCATACTTGTACTATATATTGTATGCATAACATTTATACATGTTCACAAACAACGTTTTAATATTGTGCATTTTCTCAATTAAGTGGGCGCAAGTTCTTACGAACTACAATGCACACTATCTAGTGCCTGTTGCATGAAACGGGCATAATCCCCTATGTTTACATAATAGTTATGAAGACTCGAAAATATGACAGATATCCGCTCTTTGAGGCGGATTTTTTCATGGAACGCAAAAAGACCCCAAAGATTTAGTCACCTGTAAAAAAAATCTGTCGAAGGGAAATGTCTTGTCCCATTCATTCGATTTTTTTTATAGTGGCTAAATCAATGAGGTCATCGATTCGCAGTTGTATTTTTCAAAACCGTTATAAAAAGATTATCTCAATGTCAAGCGCGTGTCAAGGTTGAGTGCATCGAAATTAGATAGATAGACAAAAAAAATTCTATCAATGCGCACAATTCGTTAAATTGCGCGTTTTTACAGCGTTTTATTAATGATTTGCAATGCAGGAAAGTTGTCTTTGTAGTAATTTATGTGTCGATAAATACGGCTTTTCAAATATGTAATGGAGAAAGTAATGTCCCACTTCGTGAGCAATAAGAGGCATTAAGCTTCCTGTTTTAAGTGCCATATTTCCTGGAATATCAATAATCATAGACCGCTATATGTCGTTTTGACCACAGTATCTTTAATTGGGTCGCCTACTGTGTCGCCTACGTTGTCGGCAATAACGACTGAGTTGTGTGTGGAAAATACCGTATGGAGAGTCTCGCGAGTCAAACAGTCTAATTTATCATCATCAAAATATCAGCAAAGCACTCACTCTATCTTCACAGATAAACTTCATATTAATAAATACCCTCTCAGTGTGAGAAAAATAATATTTATTCCTAACCCACTAAATCATACTAAATCCCACCATACCCATTGTAATCTATATCACTTTGTGCTATCCTTGTAAATGAATAGGAAAATTTGACGGAGGACTCATATGGAACACGAACCATGGGTAAATCTGGAGGATATAGCAAGGCATTTAAGTGTAAGCAAAGACACAATCCGCGCATGGATTAAAAAGGATAAAATCCCCTATACCCGCGCTGGGAAGATGTATAAATTCAAAATCTCGGAAGTTGAGGAATGTTTGCGAAATGGCAATCTGGCCGAACCACCAAATAATTAATCATCTACAATAAAGACAGGAGCGTATACATGGCTCGACTTGAAGAACTAACCGTTGGTGCTAATGTGTTAGGGTTATCCGGGAACTCCCCCGTAACTATCATAGCCACACGCTGGCACGGCTCGACATTGCGCGTAACACACCGAAACGCAAAAGGGCAACTAGCGGAAGATATGTTGTATAGAGATGATGAAGTGCGGCTTACCCTCCAGCAGGAGAGTTTACCGTGGAGTTTTGATGCAGACGCGAATATGATGCGTCTCACATCCGAAGCCTACCGCATAAACCTTGCACACTTATTTGACCCGTACCTAGCAGTACATACATCATCCATAGAACCTTTACCACACCAGATTTCCGCTGTTTATCAAGAAATGCTACCTCGCTTACCTCTACGTTACATTTTAGCAGATGACCCTGGCGCAGGCAAAACAATTATGACTGGGCTTTTCTTGAAAGAACTAATGGTGCGCGGCGACCTTAAACGCTGTCTTATTATCTCTCCTGGCAGTTTGGCAGAGCAGTGGCAAGATGAACTTAGCAGTAAATTCGACATTCGTTTTAGAATTCTCACAAATGAACTCATAGAATCCGCCGGAAGCGGAAACGTATTTCTTGAAGAAAATCTTTGCATCGCCCGCTTGGATAAATTATCTCGCAATGAAGCGTTACAAGAAAAGTTAAAGGTTACCGACTGGGATTTGATTGTATGTGACGAAGCACACAAGATGTCTGCCACGGTTTGGGGTGGTGAAATTAAACGCACTAAGCGTTTTCAGCTTGGGCTTCTCCTGTCCGAAATTACGCGCCATTTTTTGCTTTTGACGGCAACGCCGCACAATGGCAAGGAAGAGGACTTCCAACTTTTCATGTCTTTAATCGACCAAGACCGATTTGAAGGAGTTACTCGTAGCAGTAACCATACTATAGATATTTCTGATGTTATGCGGCGCCTTGTAAAGGAGGATTTGTTGAAGTTTAATGGGCTACCGTTGTTCCCACCACGGTATGCATATACTGTAAATTATGACCTTTCGCCCGCCGAGGCACGGCTCTATTCGGCTGTTACTGACTATGTTCAAGAAGAATTTAACCGCGCCGACCAGCTTAACAGCGACCGCAGAGTTACCGTTGGATTCGCGTTAACAATATTACAGCGCAGGCTGGCATCCTCCCCAGAGGCGATATTTCAGTCTTTAAAGCGTCGCCGGGAACGCTTAGAGAATCGACTTGCAGAAGAAAAAATCGGAAAACGCGCAGACGAATATAACAATTCCGCTTTTGTAGATTACGATGATGACGATATGCCTTCATCCGAACTTGAAGATACAGAAGAAGAAGTTGTAGACCAAGCAACTGCGGCGCAAACAATATCAGAACTGGAAGCGGAGATATCCACACTTAAAAAGCTGGAGCGCATGGCAAACGAAGTGCGCCAAGGCGGTGATGATCGTAAATGGGCAGAACTTTCACAGCTTCTGCAAGACAATGATAAAATGTTTGGTAGCGATGGTTTCCGTGAGAAACTGATTATTTTTACTGAACACAGGGACACTCTACGTTACCTCACCGAGAAAACCCGCTCACTAATAGGCAATGATGAAGCCGTTGTGACTATCCACGGCGGAATGCTTCGTGACGACCGCCGCAAGGTAGAAGGTTTGTTTAGGCACGATAAAGAAGTGCGAATTTTAATAGCCACTGATGCGGCCGGCGAAGGTATAAATCTGCAACGTGCGCATTTGATGATAAATTATGATTTGCCATGGAACCCAAACAGGCTTGAGCAGCGTTTTGGGCGAATACACCGTATCGGGCAAACAGAAAAATGTCACCTATGGAACCTCGTGTCCAAGGAAACCCGCGAGGGAATGGTGTTCCAGCGGCTCTTTGAAAAATTAGAGCAGGAACGCGAAACCCTTAAAGGAAAAGTTTTTGATGTCCTTGGCAAAGTTACCTTTAACAATGAATCATTGCGTGATTTGCTGATAAAAGCAATCCGCTACAATAAAACTGAAGATGCACGTAATGAACTGTATAATGTTGTAGACAGTTCACTTGAACATGAAAGACTTAAGGGCTTGATACAAGAACACGCGCTAACGGCAGATACCATGGATGTTTACCGTGTTATGGCTATTCGTGAACACATGGAGCGCATGGAAGCGCATAAACTCCAGCCGTATTTTATTGAATCATTTTTCATAGAGGCATTCCAGAGCCTTGGTGGTAAAATTCGTCCAAGGGAAAAGGGACGTTATGAAATAACCTCTGTACCCTTTGCTATCCGCAACAGGGATATGCTTCTTGGCGGCCAAATCCCAGTGCAGCCTCGTTATGAGCGGGTTTGTTTTGATAAACCCTATATTCATATACAAGACCCCAACTCAGCCCCCGCAGATATGATTGCGCCGGGGCATCCTTTGTTGGAAGCAACTATTGACCTTGTGCGAGAGCGGAATGCAGATGTATTAAAGCGCGGCACGGTTTTTGTAGACAACAGCGACTACTCCACCGAAGCCCGCCTGCTTTTCTATATTGAAAACTCTGTACAAGACGGCATGATTTTGCAAAACGGAAGCAAGAGGGTAATTTCCAGGCAGGTCAATTTTGTGGAACTTACAGAAGATGGCACATCATCAAACGCTGGATATGCACCATATTTGGATTATGATGCGCCAAGCGAAGAAGAATATCAGAAAATCCGCGATTTCATAAATAAGCAAGACTGGTTAAAGGCTGATGTGGAAGATATGGCCATGGACTATGCACTTTCGCACATAATCCCCGCACATATATCTGAAGTGCGCCAGCGGAGGCTCAAACTCATAGACAAGACGATAAAAGCCGTGAAGGACAGGCTAACTGCCGAAATTCAATATTGGGACTTTCGTTCAGCGCAGTTAAAAGAACAAGAGCAAGCTGGAAAACCGAACGCCAAACTTAACTCCATGCAGGCATCTCGCCGCGCCGATGAATTGCAAGCGCGTATGCAACGCCGCTTGGAAGAGTTAGAAAAAGAAAAGCAAATGTCAGCTGCTCCGCCTATGGCGGTTGGTGGTGCAGTAGTAATTCCTAAAGGGTTGCTTAATCGACTTATGGGGATTGTAGATGGTTTCTCTACCGATGTAGCGGCACGTCGCAAGGTTGAATTGACGGCAATGAGTGCTGTCATGCGCATAGAAACTGAATTAGGAAACTCCCCAACCGATGTAAGCGCGGCAAAATGTGGGTATGACATTGAGTCCCTTGTGCCTCTTGGTAAGCGAGGAGCGGATGGTGCAGCTTTACGACTTATTGAGGTAAAAGGCCGTTCGTCGGGCGCGGAGGTCGTGATTGTAAGTAAAAATGAAATTTTACGTGCGCTTAATAAGCCCGAAGAGTTTATTTTAGCAATTGTGGAAGTGGACGGTGAGAGTACGAAAACCACGTATCTTAAGAAGCCGTTTGTTGAACGCCCAGACTTTGCCTCAACTGCTATAATTTATGATATTAGCAGATTGTTAGGGGAGTCGGAAATTTTATTGCAAATGTGAAAACTAATAGACGAGGTACTTTAATATGAAGAGGCGAGTTCGCCAATCGAAAAAAATTAGCAAGCTAAAAAAGCACCTAACTGATTATACACGAGATAAAAGCATTCTACTTGCGTGGCTTTGCGCAGTCCGATGTTTGCCTTTTATTGAATGGAAGGGAACTTTTGATTTTTGGCCAGAAAGAGAGCGGCAAAAATTTTTGATGTCGATACTAAAGGCAGTGGACTCAATTGCGTACTCTACCTATGATGATGATTCGGCAATCGCTGATTATGCATCCATTGATGTGTTTAATGCAATTGCTTCATTCGAAGGTTGTGACGATGCAACTATATTCCTTGCTGTCCAAACAATTGCTGAAGCCGTTACCATTGCAGCAGACATTAACAGTTATAAGATAAAGGATATTGCCACAAATGTAGCATTTGGTTTTCATGTTAGCTTCGAATCAATTTTGCAACACGATTTATACAGTATAGACGCAGGTAAGAATGATTTTTTAGTAAACACCGATATATATCAAGAATCATGGCAAAATTTCAAAAATGCACTCAATGACTTAGATTGTTCATATTGGGTAGATTGGTACGAATCGTTTTTTGCCAATGGCTTTTATCTTGATGATATAGCTAAGGCTGAAATAAAACAAAGGTTGAATGCACCACACGGTATTATTGCAAGAGGAGCCGCAGCAATGGGAAAGTATATGGAAGAGAATCGACCACAACTTGATAATTTTGCAGGTAAAGTTTTTCTGTCGTATTGCCATGCAGATAAAGACTTGGCCGATATTATAGATAATTTTTTGCAAAAACACCACTCAATAACCGCATCAAGAGATATACGTGATGTCGATTATACGAAAAGTTTTAAGGCATTTATGCAAACCATCGGAAATCATGACTACGTTATTATGTTAGTCAGCGATAGCTTTTTGAGGTCAAAGGCATGTATGTATGAGGCTGGCGAAATGATATCTACGAGAAGCCTTGAAAGTAAACTTCTTTTCATTGTTGTTCAAGAAGATGACAGTAAATTTTATAAGACACCTCCATCCCAGCCTATTGGCGCAAATATTTATGATAGCATAAAAAGAACTGAGTATATTACGTTTTGGGAAAATCGGTACACACATGAAGAAGAAAGCATCAGACTAATAAAAAGTGATAGTGCAAAAATTGAGCCATTAAAAGCCTTACGGGATATGCGAAAAATAATCGACCAAGATATAAGTCCGTTTTTTGAATATCTTTCTGATGCAAGAGGTAAATCGTTTAGTGAAATGCATGAAATAAACTTCGCTGACATTATAGCGAATATTAAGCAATACAAAACAACATGACAATTTGAATTGAGGTCAAGCAATGGAATACAGAAAAAAACTAATAGAAGTAGCATTACCATTAGATGGCATTAATACTGCTTGTGCATATGAAAAAATGCCAGGTATAGGGCCCCATCCACGCGGTATACATTTATGGTGGGCTAGGCGTCCGCTTGCGGCTGCAAGAGCAGTAATATTTTCCTCGCTTATTGATGACCCCGACCAAGAAGGTGTGCCGCAGGATTTGCTTGCATTAATTGATGGACTTCCTATTCTTGAAAAGTACGCTCCCGATAATGATGCACCCATCAGTGAAGTACGCCGTCAGAAGTTATTTGGTTTTATCGATGAACTTATACAATGGAAAAATTCTAACAACCCAGAAATAATTAAGAAAGCTCATAGTCTTATATATGCCGCTACGGAGGGTAATCCCCCACCGCTTCTTGACCCATTTGCTGGAGGCGGCGCGATACCTCTTGAAGCACAGCGTCTTGGACTAGAAGCCCACGCTTCTGATTTGAACCCTGTAGCTGTGATGATAAACAAGGCAATGATTGAAATACCACCAAAGTTCGCAGGGCATAAGCCAATTAACTCTGAAGCGAAAACTCGCAATGATTATGATGCCGAGTGGTCGGGTGTGACTGGACTTGCTGAAGACGTGCGTTATTACGGCGAATGGATGAAAAAAAAGGCTTTTGACCAGATTGGAAATTTATATCCAAAAGTGAAAGATGAGCAAGGCAAGGAGCGTACGGTTATTGCGTGGATTTGGGCACGGACGGTAAAATCTCCTAATCCAATAACCAATGGTGTTTATGTACCATTGGTCTCATCCTTCATGCTGGCCTCTAAAAAAGGCAGAAAGTCGTGGGTGGAGATTGTTAGAAATGCGTCTTCACAGGATGGATGGCATTTTGAAGTAAAAACGGGCGACATATCTCCAGCTGATGAAGCAATTAAAAAATGCGGGACAAAGGCTGGAAAAGCAAAGGATTTCGTTTGTCCATTGACAGATTCACCGATTCAACGAACCTATATTCAAGAAGAAGGGAAGGCTGGTAGGCTTTCTACCCGGCTGATGGCAGTTGTCGCGGAAAGAAGTGGAGGGAGAGTTTATCTTTCTCCCAGCAAACACCAAGAAGAAATTGCAAGTTCGACCAATTACTCTTCACAATTTTGTATAGCGCGTGAGACTTTTTTAAGCGGAAAAACTCCGACTCGTGCAATGGTCACTGGCGGCGTCTGCTCTGCATATGGCTTAAGCACATGGGGCCATCTTTACACAAATCGACAATTGAGTGCATTAACAACTTTTAGTGAACTCATAAACGAAGCACTTGTGCAAATTGAACATGATGGGGGTATGAAGGAATATGCACAAGCGATAGTGACATACTTGGCTTTTGCTATTGATAGAACTGCTGATTTTTCTACAACTATATCTCGCTGGTCAACGTCAAATGAAAAAGCAATGAATCTTTTTAGTAAACAAGCGCTTCCAATGACATGGGATTATCCAGAAGTTAATATTCTAGGCAATTCAGTTGGCAGCTTTTCTACAGTAGTCGAATATTTGTCAAAGTGTATCAACACGCTTCCTCTTGGTAATCGATGCGTAGCAATGCAAGGGGACGCACAATCTGATATCGGATATCGCCGTATAATGGTGTCTACTGACCCTCCATACTACGACAATATAAGTTACGCTGATTTAAGTGACTTTTTCTATGTTTGGTTGCGGCAAAACTTAAGGGAAATCTACCCAGATATATTCCGTACTATGCTTGTTCCAAAGGCAGAAGAATTAGTAGCTACACCTTATCGTTTTGACGGAAGTGCGACTAAAGCAAAGGACTTCTTTGAAGCAGGCCTTTTGCAATCATTTAAACAATTAAACGAATATACAAGAGATGAATACCCCGTAACAATATATTATGCATTTAAGCAAAGTGAATCTGACGATGATAAAATTGCATCAACTGGTTGGGAAACAATGCTTTCGGCGTTGCACCAATCGGGATTCGCAATATGCGGAACTTGGCCTATGCGTTCAGAGCAAGGCTACCGTATGGTGAGTATGGGCAGAAATGCTCTCGCATCATCAATTGTCCTCGTATGCCGCAAACGCCCTGCCGATGCCTCGGTCTGCTCCCGCCGCGACTTCATAAACACCCTAAAACGCGAACTAAAAACCGACCTAACCACCCTACAATCCAGCAACATAGCCCCGGTAGACCTAGCCCAAAGTGCAATAGGCCCAGGCATGAAAATATACTCCCGCTACTCTCAAGTGCTGGAAGCAGACGGCACTCCTATGAGTGTCCGCACCGCCTTACAAATAATCAACCATGAAATTGATATGTTTTTCAACGAGCAAGACGGTGACCTAGACAGTGACAGCCGCTTCTGCGTAGATCTCTACACCCAAAACACCAGCCCCTTTGCCGAAGTGAAATTCGGTGAAGCGGATGTTTTAGCACGGGCAAAAAACACTTCTGTTGACAGGCTGGCTGTACGCGGGCTTCTGTACGCCCAAAGCGGTATCGTTCGTCTGTTAAACCGTAGCGAAATACCCGAAAAAACTGAACAGGGCGAAGCATCTACATGGCTTCTTACACAGCAACTCTCCCGCGCATTAGAAACTGGCAAGGGAATAAAAGACGCCGCACAAATCATTAATCGTCTTTTTTCTTCCAGCGGAGAACAAGCCAAATCACTGGCATACCGCCTTTTCACCATAGCTGAACATAAAGGCTGGACGCAAGAAGCCTTCGCATACAATGCGCTGGTAATATCGTGGCCGGAAATTCAAGCCGCTGTTTCGGAGTTGAAAGCGCAAGCCCGCAACCCAATGCAAATAGAGTTAAATGTAGACTAAGACAGACTTGGAGGATGACGTATGAATCACGAATTAGTTACTCGCGGCTTTAGGGTGCTGCTCGGCTCTTTCGCTCCGTACATAGCTATGGAGTTATCTGCACATTATGGAAAAGATGCGTGGTGGAGCGAAGCTGTTTTAGGTAGACTTTGGGATGAACAAAAACGCGACCTACCGTCATCAGGAGACTGGGGTCAGTTAGTAGATTCCTTAGATATCCTTTGCTGTCTTACGTTATTCGGTGACGTACATTGGAACGAAATTTTTAAGCGCAAACTATCCATAGATCACCGTACCTGGGCTAATGAGTTAAAGGGTGTGCGAAACAAAATCGCCCACCTTGGCGGAGAAGATTATAAAAGAAGCGACACATGGAGGGCATTGGATACAATGTCCCGGCTTGCTGAACAAATAGATGCCGAAACAGCAAGAGAAATCCGCGCCATACTGCGTACTATGCAGGCCGCACCTTCTGCAAATAAAAATCCGGCCTCACAAAAGGTTAAAAAGGAAGTTGGAATTTTAGAATCCTCCCCACAGCAAAGCCTTCCATCCTGGCGCGATGTAATAGAACCACACCCAGACGTTGCCGAGGGCAGATACAAAAATGCAGAGTTTGCCGCAGACTTATCACAGGTTGCCCGTGGCGAAGGCGCGCCGGAATATCGTGACCCTGTAGAATTTTTTTCACGCACTTATGTTACCGAAGGTATGTCGGGACTCTTGGAACAAGCCCTCCGCCGGGTAAACAACATGGACGGAGAGCCAGTAATTCAACTGAAAACCGCTTTCGGCGGCGGAAAAACTCACAGCATGTTAGCGCTTTACCATATGATGCACGGCCATGTTTCTGTTGACGATGTTCCCAACTTAAAGCCTGTACTTGACCGCGTGGGAATGAGTTCCCTCCCCAAAGCAAATGTGGCTGTGTTGGTAGGCACGGCTCTTGACCCAAGCAAAATAAAACGTCCAAACCATATGCCGGGCATAACCATTCACACCCTTTGGGGTGAAATGGCGGCGCAATTGGCCTACGCCAAAGGAGATATGAAAATATACGACTTGGTAAAGGAGGCCGATAAAACAGGCGCATCCCCCAGTTCCGAAACATTAAAACAATTATTTGACGCTTGCGCACCGTGCCTTGTTCTTATGGACGAACTTGTGGCATACGCAAGAAATATTTACGGAAAGGCAAATCTGCCTGCAGGAACTTTTGACAACTTTATTTATTTCATTCAAGC
>Ga0123355_10009652_pt1 | contig 14707 bp, 13 predicted proteins | sample TergutEmb28metaG_3_FD_89872 | JGI IMG/M metagenome (GOLD analysis project Ga0123355, IMG submission 89872) | Embiratermes neotenicus P1 segment gut microbial communities from Petit-Saut dam, French Guiana - Emb289 P1 | ecosystem: Host-associated > Arthropoda: Insects > Digestive system > Gut ...
GCTTCCACACATCGCACACATGGTTTTGTGTTATCGGTAGCTTTATTTAATCAACGAGCCATTAGAGTTTATGAAAAGGCAGGTTTTGTAAAAACTGAAACCTTTATGCAAGACACAAACGGCGGCAAATATGAATTTATAAAAATGATGAAAAATATTGATAAATAGTGTTCGAGTAAAAATATCATTAATAACCCCAACAATGTTATTAGAGGAGGGCGAATAGAAATAAAAGAGAGCGTAGCTATGCTTGAAATTAGAGAAATCAGGGATAGGAATTCATTACGTCATTTAGGCATGACATCAGATGAGATAGCAAAAGAATATGATGAATCAATAAAAAAATTTATTGATAAAATGGGAGTTGATATTAAAATCGCTTTCCCTTTAAGCACGTCAAGATAGAATCATAAATACGAATGACGTTTCTTACGTAACTCTGGCACTCCCCAAGGGAACCCATACTTGACTTTTTGCCTACAGGCAACTATAATCACATTAAATTGCAGGTCAATTATTTCAGAAAGGAGGCTGTCCTATAGGGTAGTCTCCTTTTTTATCCGCTAGACAATTGCTCCTGCAATTTCCGTCGCTTATAGTCGAAGTATTATTGAAAAGAGAGTGTCGTATCTTGGAAAACTATCGCTACTTAATATCTGCCCACAACGACAGTTTAGCCGCCGGCGAAAATGGCCGCCCGCGTTTTTTTGTGCGCACTTACGGCTGCCAAATGAACAGTCGAGATTCCGAAAAGCTGGCGGGGTTACTCTCACAATTGGGTTACGACGTTGCCGCAAACCAAGAAGATGCCGACCTTGTGTTATACAATACATGCTGCGTTAGGGAAAGTGCCGAGGACAGAATCTTTGGTAACTTGGGCCGGTTAAAACGTGCGAAAGTAGATAAACCTGGGTTAATTGTTGGCGTTTGCGGATGTATGGCACAGCAACCGGAAGTAGCAGAGAAAATAAGAAAAAGCCACAAATATATCAACTTGGTTTTTGGTACGTCTAACCGCCACCGCTTGCCGGAATTTCTTTGGCGTGCAATTGAAACAGGCAAGCAAATTATTGATATAACCGAAGATGACGGCCTGCCGGAGCTTACAGACATACCTGTTACCAATCGGGAATTCCCACATAAGGCCGGGGTTAATATAATGTACGGCTGCGATAATTTTTGCTCTTATTGCATAGTGCCATATGTACGCGGGCGTGAAAAAAGCCGCCCTATTGCTGATATTTTACAAGAAGTGCGTGAGCTTGCCGCCGACGGCGTAAAAGAAATAATGCTGCTTGGGCAAAATGTGAATTCATATTCTAACAATTCAGCCCCCGCATTCCCGGAACTATTGCGCCAGGTTAGCGAAATTAATGGCATAGAGCGTATACGCTTTATGACCTCCCATCCAAAAGACTTTTCCGACAATTTAATAAGAGCTGTGGCAGAACTGCCAAAGGTGTGCAAATCTATACATTTGCCGATACAGTCCGGCAGCACACGTATACTGGAAGATATGAACCGCAAGTATACCCAGGAGGGATACCTAAACCTGGTTGAGCGGCTGCGTACCGCCATTCCCGGCCTTGCAATTTCTACAGACTTAATAGTGGGCTACCCCGGGGAAACGGAAGAAGATTTTGCTGCAACCCTGGAGGTTGTGCGGCAAGTGCGGTTTGCGACTGCGTTTACATTCATATATTCGAAGCGCAGTGGCACCCCGGCGGCACAGCGTACAGATACTATACCGCCAAAAGTAACTTCGGAACGTTACGACAGGCTGGTTGCGGAACTATCCCCTATTCTACTGGAAATTAACCAAGCAAAAATTAGCCAAATATTTGATACAATGGTTGAAGAGATAACAGATGACGGCTATAAAGGCCGCACCAATGACCATTCTCTTGTACATTTCACATCTGAAAAGCCACTACAGCAAGGTGATATTGTGCCGGCAAAAATAACCGATGCAAGAACATTTTATTTAAGCGGCGAAGCTTGCCCTTGTACGTAAACGCCTGGCAAAGGTTGCCATAACATAACCAAGGAGACTTTACTATGAAACCGTACAAGCTCACCCCTATGATGGAGCAGTACATGTCCATAAAGGCAAAGCACAAAAACGATATTCTCATGTTCCGCATGGGGGACTTTTTCGAGATTTTTTTCGAAGATGCAAAAATTGCAGCTAAGGAACTAAACATTGCACTTACCGGCAGGGATTGCGGCATGGCGGAACGTGCACCAATGTGCGGCGTCCCGGCTCATTCGGCAGACGGCTATATTGCGAAACTGGTGGCAAAAGGGTACCGGGTGGCCCTGTGTGAACAAGTAGAAGACCCTAAACTGGCAAAGGGCCTTGTAGCCCGTGAAGTTGTACGTGTTTTTACCCCGGGCACAATGACAGACGGCGACTATTTAGACGCCCACCGTCACAATTACATTGTTGCAATACATAGCGACAAATTACAGCTTGGCCTTGCCGTAGCAGATATTACAACGGGGCTTTTTATGGCAACATCTATGCCTGCAGGGGATGACCAAAAACTCCTAGACGAAGCTATCCGCCTTGCACCTGCGGAATTACTGCTGGCAGAGGATTTTAAACTAACCCGTGTTGTGGAAAGTGTAGTGGGCGTAAAGGCCACTCCCGTCCCGGCCTGGACATTCCATAATTCAAACGCTTATAAATGCCTGACAGACCACTTTGGCACACTAAACCTTGAAGGTTATGGCTTAAAAAAAGGTGCGGCAGAAATCTCTGCAGCCGGGGCATTACTATCATATCTAATGGAGACACAGCGGAAGGCCATTTCGCAAATTACAGCGTTGCGAAGGTACTCTCATCAATCTTATGTATCATTGGACGGCGCAAGCCGCCGTAATTTAGAGCTTACATCTTCTACAAGAGACCGCACAAAAAAAGGTTCCCTTTTATGGGTACTGGACCGCACAAAAACCGCCATGGGCGCAAGGTTGCTGCGGGATTGGGTAGAATGCCCCCTTGCCACACAGGACGCAATAAACAAACGCCTGGACGCTGTAGGCGAGTGGGTTCAAATGCCAATAGAACGTGAAGAGCTTAGAGAGCACCTTAACAGCATACATGACTTAGAGCGTGTAATGTCAAGACTTACTACCCGTTCTGCCAGTGCACGGGATCTGGTTACCCTCCGTTCATCGCTGGAAAATTTGCCGCATGTGGAAGCTCTTCTTAAAAATGTGGAAGCGTCCGTTAATGCGGAAATCCGCAGCACATATGACGACCTTTCCGATATTCGCATTGCCATATGTGACGCCATAATAGATACGCCGCCAATATCCATTCGTGAAGGCGGCATGATTCGCCACGGTTTTAACAGCGAGCTTGATAAACTTTTGCACATAAAAGAAAACGCCCAAAGCTACCTTGCAGAACTTGAAGCCCGGGAAAAACAAGAAACGGGTATAACCAACTTAAAAGTACGATACAATCGTGTTTTCGGCTATTATATAGAAGTAACAGCATCCCATTTGTCCAAGGTGCCCGGGCGTTATATCCGCAAGCAGACATTAGCCAATTGCGAACGGTTTTTTACAGAAGAGCTTAAATCCTTGGAAGAGACCCTCCTTGGGGCAGATGAAAAAATTTGCGCCTTAGAGTTTGAACTTTTCGACACCTTGCGCCGCTCTGTAGTAGAACAAGTGGCACGGATACAATTTACGGCTCATGCATTATCTACATTGGACGCACTGCAATCTTTAGCGGATGTTGCCGATAGAAACCGCTATGTAAAGCCTGTCATAAATGAAGGCAGCCGCATATCTATAAAAGAGGGGCGTCATCCTGTTGTAGAATGCCTTACAGGTCACGCATTTGTTCCCAATGATACGGAAATGGATTCTAAATCCGATAGTTTGCGCCTTGCAGTTATTACAGGGCCGAATATGGCGGGTAAATCCACATATATGCGTCAGGTTGCACTAATTGTACTAATGGCGCAAATTGGTTCTTTTGTACCGGCGGATTTTTGCCAAATTGGCATTGTAGACCGCATTTTTACCCGTGTTGGCGCATCTGACGACCTTGCAACAGGCCAAAGTACCTTTATGGTAGAAATGACGGAAGTAGCAAACATTTTAAACAACGCCACACCAAACAGCCTTATATTGCTAGACGAAATTGGGCGAGGAACAAGTACATTTGACGGCCTTTCTATTGCTTGGGCTGTGCTGGAATATATTGCAGATACAAAAAAAATTGGTGCAAAAACTCTGTTTGCCACACATTATCACGAGTTAAGCCAACTGGAAGGCAAAATAGACGGCGTTGCAAACTATTGTTTTACCGCCAAAGAGGACGGCAAAGATATTGTCTTTTTGCGTAAGTTAATCCACGGTGCGGCGGGGCAAAGTTACGGTGTTCATGTTGCAAAGCTGGCTGGGCTTCCCAATGTTGTGCTAAAACGGGCGGCGGCACTGCTTAACGCCCTAAACACAACAGATATCACAGAAAATGTAGGTTTATCCTTTGTTTCTGTTGCCAACATAAATGCCGCCGACCTGCCCACCATTGCGGAAATCGCCGCTATAGAAAGCCCGGAAGCAGAAACAGGGCGCAAAATTATGGAAGCACTTTCTGCCATAGAAATAGAAAAAATGACACCTATTGAAGCAATGCTGGCCCTAGAGAAGCTAAAGGCATTTGCCGGTGAAAGCGATTAAACCAAAAAGAAACGGGGAATCCCCTTGGCAACAAATATCCAAAATATAGTCGTGCAAAAATTTGGCGGGTCATCCGTAGCCAATGCAGAGCGAATAATGAATGTTGCCCGCCGTATAGTTAAAACTTACGAGGCTGGCAACAGTGTTGCTGTGGTACTTTCTGCCCAAGGCAACACAACAGACCGCCTTTTTGAAAAAGCCCGGGAAGTTAACCCAAACGCCAACAAACGTGAACTTGATATGCTGCTTTGCACCGGTGAGCAGCAATCTGTGGCACTAATGGCAATGGCTATACAATCGTTGGGCTACAATGCAATTTCCTTAAACGCTGTGCAAGTAGGCATTCACGCAACAGATGACCACGGCAATGCCCACATAGAAAAAATTGAAACAAAACGCATATTGGCAGAGCTTAAACATAACAATATAGTATTGATTGCGGGCTTCCAGGGCGTAAACCACATTGGCGATTTAACAACACTTGGACGCGGCGCATCAGACACCACTGCTGTAGCAATAGCGGCGGTTTTAAAGGCACAGGTATGCGAAATTTATTCCGACGTGGACGGCATTTACACCGTAGACCCCCGGATTGTGCCCTCCGCAAAAAAATTGCCTGTAATAGGCTACGACGACATGCTGGAGTTGGCCTTTGCAGGTGTGCAAATGCTACACGGGCGGGCAGTAGAAATGGCAAAACGCTATAAGGTACAAATTGTAGTACGTTCAAGTATGACAGACACACCCGGATCATGGATTAAGGAGGACGCAACAGTGGAACAACTTTCCGTAAGCGGCATTGCCATAGACAGAAACGTAGCAAGAATATCCGTTATGGGCCTTGCAGATGAGCCCGGGGCGGCATTTCAAATCTTTTCTATATTGGCAAAGGAAAAAATATCTGTAGATATCATTCTACGGTCTGTAGGGCATGAATCTACTTGCGATATTAGCTTTACCGTCCAAAGGGAGGATTTATCTGCCGCCAGAAATTTACTTGCCGCCCATAAAGATGACATTGGCTACCAACCATAGCCACAGACGAAAATTTGGCAAAGCTGTCTGTAGTTGGTGCGGGTATGGCTACAAATTCCGGCGTGGCTGCCGCCATGTTTGAAGCCTTGTACGACAGTGGCGTTAACATTCATATGATATCCACGTCGGAAATAAAAATTGCGGTGCTTGTAGACGAACGCCAAGTATCCAAAGCCGCCACTGCCGTCCACGATAAATTTGACACTGCAATTGAGGGGGATGAATAATGAAATCGTTTTCATGTGCAATAGTTGGTGCTTCCGGCATGGTTGGGGGCATGTTTATAAAAATTTTGGAAGAACGCAAGCTTCCTGTATCAAAGTTGTATCTGTTTGCATCTGCCCGCTCTGCAGGGCAAACAGTAAAATTTAACGGGCAAGATATAGTAATAGAAGAATTTACCGCGGAAGTATTCGATAAAGGCATAGATTTTGCTCTTTTTGGTGTAGACAGCGATTTTAGCAAAAAATACGCACCCATTGCCGCAAAGGCCGGATGCATAGTTGTAGACAACTCCTCTGCCTGGCGTATGACAGATGATGTTCCCCTTGTTGTACCGGAAGTAAACAGCGGCGATTTGCCAACCCACAAGGGTATAATAGCAAACCCCAACTGCTGCGCCACCCCTTCAGTTGTGGCCCTTAAGCCCTTAATGGATACATACGGGCTTGAACGTGTGGTAATATCCACATATCAATCTGTATCCGGAGCGGGCGTTGGTGGAATGAACGACCTTGAACGGACATTACAGGGCGAAAGCCCGCAGCATTTCCTCTATACAATTGCCGGCAATTTAATCCCACATATCGACACCTTTCACGAAGACGGCTACACCGGCGAGGAAAAAAAGCTAATGGCAGAAATACGCAAAATTCTTCACGCCCCTGCCCTGCCCCTTACTGCAACAACCGTGCGCGTCCCGGTAGAGTTTGGGCATAGCCTTTCTATTAATGTAACTTTAAAAAACGAGTTCGAACTTGAAGAAGTTCGCAAGTTATTCGAAAACTCCCCAGGCATAACCCTTCAAGACCACCCGGCAAACAACATATACCCAATGCCTTTGCACGCCGCCGGGACAGATTCTGTATACATTGGGCGCATCCGCCGGGATGATAGCTTTCCAAACAGTTTAAACTTGTGGGTAGTTGCAGATAATACCCGCAAAGGGGCAGCAACTAATGCCGTGCAAATTGTTGAGGCACTTTTAGTTGACTAGTTCATAAAAATTTGATAAAATGTTTTCTGTTCATTACGGGCTCTTAGCTCAGTTGGTCAGAGCGCTCGGCTCATAACCGAGTGGTCCCGGGTTCAAGTCCCTGAGAGCCCATAAATATCAAGCCTTCCAGACTTATTCTGTAGGCTTTTTTTATTGGATTTATGCAATTTTCAGTTTGGGAAAATGATATGTATGAATTAGATATGATTTAGTTGCGTTTTTGGCTTATTCGAATATATATAGGTGTAAAAAAGAAAAAAGAAATAGCAAGAAAAAGGTTGCATAAAAGGCGCATAGTGGATATACTAATATTAGCCGTTGATGAATATCTTTCATCTGAACATGTTGTATTGCTGTTTCGAGCAGCGACCGTGAAGGTGCGTTTAGTGGTTTGTGGTAAACCATACTCGAATAGGTATTAGCCGAAGCGTAAAAACCATATTTTATAAAACTATTAAACACGTCTCTTGCAAATGGGGCGTGTTTTACGTTATAGAGGTTGTTTATGGATTTACTATTAGAAGCGGCTACGGAGTTCGCACAGCTGTTTGGAAAATAATACCGATATCACTTGGAAAACGACACTATTCTAAAGGTGTATTTTGCACCGCAACATTTTCATCATCTTATAGGACTTCAAAAGCTTAAAGACATAAATGAAGTAAGAAAAAGCCAACTTAATAACACTATACGCATATTCAAAAATATAATGGCACAGAAGATAACAATTGATAATTTAAAGGGTAGCAAATACTTTCATGATATCGAAAGTCGCTTAAAGCACTTCAAGCAAATAAACACAATAGTTGAGTTTGAGAGAATTATCATTGATTTTGACTCGTCTCTAATAAACACAGTTATAACCGCTGATTACATTCTATTCAAGAAAAGCAATGATAATATGTTTCTTAATTTATTTCTGACCAGCGATGCTGCCAATAATGGGTTTCAAATACCTAGAACTTTTTTGCCTGACCCAACCGATTACTATACATACAAGCAAAAAGAACTTAAAATATTGTCTATAACCAAAGTACCCAGCCGCACGAAACACCGTAAATAGTCATCGCAATCCCGCAAGATACAGCGAACCTTGCAAGAAGTTTCGCAGGTACTTTGCCAGGTAGTCGTTTGGTGGTAGTGGCAAGGAAAAATCCATATGACAGACAAGGGGCGTACAAAATGATAGATGAACTGAAAAAAATTGGGTTCTTTGATGGTTGGATACTCCAACCCATCCGTGAAAAATTCGGCATTTCTGTATTCCGCATCACAAAAGAAAACGAATCGTATGTAGGCAAATATTATAATAAACAGCAAATTCACGGGAGACAGGAAATAAACTATTATAAAATATTAAATCAACTGAACATCCCTACGCTGGAAGTCATAGCGCATACAAATTGCCTCTTGTTGTTGGAAGATGTTGCGGCAAGCAATTTGTTCCGGCTTGGTATCGAGCAAGATATGTCTGATGCGCGGGTGGTTTGTTTGATTGCACAATGGTTTAAGCAACTTCACACCCATGGGAGATCTTTTTCCGATTTGTCAAAACTCGCCCTTTTGGACAACGTGGACGATGCACTTAACCCTGATAAAATTGCTAAGGCTATCACAAAATCCGGCACTCACGAAAATCCATTTTGGGATGTACTTAAGCAAAATATTAATAACATTAAAAGCACATACATCTCTTTATGTAATACCATCACCTATAATGATTTCTGGTGGGATAATTTTGTTGTTGCAAAAGATTTTTCCGCCGCTTTGATGTTCGACTATAACTGTATATCCCGTAAATATGCCTATGCAGATATAAGGCATATTTTATCCGTTCTATCCGAAGAAGCAGGTGCAGCCTTTATCGAAGGATATGGAGATTTTGATAAACGTGAAAAAATATTTGAGGAACTGTATTTTCCTTTGACTGGCATAATAGATGCTATGAATTTGAATGAAACTCCGTTGTGGGCAAACACTTTCCTTGATATGCTTCGTAATGGCGAGTTAATGCAATTCATGAGCAAATTTGTAGATTGCTTTGTTGAAAGGCGCAAGCCGTAGCAAAAATAAAAAAAGGGCCCGGCTCGTTTATTATCTTTTTTATATCTCTCAATATTGTTATCAAGTCCATATGTTTTTTGACGCAAGCCTTTTCTTTATCATATTAGTGATAAAAAAGATTAGTCTAGTCAGTTGTATGAAAGCTGATAGTAGTACTACAGAATGTATTATGATTTCATATGTCGAAAACCGCTTTCTTGTTTCCATTATTTGAATAGATTCACCAATTAAGGCCACATCGAACAGATTGCGCGAGCCAAATACTGTCGCCCTACTTTGGTCATGGTAATATAATTGCATGTACAATCTAAATCTACTTGTATGTCTACTTCCCGTAAATAGATAGGCAGTATATCCATTGCCAGCCTCAACAACATAAACAAGTATTTCACCTCGCTGTTCTTTGAAGTTTACAGCGTTGCTATGATTGATTCTATCATAAAGAGTTTGCCTGGTGATATCAAAGATAAATAATGTGATTACAAGATATATAAATAGTATTGCAATAATCGCGAAAATTGCTGAAAATAAGTACAATAGTTTATTTTTCACCATCACACATCCTTAGAATGCGGGCTTACTGTTGAATTAAGCCTCTTATGTACCCGTATTAAGCAATGTTCCTGTCTGCTCATGCAACCAGAAATTTTGACCTAAAAGTGAATGATGTGGGCTGTCGCTAGTTCCATAAAATCACTCTTTACATTCCTTACTTTCTTTTAATGTACAATGAAACCCAAGAAAATTGCAATATATTTTTCATATGAATTTCTGATATTTTCCCTGTTCAAAAAAGTTCCTCTTGACAAAAACCCGAATGGTTTAAGTAAAATATTAATAACATTAAAGATGCTATGAATTTGGATGAAACTCCGTTGTGGGCAAACATTTTCCTTGATATGCTTCGTAATGGCGAGTTAATGCAACTCATGAGCAAATTTGTAGATTGTTTTGTTGAAAGACGCAAGCCGTAGCAAAAATAAAAAAAAGGCCTGGCTCAAAGCCAAACCCTTTTGTACAAGTTATTTAAAGCTTATTCAAATACTGACAATGCAAATGCTAAAGGAACGTAAACTGTTCCGTTGTCATTAAAGCCTTCGGCTTCTTCTAATGTAAATGATACAAGACCTGCAACTGTTACTGTGCTTGTTGCGCGATCCCATGCAAGCTCGTAGAAACCATATGCATTAGCAGCAGCGCGGAAAGGTACAAATTGTACGCCGTCTACATAACGTACAGGTACGCTGTCGATAGGACGCTCGGCTGGTGTTTCTTCAACCGGGAAGTCAGCTATTGGTACAATTTCTTCGTACTCGTCGGCATACTCTTCTTCGTATGCTTCCTCTTCTTCGGCTTCGTACTCTTCGCCGTTTTCGTACTCGTTTGCGCATTCACATACGTACTCGCAGCACTCACATACGTACTCGCACTCGTCTTCGTCTTCGCACTCGCATACATACTCGCAGCACTCGCATACGTACTCACATACTACGGCTTCTTCACCGTTTTCATACTCGGCTTCTTCGCCGTTTTCGTACTCTTCGGCTTCTTCGCCATTTTCGTACTCATCGCCATTTTCGTACTCTTCGTACTCATAGCCGTTTTCGCCGTTGTCATACTCATCCGCAAATACGCCAATTGGGGCAAGTGCCAAGCATAGGGCAAGCGCGAAACATAAAAATTTTTTCATGCTCAAAACTCCTTATATATAATTTTGTTACTTGCGATGGAAAAATAAAGAAATTAAGTACATGCTGCAACGGATACTTTATCAGAGATAGTCCAAGTTTGCAAGATTTTATGCTAAAATAATAAATATGAAATAAAATTGTAATTATTCAGGAGGAGCCCCTAATGAAAGAACAGTTGCAATCCATAGGCAGCAGCTTGAAAGAACAGTTATGCCAAATAAGCGATTTTATGCACCAAAACCCGGAACTTGGCAACCAAGAGTACAAAGCCGCAAAAAAATTAACTACATTTTTGTCCCAACACAACTTTGCTATAGAATATCCAATACTGGGCATAGATACGGCATTTAAGGCCGTTTATGACAGCCATAAACCCGGGCCATCGGTTGCGTTTATTTGCGAATATGATGCCTTGCCGGAAATTGGTCACGCATGTGGGCATAACATGATTGGCGCAATGAGCGCAGGTGCGGGAGTTGCTCTTAGCAAGATAATAGATGAAATTGGCGGGAAAATTTATGTCTTTGGCACCCCGGCAGAAGAAACCAACGGGGCAAAAGTTGCCATGGCAGAAGCGGGGCTATTCGATAATATAACCGCAGCCATGATGATCCACCCATCCAGCGATACCCGGGAAAGCGGAACCTCCGCAGCCATGGAGGCTTTGCAGTTTTGTTACAGGGGGCTTACCGCCCATGCGGCAGGCTGCCCGGAAGAGGGAATAAACGCCCTTAACGCTGTAATCCAGCTTTTTAATGGCATAGATGCCCTACGCCAGCATGTGACCCCGGATGTTCGCATGCATGGGATTATCAATAAGGGCGGCGTTGCAGCAAACATTGTCCCGGACGAAGCCATTGCCCAATTTTATATCCGTTCTGCAACAAAGGAAAACCTGGCAACTGTTAAAGAAAAAGTTATCAAAATAGCCGAAGGGGCATCCCTTATGACAGGGGCCGCACTGGAAGTAACCAATTACGAACTGTCCTACGAAGACTTAAAAACCAACAAGGCTTTATCGGCAGCTTTCAACGAAAATCTGCGCTCTCTTGGGGTAACAGATATCGAACCGCCATCAAAAGGGGCAGGTTCCTCTGATATTGGCAATGTAAGCAATATTATCCCCACAATTCACCCGTACCTTGGCATTTCCCAAACTGCAATAATTGGTCATACACGGGAATTTGCATCCGCAACCATAACGGACTTTGCCCACGACCGCTTATTAACCGGAACATTGGCACTGGCCTATACGGGCTACGATGTTTTAACAGGGATCACATTCAATTAAAACATAACCCCACCAAAGTATGTCACCGTATTAACCCCATTTACATACTCCATGCCGCTTACTTTTGCCAATTCCGACACGGCTATGCCATAAGCCTCTAAAGATGGTATGGCCCTATTGGGGTGCGCACACGGCAAGGAGTCTAATCTGGTACAGCGTTTACAAATATGACACGCCCCTGCGCCCAGTATAAGGGGTTTTGTCATTTTACCATCTTTGACCATACAGGCAACTTTCTCTGCCACTGCAAGGGTTAACATGTTGTGCGCAACTGCCGCAGCTTGCATCCCTTCTATGTCAAAGGAATCCTCCAATTGCCCAATAGATTGAAATACCATTACATTTTTATATTCCTTTGCTTGGGATATCATTTTGTCTATATCCCCAACATCCGGCGGGCACATCCAGCATGTACCGAATTTGCCGCATATGTTCTGTTCGCAAGCCGCTCTAAAGTCACGGCAAAACTGTATTTCTGCAACTTTTGCCATACCCACGTTACTTGCACCTGCGGCTAGGGCTATTTCCATAAGTGTGTCCATTATACCTCCATTAGCATAATTCCCCTACTCGCTGGCCTTAAAATTATAAGCAGGCCTGATTCGTGCCAGTATATCTGCAGTTGGCCCTATATGGCTTATAATTTCATCCATGCTCTTGTAGGCCATAGGGGCTTCGTCAAGGGTTTTACGGCTTACAGATGTTGTAAAAATGCCGCTCATTTCTGCTTTAAATTCATCCATAGACAATTTGTTAAAAGCCACTGTGCGGCTCATCAAACGCCCGGCCCCATGCGGCGCAGACTGGTTCCAATCGTCGTTGCCTTTGCCCATGCAAATCAAACTGCCGTCCCGCATGTTTATTGGTACCAGCAGTTTTTCACCAGCTTTTGCAGACACCGCACCTTTGCGAAGGATCATTGTATCCGTGTCTATATAATTATGGATTGTTGTAAACCTTTCAACTTCCGTAAGCCCCATGCCCCGCAAGATAACCTCTGTCATTGCTTTGCGGTTTAGCGTTGCAAAGTGCTGGGTAAGTTTCATGTCGTGTATATAATCGTTAAATAACAAGCCTTGCACATATGCCAGGTCTTTTGGGTAATTGTGTTTTGTTTTTTTCTTTAACTGTTCTACAGTATTGCCAATTTCCTTTTCCCGCCCTGTAGCTTTTAGTTCGGCAATGGCTTCGCCAATTTGCGCTTCCGAATTGCCGCAAAGAGTACGATAAGCTTCATCCTGATAATATCTTGCAACTTCGTTTCCAAGGTGGCGGCTGCCGGAATGCACAACAAGGTACAGGGCACCATTATCTGCACGCCCAACCTCTATAAAGTGGTTACCGCCGCCCAAAGTGCCTATACTTTTCCGTGCCCGTTCAAGCTTTACTTTATTGGCTATTTTTAGCTTTGTCAGGTCAATCTCGTCATTAAATGGATGATAGCTTTTGCGTACATCTGACCCGGATGGTATTTGTTTGCGGATAAGCGTATCCAGTGCCGAATAGTTAATTTCTTTTTCCGCAAGCCTTACTGTTTCCATTCCGCAACCAATGTCCACACCAACCATGCCCGGCACAATTTTGTCGGTAATGGTCATGGTGGTACCAATTGTACAGCCCATTCCGGCATGTACATCCGGCATAATACGAATTTTACAATCTGCAAATTCTTCCTGGTCGCATAGGGTTTTGATTTGTGCAAATGACGCATTTTCAAGTTCGTTTGTGTAGCAAATGGCGGTATTATGCTTTCCGGTAACAGATATCATGGCATTTCACCTTTCATAACGTAATGATTCTATTAGGCTTCTCATTAATTATACCACGTTTTGAATAATGCGTTTGGGTTGTTTTGTGTCGTGCAGCTATTAGCATAGTAAATGCGACAACTGTGTGTCACGCCTGTAGTACATTATCCTAAAAATTGTGACTTTATGCTGTAGCTCGTCCGGCAAATAAAAAATCAAACATGCATTTTCCAGTTTTGTTGTTGATATAATTCACGATAGCGGTGAAGTTATTCAATTAGAAACATCAGTCGTTCCAATAACATCTCAAGTTGGGGATTTAATACGGCTTGACGAAATTATCTATACCTCAAATGCCAATGTTGACAGGGTTGCGATGAATGAATATGGTTTAATTGGTGCCGATGACTATCAATACCCTTGCACCGGGCACAGTGTTAAGTAACCAAGGTACATTTAGTGGTGTTTATCCGGAAGCTTTCTTGCATAGTTCATTGCAAATATCGCATCAACATTCTGGGGGTCAAGCAAGAATAGGGCTTGCAACATCTGAGTGGTCTGGTTTAACCAGAAGAGTTTATACTACTGTTTCAAGCCGCACCTGTGGCACTTTGTCAAGGACTTTTTTATTTCTTAACGGAAAAGTCTCATCACGGTCACAAAAATCGGCAGTTAAGTGGTCTTGTCCATTGCTGCCGATTTTTGTATTAGCACCGTGAAAATTTACATTTTCAACTTGAAAAATGCGGTCAGGCGTGATACAATTATTGCAGAGTGCATTTGACTGTTTATTTATGAAGTGAAAAGGAGTATGCACATGGATTTTGATTGGATAACACCAGAAGAAGCCGCACAAAAATGGGGTATTAAAGCACGACAGGTACAAGTTCTATGCTCACAAGGAAAAATACCGGGCGTGGTTCGCTTGAGCCGTGCATGGCTTATCCCTAAAGATGCA